>Ga0209051_1001254_pt1 | contig 22688 bp, 20 predicted proteins | sample AraplaCvi_mMS_r2_2_FD_184286 | JGI IMG/M metagenome (GOLD analysis project Ga0209051, IMG submission 184286) | Arabidopsis root microbial communities from North Carolina, USA - plate scrape MF_Cvi_mMS_r2 (SPAdes) (version 2) | ecosystem: Host-associated > Plants > Roots > Endosphere | place...
AGTACCGCGGCCGCGCGGTGGCCGCGAAGATGCGCGAGCAGATCCCGCGCCAGATGTACGACGTCGCGATCCAGGCGGCGATCGGGGCGAACATCATCGCGCGGGAGAACATCAAGGCGCTGCGCAAGAACGTGCTGGCAAAATGCTATGGCGGGGACATCACCCGCAAACGCAAGCTGCTCGAAAAACAAAAGGCAGGCAAGAAGCGCATGAAGCAGATCGGCTCCGTCGAAGTGCCTCAGGAAGCGTTCCTGGCCATCCTCCAAGTGGACGACTGAATCGATGAGTGCATTGACCGGCGCGCTGTATGCCGCCCTGGTGATCTATCTCGGCGGCTGGCTGATGGACAAGTGGATCGGCAACTTCGCGTTGCTGCTGCTGCTCCTCACCGTCGTCACCTGCGCCTACTGGATCGCCGAGAAGCTCTACTTCCGCCCGCGCAGGCTGGCGGTGGCGAAGAGCCTGGAAGACCAGATCCTCGCGCGCCGCGCCGAGATCCGCGCCCAGGGCCTCGAGACCGACGTCGGCAACGACCTGGAGGAGCGCAAGGCGCAGCTGGTGCAGCAGCCCTGGTGGCTCGACTGGACGGCCGGCCTGTTCCCCGTGATCGCGGTCGTCTTCGTCCTGCGCAGCTTCCTGTTCGAGCCGTTCAAGATCCCGTCCGGGTCGATGATCCCCACGCTGCAGGTCGGCGACCTGATCCTGGTGAACAAGTTCCACTACGGCATCCGCCTGCCCGTGATCAACAAGAAGATCATCGCGAACCACGACCCGCAGCGCGGCGACGTGATGGTCTTCCACTACCCGATCGATCCGCGCGTGGACTACATCAAGCGCGTGGTGGGGCTGCCGGGCGACGAGGTCTCCTACCAGAACAAGGAGCTGCGCATCAACGGCAAGCTGGTCGAGACGACGCCGCTGAAGCCCTACTTCGTCGAGGAGCGCCAGTCGTACGAGCAGGCGTTCAAGGAGAACCTGGGCGGCGTGGAGCACACCATCCTCACGAAGGCGGACATGCCTTCCGCGGTGCTCGGCGCGTTCCCCAGCTTCGAGTTCCGCGACAACTGCAAGTACAGCGCCGAAGGCGTGACGTGCAAGGTGCCGGCCGGCCACTACTTCATGATGGGCGACCACCGCGACGATTCGCAGGACTCCCGCTACTGGGGCTTCGTGCCGGACGAGAACATCGTCGGCAAGGCCTTCTTCGTCTGGATGAACTTCAGCGACCCGGGCCGCATCGGCGCGTTCCGCTGAGCCCCCCACGTTGACCCGCAAGGAAGGATGCGCCCGTGAAGAGCCCGTTCCCCCGTCCCTCGCGCCAGCGCGGCGTATCGCTGTTCGGCCTCCTGATCATGGCGATCGTCGTCGGCTTCTTCATGCTGATGGGCGCGCGCGTGTTCCCGTCGGTCAACGAGTACCTCACGATCCGGCGCGCGCTCGGCCAGATCATGAAGAACAACCCGGCCAGCGCGTCGGACGTCCGCAACTCGTTCCAGCGCACGATCGAGGTCGAGTACTCGATCAAGACGATCGGCCCGAAGGACCTGCAGATCACCCCGGTCGGCGACAAGCTGCGCGCCTCGTTCGCCTACAACATCGAGATCCCGGTGATCGAGCCCGTCTTCCTGCTGGTCAAGTACGAAGGCAGCGCCACCTCGGGCGGCGGCGCCGCCGCGGTCGGGCCCTGAGGGCTTGCCGGGAGGCGGCATGATCGGCAAGCCGGGGTATTCGCCGTCCGCCCGCGGGGCGGCGCTGGTGGAGCAGCGGCTCGGCTACGAGTTCGTCGAGCGCACCCTGTTCGACCGCGCCCTGACGCACCGCAGTTTCGGCGCCGACCACAACGAGCGCCTCGAGTTCCTCGGCGACGCGGTGCTCAACCTCGCGGTCTCGCGCCTGCTCTACGACCGCTTCTCCGGCTCCGACGAGGGCGACCTCACGCGCGTGCGCGCCCACCTCGTGCGCGAGGACAGCCTGCACCGCGTCGCGCTCGCGCTCGGCGTGCCCGAGGCGTTGCGCCTGTCCGAGGGCGAGGCGCGCGGCGGCGGGGCGACGCGGCCGTCGATCCTGGCCGACGCGGTCGAGGCCCTGATCGGCGCCGTCAGCATCGACGGCGGCTACGACGCCGCGCAGGCCCTGGTGACAAGGCTGTTCGGCGAGACCATCATGTCGACCACGGCCGACAACTGGCGCAAGGACGCCAAGACCGAGCTGCAGGAATGGCTGCAGGCGCGGCACGTGCCGGTGCCCGGCTACCGCATCGCGGCGACGCGGGGGCAGGCGCACGCGCAGACCTTCGAGGTCGAGTGCGAGGTGGCGTCGCTGCAGTGGCGCGCGACCGGCGTGGGTCGCTCGCGCCGCCAGGCCGAGCAGGCGTCCGCCCAGGCGCTGCTCGATCGCATCAAGGCCGGGGAGCTCGAGCTGCCCGGCCGCAAAGGAAATCCCAGTGCCTGATCCCGCTTCCGCTCCGCCCGAGGGCTTCGACGCCGACGAGCACGCCGCCGACGGCGACGACGCCTCGGCCGCGCTCGAGGGCCCCGACGAGGCGGCCGTCGACGAGAACGGCGAGACCCGCCGCTGCGGCCTGGTCGCGATCGTCGGCCGGCCCAACGTCGGCAAGTCCACGCTGATGAACGCGCTGGTCGGCCAGAAGATCAGCATCACCTCGCGCAAGGCGCAGACCACGCGCCATCGCATCGTCGGCGTGCGCACCGACGGCGCGGCGCAGTTCGTCTTCGTCGACACGCCGGGCTACCAGATGAAGCACTCGGCGGCGCTCAACCGCAACCTGAACCGCACGGTCGTCTCGGTGCTGTCCGACGTCGACATGGTGCTGTTCATGGTCGAGGCCGGCCGCTTCGGGCTCGACGACGCCAAGGCGCTCGCGCTGCTGCCCCCCGGCAAGCCGGCCATCCTCGTGGCCAACAAGCTCGACGCGGTGCAGCGTCGCGCCGACCTGCTGCCGTGGCTCAAGCAGATGCAGGAACGCCACCCGTTCGCCGAGTTCTTCCCGATGTCCTCGCACTCGAAGAACGACGTCGAGCGCCTCGCCGGCGTGCTGCGCACCTACCTGCCCGAGCAGCCCTGGTTCTACGACGCGGAGATGCTCACCGACCGCAGCGAGCGCTTCCTCGTCAGCGAGATCATCCGCGAGAAGCTGTTCCGCCTGACCGGCGACGAGATCCCCTACGGCGCCACGGTCGTCATCGACCGCTTCGTGGAGGAGGGCGCGCTGCGGCGCGTCACCGCCACCGTCATCGTCGAGCGCGAGGCGCACAAGGGCATGATCATCGGCGAGAAGGGCCTGCACCTGAAGCGCATCGCCTCGGAGTCGCGCCAGGAGCTCGAGCGCCTGCTCGAGGCGCGCGTCTTCCTCGAGATCTGGGTCAAGGTGCGCTCCGGCTGGGCCGATTCCGAGGAGCACCTGCGCTCCTACGGCTACGAATAGCGGGCCCGCACCGGTGGCGACGAGCAAGCGGGCACTCGCGCTCGACGCGTACGTGCTCCATCGCTACGACTGGAGCGAGACCAGCCTGATCCTCGACCTGTTCACCCGCGGGCGCGGCCGGCTCGCCGTCGCCGCCAAGGGCGCGAAGCGGCCGTACTCGCAGATGAAGAGCGTGCTGCTGCCGTTCCAGAGGATCTCCGCCACCGTGGGGCGCCAGGCCGAGGAGGCCCAGGCCGAGGTGCTCACGCTGCGCGGCGCCGAGTGGGCGGGCGACGGCGCGACGCCCGTGCTGCCGCCGGCGCGCCTGTTCGCCGGCTTCTACCTCAACGAGCTGGTGATGAAGCTGGTCGCGCGCGGCGACCCGCACCCGGCGCTCTTCGACGCCTATGCCGCGACGCTCGCGAGCCTCGCCGCGGCCGACGACTTCGGCGAGCAGATCGGCCTGCGCGCCTTCGAGCTCTCGCTGCTGAAGGCGATCGGCCTGCTGCCCGAGCTCGACCGCGTGACGACGACGCAGGCGCGCCTCGCGCCCGACGGCCTCTACGAGCTGCACGGCGAGCGCGGCGTGCTCGACGCCGACCCCGCGCTGCCCGTGGCCGTGCTGCCGGGGGCCGACCTGCTCGCGCTCGACGCCGCGCTGCGCACCGGCGCGCCGGGCCCGCTGCATGCCGCGTGCGCGCCGCGGCTCGACCGGCTCAAGCCCGTGCTGCGCGGCCTCGTTCACTATCATCTGGGATCGCCCATGCTGCGCACGCGCGACGTCATGCGCGACGCGAGGAAATTGACGGCCCCCTCGCTCCTCCCGTCGCTGCCCCCCGAGGGGGAGCTCGGATAGGCTCGGGTAGCGACCCGAGCTTCCCGAACCCTCGCTGAACGACCAAGCAGTCTGAGAACGCCCATGAACCCTCTCGTCGCTCCCGAACAGACCACCCGTGCGCACCGCTGCGCGCTCTCGGTCAACCTCAACAAGGTCGCGGTGCTGCGCAACCAGCGCCACCTGGGCATCCCCAGCGTGACGCGCGCGGCCACGCTCGCGCTCGAGGCCGGCGCGCAGGGCATCACCGTGCACCCGCGGCCCGACGAGCGCCACATCCGCGCCGCCGACGTGCACGACCTGCACGGCCTGCTGGCGACGTGGCCGGAGGTCGAGTTCAACATCGAGGGCAATCCCTTCCACAACCTGATGACCTTCGTGCGCGAGCTGCGCCCGCACCAGGTCACCTTCGTGCCCGATTCGGAAGGCCAGCTCACCTCCGACCACGGCTGGGACCTCGATGCGGACGCGGCGCGGGTCGCGCCGCTGATCGAGGAGGCGCGCGCGCTCGGCGTGCGCGTCAGCCTGTTCATGGATCCGGTGCCCGAGGCGATGGCCCGCGCGCGCGCGCTCGGCGCCGACCGCGTCGAGCTCTACACCGAGGGCTACGCGAGCGCCCACGGCACGCCGCGCCATGCCGAGGTGCTGACGCACTACGTGCGCTCCGCCGAGGCCGCGCTCGCCGCCGGCCTGGGGCTGAACGCCGGCCACGACCTCAACCTCGCGAACCTGACCGAGTTCCTGGCCGCCGTGCCCGGCGTGGCCGAGGTCTCGATCGGCCACGCGCTGATCGCCGATGCGCTCGAGTTCGGCCTCGGCGACACGGTGCGCCGCTACCTGCGCGCCATCGCTGCGGCCGGGCCGGCGGAAGGCCTCGCGTGATCTTCGGCATCGGCACCGACATCTGCGACATCCGCCGCGTCCGCGCGACGCTGGAGCGGCGCGGCGAGCGCTTCGCCGAGCGCGTGCTGGGGCCCGCCGAGCTGCAGGTCTGGCATGCGCGCCGCGCGCGGGTCGAGAGCCGGGGCTTCGCGTTCCTCGCGACGCGCTTCTCCGCCAAGGAATCCTTCTCCAAGGCGATCGGCATGGGAATGCACATGCCCATGACCTGGCGCGACTGCGAGATCCTCAACGAACCCTCCGGCAAGCCCTTCATCCGCCTGCACGGCGCGCTTGCCGCATGGTTCGCGGAACGCGACCTGGTCGCGCACGTGACCGTGAGCGACGAATCCGACTACGTGGCCACCTTCGTGGTGGTCGAGACCCGAACCGACACCCCGCCCGCGCTCGTGGGCTGACCGCCATGTCCAAGCACAGGAAGAAGAGCCGTTCCTCCAGGAAGCACGCCCCGCCCGCAGGAGTGCACGCGCCCGTCGTCCTCGACGTGGCCGGCACCGCGCTGACCAAGGCCGACCGGCGCCGCCTCGCGCACCCGCTCACGGGCGGCGCGATCCTGTTCGCGCGCAACTGGATCGACCGCGCGCAGCTCACCGGGCTGGTCGCGCAGATGAAGGACATCCGGCCCGACCTGCTGGTCTGCGTCGACCACGAGGGCGGGCGCGTGCAGCGCTTTCGCACCGACGGCTTCACGCACCTGCCGCCGATGGCGCGCTACGGCGAACGCTGGATGGACGACGCGGGCGGCGCGCCCGGCGACGGGGCGCTGGCCGCGACCGACGCGGCCACCGCCGCCGGCTTCGTGATGGCGGCGGAGCTGCGCGCCTGCGGCGTCGACCTGAGCTTCGCGCCCGTGCTCGACCTCGACTTCGGCCGCAGCGCCGTGATCGGCGACCGCGCCTTCCACCGCGACCCGCGCGTCGTCGCGCTGCTCGCGAAGAGCCTGGCGGCGGGCATGCGCCAGGCCGGCATGGCGCACTGCGGCAAGCACTTCCCCGGCCACGGCCACGTCGCGGCCGACAGCCACGTCGCGATCCCCGTCGACCCGCGCACCCTCGCGCAGATCCTCGGCGACGACGCGCGACCCTACGAATGGCTGTCGACCTCGCTCGCCGGCGTGATGCCGGCACACGTGGTCTACCCCGACGTCGACGACCGCCCGGCCGGCTTCTCGGCCACGTGGCTGCAGGACGTCCTGCGCGAACGCCTCGGCTTCACCGGCGCCATCTTCAGCGATGACCTGAGCATGGCGGGCGCCCGCGAACTGCAGGGACGCGCGCTCGGCCATGCCGAGGCGGCCGTGGAGGCGATGCGCGCAGGCTGCGACCTCGTCCTGCTGTGCAACCAGAGCGTCGGCGACGGTCGCCCGCTCGACGAGCTGCTGGACGGCCTCGAGGCCGCGCGGGCGCGGGGCGAATGGCAGCCCGACGGCGCCAGCGAGCGCCGCCGCCTGGACCTGCTGCCGCAGACCGAGCCGCTGGCATGGGACGACCTCATGCACGACCCGGCGTACCTGCGCGCACTCGAGCGCCTGTAGCCGGGGAGGGGGCTGGCCTCCGGCCGGTCCCCGTCAGCGCGTCGCCGGATTGCGAGGCCCGGCGGGCCCGCCGGTCTCGCACTTGTTCGCGACGCAACGGGCGCCGGGATCCCCGAGCATCAGGCAGTTGGACACGCGATGCGACTCGCGCGCCTCCTGGAGCGCCAGGTCGTGCTCCTGCTGCGCGAGCGCCTGCATCGTGGCCGGGTCGGCCGCCTTCGTCGAATACGCGCGGTAGCCCGTCGGGCCGCCGCAGGCCTTGCCGCCGACGGGCAGGCTGCGGCACTCCGCGTCGGCGGTGCAGGCGCCCGCCTTCGACAGGGCGTCCTCGAGCTTCGCGTGCGCCGCGGCGAGCGCCTCGGCGGTGCCGCCGACCGGGGCGGAGGCCTCGGCGGGCAGGGCGGAGAGCACGGGCGGCGGGGGCACGGGCGCGGTCACGACGCTGGCGGGCGCCACCGGCGCCTGCGCGCCCGCGGGCGCCGGCGCCGTGGCCGGACCGGCGTCGCTGCCCTGGCAGGCCGTCATGAGCAGCGCGGCCGCCACGGGAGCGAAGGCGCGAACGGAAGAGAAGGGGCGGGTCATGCGGCGGGCTCCGTGATCGGTGCCGCCGGGCGGAGCAATCGGCGCTCCGCCCCGCAGCGCGGACCCGGACCGGGTCCGCGAGGCTGGCTCAGCGCGCCTGGCTGGCGTCGAAGGGCAGCTTGAGCTGGTTGAGATCCTTGCGGGTCTCGACCAGCACCAGCGGGCCCTCGTCGACGACGACCGGGGCAGGCCGCTCGCGCGGCACGTGCACCGCCTTCGGCGTGCTGGCGATCGCCTCCCGGGCGACGCGCACGCGGTCGGCGTCGGACTGCACCCACTCCAGGCCGGCGGCGCCGGCCAGCGCGTTCAGGTCGGAGACCGGCAGTTCGAAGGCGGGCACCACCGGCACGGCCGGAGCCGCGGGCAGCGGCGCGGGCGCGGGTGCCGGCACGGGCGCGGCGACCGGCTCGGCCGAGAAGGCGCGCGCCTCGAACGGGGTCGCGACGCGCGCGGCGACCGGCTCGGCCGCGGGCTCGTCGGCCGTGGCCAGGTCGGGTGCGGCCGGCGGCAGCTCGACGCCCGGGGGTTCGGTCAGCGCGGCGTTGCCCTCGAGGCCGGGCGAGGCGGTCTCGCCGCTCACGTCGCCCTGGCCGTCCTCGCGGCGGTCACGCCGATTGCGGTCGCGGCCCCGGCCGCGGCGGCGGCCTTCGCCCTCGCCGTCGGACTCGGCGGGCGCGCCCTCGGTCGCGACGGCTTCGCCGTCGGCCACGGCCTCGCCGGCTTCCGCGGCCGGACGGGGGCCGCGCTCGCGGCGCGGCGGGCGATCGCCGCGCGGCTCGACGTCGGCGCGGGCCTCGGGCTCGCCGGCCTCGCCTTCGGCGCCCTCGACGCCGCCTTCGGTGCCGTCTGCCTGGCCGTCCTCGCGGCCGCGGCCGCCACGGCGGCGGCGACGGCGACGGCCTTCCCGGTCGCCTTCGCCGGACGGCGTGCCGTCGCCGGAGATCGCGTCGGCGATGGGTTCGGCGCCCGGGGGCGTGTCGATGAACTCGCCCTGTTCGCCGAGTTCGCCGTAGCCGGTCGGGGCCTCGCCCCCCTCGGGCGCGGGCGCCGGACGACGTTCGCGACGCTCGCCGCGATCGGCGCGTTCACCGCGCTCCGGACGCTCGGTTCGCTCGGTGCGCTCGGCTCGCTCGGTGCGCTCGGCTCGCTCGGTGCGCTCGCGCATCGGCGCCGTGGCCTCGCCATTGGCCAGGGTCACGACGTCGGACGGGGCGCGCTCGTCACGGCCGCGGCGGCCGCCTCGGCCGTCGCGGCGGGCCTCGCCGTTCTCGGCCACGGCCTCGCGGCGCTCGCCGCCGCGATCGCCACGGTCGTTGCGACGCGCGTCGTCACGCGGCGGACGGGCCTCGCCCGGCTTGCGGTCGCCGCCGCGGGCCTCGCTGCCCGGACGGCCGCCGCGATCGCTGCGTTCACCGCGGTCGCTGCGTTCACCGCGTTCACCGCGGTCGGAACGGCCGCCGCGCTCGCCGCGGCGCTTGTCGTCGCGCCGGCCGTCGCGGGCCGGCGTCGCGTCGGCCGCCTTCGCCGGCGTCGCGGGCGCGACGGGCGCGGGGGCAGGCGCGGGCGCGGGCGCGCCGAACAGGCTCTTCACCCAGCCGAAGAAGCCGCCCGGCGCGGGCGCGGGCGCGGCCACCGCCGCGGCCGTCGCCGGTGCGGGCGCGGCCACCGGGGCGGGCGCGGGCACCGGCGCCGGCGGGGCGGGCTGGTCGGGCAGCACGCCCTTGATGACGGGCTCCTGGCGCGGCTTCGCCTTGTCGCGGCGCGTGATGCCCACTTCGTCGTCCGGCTCCTCGATCATCGTGTAGCTCGCCTGCAGGTTCTCCAGGCGGGCATCGTCGTGGCGCAGGCGCTCGAGCTTGTAGTTGGGCGTCTCGAGGTGCTTGTTGGGCACCAGCAGCACGGTGGTGCGCTGCTTGAGCTCGATCTTGGTGATCTCGGTGCGCTTCTCGTTGAGCAGGAAGGAGGTCACCTCGACCGGCACCTGCACGTGCACGGCGGCCGTGTTTTCCTTCATCGACTCCTCCTGGATGATGCGCAGGATCTGCAGCGCGGAGGATTCGGTGTCGCGGATGTGGCCCGTGCCGTTGCAGCGCGGGCAGGTGATGTGGCTGCCTTCCGACAGCGCCGGGCGCAGGCGTTGGCGCGAGAGCTCGAGCAGGCCGAACTTGGAGATCGAGCTGAACTGCACGCGCGCGCGGTCGAAGCGCAGGGCGTCGCGCAGGCGCTGCTCGACCTCGCGGCGGTTCTTCGACTCTTCCATGTCGATGAAGTCGACGACGATCAGGCCGCCCAGGTCGCGCAGGCGCATCTGGCGCGCGATCTCGTCGGCGGCCTCGATGTTGGTGCGGGTGGCGGTCTCCTCGATGTCGCCGCCGCGCGTGGCGCGGGCGGAGTTGACGTCGATGGCGACCAGCGCTTCGGTGTGGTCGATGACGATCGCGCCGCCGGAGGGCAGGTTCACCGTGCGCGAGAAGGCGGTCTCGATCTGGTGCTCGATCTGGAAGCGGCTGAACAGCGCCGCGTCGTCGCGATAGCGCTTCACGCGGCCCGACATCTCGGGCATCACGTGGTTCATGAACTGCTGCGCCTGCTCGTAGATGTCGTCGGTGTCGATCAGGATCTCGCCGATGTCCGACGTGAAGTAGTCGCGGATCGCGCGGATGACGAGCGAGGACTCCTGGTAGATCAGGAACGCGCCCTTGCCGACCTTGGAGGCGCCGTCGATGGCGTCCCACAGCTTGAGCATGTAGTTGAGGTCCCACTGCAGCTCGGGCGCGCTGCGGCCGATGCCGGCGGTGCGGGCGATCAGGCTCATGCCCTTCGGGTACTCGAGCTGGTCGAGGTTCTCCTTGAGCTCCTCGCGGTCCTCGCCCTCGATGCGCCGCGAGACGCCGCCGCCGCGCGGGTTGTTGGGCATCAGCACCAGGTAGCGCCCGGCCAGCGAGATGAAGGTGGTCAGCGCCGCGCCCTTGTTGCCGCGCTCCTCCTTCTCGACCTGCACCAGGAGCTCCTGGCCTTCGCGGATCACGTCCTGGATGCGCGCGCTCTTCACTTCGACGCCGTCGCGGAAATACTGGCGCGAGATTTCCTTGAACGGCAGGAAGCCGTGGCGATCCTCGCCGTAGTCGACGAAGCACGCCTCGAGCGAGGGCTCGACGCGGGTCACGACCGCCTTGTAGATATTGCCCTTGCGCTGTTCGCGCCCCTCGATCTCGTTCTCGAAATCGAGCAGTTTCTGGCCGTCGACGATCGCCAGCCGCCGTTCCTCGGGCTGGGTCGCATTGATGAGCATGCGCTTCACGTGCACTCCTTCGTCGGCCGCCGCGACCCCCTGTTTCGAGGGTCGACGCGGCCTGGTCGTCTCACGGCGCCGCCGGCCCCTCGTCTCGAGGCCGCCGCGACGCCTACACGATGCACGAGAACGAATGCTGAACCGAGGAAGGAATCGCCCTGGACTGCCGGCGCGTGCCTGGGGTCAGGCGATACAGCGCGCGGCGGCGTTGGCGCTGCGTCAGTCGGAGCGGTCGCGGAGCAGGGAATCGGCCGCGCCCCGGACGGGCCCCGCGGTCACGGCCGAGGCCGCTCCTGCGAAGGCGCGCACCCCGCAGGCACGGCCCGGCGGCGAGCGCCACGCGGCCGCGGCGCGGGCACGCGGAGCGTGCGGGGCGCGGGGGCCGGCGGGCTCGCCCGCGAGGCGGGGCGGCACGGGGAGGGGGTGGGACACGGACGCCATACGCGTGCGAATGCGGATCCTGACGCCGGCCACCAGGCATCCGTCCCGCGAGGGACGGTCATCTGGCGGCCGCTGGAATACCTTTGTGTCTCCTGCAGCGGATGCAGGTCGGGTCATTAGTCGTTGCTCTTCCGAGCCTGGAAGATTCGACCGCCGGGCCACTTCGTGGTCGCCGTCCTGTCGAGTCGCCGGGCGCGTTGCATCACCTGGTTTGCAAGGTACCCTTCGATACCCCACGCCACGTCTGCAGCCAATTTCTTCGAATTTTCCCGGGTACCCGAGGGTAAACTCTGGAAAATCAAGAACTTATGTCGCCAACGTGGTTCGGCCAATTATAGAGGCGAAACGCAGGCAGGCCCAAGCGGGGCCGAGCCGGAGCGCCCGACCCGTCGCCGCCGCGGGCTCCCCGCGGCCGTCCGCCCCGCGATCGCGCCCCCAGCCGCCGGCCGCGCCGGCCCCCGTCGCCCCGGAGCCGGCCGTGGCCGTGCGCCTGGTCGACGTCGGCACCGAGTTCGACGGCCAGCGCCTCGACAACTTCCTGCTGCGCGAGCTCAAGGGCGTGCCCAAGACGCACGTCTACCGCATCATCCGCTCGGGCGAAGTGCGCGTGAACAAGGGCCGCGCGGCCGCCGACACCCGGCTCGCCGCCGGCGACGTGGTGCGCGTGCCGCCCGTGCGCGTGGCGGCGCGGGCCGAGCCGGCGCAGGCCGCGCCGCCGCGCGAGTTCCCGATCCTCTTCGAGGACGAAACGCTGATCGCCATCGACAAGCCCTCCGGCACCGCGGTGCACGGCGGCTCGGGCGTGAGCTTCGGCGTGATCGAGCAGCTGCGCCGCGCGCGGCCCGAGGCGCGCTTCCTCGAGCTCGTGCACCGGCTCGACCGCGAGACCTCGGGCATCCTGCTGCTCGCCAAGAAGCGCAGCGCGCTGGTCGCGCTGCAGGAGCAGTTCCGCGCCCGCGAGACCGGCAAGACCTACGCCGCCCTCGTCGTCGGGCGTTGGCCGGCGCGCCTGAAGGTGATCGACGTCGCGCTCCACCGCACCGAGGACGCCGCGGGCGAGCGCCGCGTGCGCGCGGTCGCCGCCGACCACGCCGACGGCCAGCGCGCCATCTCGCTCGTGCGCATCGCGCGCGAGTTCCCCGCCGCCACGCTGCTCGACGTCACGATCAAGACCGGGCGCACGCACCAGATCCGCGTGCACCTCGCGCACTCGGGCCATGTGATCGTGGGCGACGACAAGTACGGCGACTTCGCCCTCAACCGCCGCTACGCGCGCGGCGAGGAGGTGCCGGGCGTGCGCTTCGAGCGCATGTTCCTGCACGCCCGCCGGCTCGCGTTCGACCATCCCGCCACCGGCGCGCGCATCGAGCTCGAGGCGCCGCTGCCGCCGGACTGCGCGGCGCTCGTCGCCGCGCTCGCCGCCACCGTCCCGCCATGACCGACACCTCCGCCCGCCCCAAGCGCTTCGACCTGATCGCCTTCGACTGGGACGGCACGCTGTTCGACTCGACCGCGCTCATCGTGCAGAGCATCCAGGCCGCCTGCCGCGACATCGGCGCGCCGGTGCCCGACGACACGACCGCCTCCTTCGTGATCGGCCTCGGGCTGCGCGCGGCGATGGAGCACGCCGTGCCCGGGCTCGCGCCGGAGCGCTACCCCGCGATGATCGAGCGCTACCGCCACCACTACCTGCTGCGCCAGCACGCGCTCACGCTGTTTCCCGGCGTCGTCGACATGCTGCGCGCCCTGCGCGCGCGCCACCACTGGCTGGCGGTCGCCACGGGCAAGAGCCGCGCGGGCCTGGACGAGGCGCTCGCCACGGCCGAGCTGAGGGGCCTGTTCGACGGCTCGCGCACCGCCGACGAGACGCGCTCCAAGCCCGACCCGCAGATGCTTCACGAGCTGATGCGCCAGTTCGGCGCCGACCCCGGACGCACGCTGATGATCGGCGACACCACGCACGACCTGCAGCTCGCCGCCAACGCGGGCGTGCCCTGCGTCGCGGTGGGCTACGGCGCGCACGACCACGCGAGCTTCGGCGCCCACGCGCCCCTCTACACGGCGCACTCCGTGCCCGAACTCGCCGACTGGCTGGCCGCGCATGCCTGAGCCGCCCGAGACGACGGCGCCGCTGCGTCTGTGCGACGGCGCCGAGCTCGAGGAAGCGGGCCTCGCCCACGTCTGGGACGTGCGCCTGTGGGGCGCGCCCGCGCGCGCGTTCGCGCTGCGCTTCGAGGGCCGCGTCGTCGCCTACCTGAACCGCTGCGCCCACGTGCCGGTCGAGATGGACTGGCAGCCGGGCCGCTTCCTCGACCTCGACCGCCGCTGGATCCTGTGCCAGGTGCACGGCGCGGTCTACGAGCCGTCCAGCGGTCGCTGCATCGCCGGCCCCTGCCGCGGCGAGCGCCTGATGGCCATCGATGTCATCGAGCGCGAGGGCCATGTGTATTGGTATCCTTCCCCGGACATCCGGCCGGCTCCCCCGCCTGAGAATTCCCCACCATGACCGACTCCCACGACCTCCCGCCGTCCGAAGCCCCGCCGCCCGCCGCCGCGCCCGTCCCGCCGGCGCCGGCCAGCCTGAACGTCCGTGCCGACCTGTCGCGGCTGGAGTTCGTGCTCGCCCAGGTCACCGGCGAACTGATGCGCGACCGCCGCAACGAGCGCCGCTGGCGCCTCGCGATGCGCGTGGGCTGGTTCGTGCTCGCCATCGCGGTCGCCTGGGGCGTGGTGGCGCAGAAGGGCCACGTGAACGCGCCCAACGGCCCGCACACGGCGCTGATCGAGGTGCGCGGCGAGATCGCCCCCGATTCCGACGCGAGCGCCGAGAACCTGGTCACCGCGCTGCGCAACGCCTTCGAGGACAAGAACTCGCAGGCGATCGTGCTGCGCATCAACTCGCCGGGCGGCAGCCCGGTGCAGGCCGGCATCGTCAACGACGAGATCCGGCGCCTGAAGGCGCTGCACAAGAAGAAGGTCTACGCCGTGGTGGAGGACGTCTGCGCGTCCGGCGCCTACTACATCGCGGTCGCGGCCGACGAGATCTACGTCGACAAGGCGAGCACGGTCGGCTCCATCGGCGTGCTGATGGACGGCTTCGGCTTCACCGGGCTGATGCAGAAGCTGGGCGTCGAGCGGCGCCTGATCACGGCGGGCGAGAACAAGGGCATGCTCGACCCGTTCTCGCCGCTGTCCGAGAAGCAGCGCGCCTACGCGCAGGCCATGGTCGACCAGATCCACCAGCAGTTCATCAAGGTCGTGCGCGACGGCCGCGGCGCGCGCCTGCACGAACGACCGGACACGTTCTCGGGCCTGTTCTGGGACGGCGAGCAGGCCGTGCAGCTGGGCCTGGCCGACCGCTTCGGCAGCCTCGACTACGTCGCGCGCGAGGTCGTCAAGGCCGAGGACGTGATCGACTACACGATGCAGGAGAACGTCGCGGAGCGCCTCGCCAAGCGCTTCGGCGCCGCGATGGGCGCGGGCGCGGTGCGCGAGCTCGCGGCCGGGCACCCGCTGCGCTGATGGCGCGCGCGGCCGGGCCTCGCGGAGCCGCCCGAGGGGCTCGAGTTCCGCCGCGGGCGGCCGAGCCCCGTTGATCGCCCCCACTGCCCCAGCGTTTCACCGCCATGCACGCCCGAGTCCTCCGCCGCTTGCTGATCGCGATGGTCGTCCTGACCATCGCGGCGCTGCTGTGGAACGCGTTCGGCATGGAGTCCTCGCTCGTGATCGATCCGCACACCAGCCTCGCGATCGAGGGGGCGGACGACCGCGCCGTCGACGGCGGCGACAGCGTCGCGACGGTGGTGCGCGACGGGCGCCGGCTGGGCGTCGACTGCATGATCGGCAAGGGCTACCAGTACCCCTTCTGCGAGCTGGTCGTGCGCTTCAAGCGCCCGCCCTCGGGCATCGACCTGAGCGGCTACGACTCGGTGCGGCTGTGGATCTCGTCCAGCGGCCCCGAGCGCGACCAGCGCATCCGCCTGTTCCTGCGCAACTTCAATCCCGCCTACTCGCACGTCGGCGACCCGCAGTCGCAGAAGGTGCACGAGCTGTTCTTCGCGCCCGCGCAGTATCCGCAGGGCTACGAGATCGACCTGAGCCGCTTCGGCGTCGCCGGCTGGTGGACCGAGGAGCATCCCACCTCGCTCGACCTCTCCGGTCCGGAGCTGAACAACGTCACGACCTTCGCGATCGCCACCGGCTCCAAGCTCGAGGCGGGGCTGCACCAGATCCGCGTCGAGCGGGTCGAGTTCCGCGGCAAGGAGATCCCCACCTCGACCTTCCGCCTCGGCATCATCGTGCTGTGGATGGTGACGGTGGTCGGCTACCTGATCACCGACATGCTGCTCACGCGCAACCAGCTGCGCCTGTCGGCGGCGAGCCAGAATTCGCTGCAACGGCTGAACGAATCGCTGCGCCTCGAGACGCGCAGCCTGGCCGAGCTCGCGCGCACCGACCCGCTCACCGGCGTCCTCAACCGCAAGGGCCTGGCCGACGAGCTGCTGCGCATGGTGCGCCTCGGCGGAGACGCGATCTTCCCGCTCACGCTGGTCTTCATCGACATCGACCACTTCAAGCGCGTCAACGACGAGCATGGCCACGACATCGGCGACCAGGTGATCCAGGGCCTGGCGGCGCTGGTGCGTTCCGCGGTGCAGCGCGACGACCTGTTCGCGCGCTGGGGCGGCGAGGAATTCCTGCTCGTCTTCCGCAACACGCCCGGCCTGGAGGCGAGCAACATCGCGGAGCGCCTGCGCGAGCGCATCGCGGACGCGCACTGGCCCGTCTCGCTGCGCATCACCTGCTCGTTCGGCGTCGCCGAATGGCACCAGGGCGAGGACCTCGAGCGCGGCATCAAGCGCGCCGACGAGGCCATGTACCGCGCCAAGCAGAACGGCCGCGACCGCGTCGAGATCCAGCTCGATCGCGAGGCCAGCACCACCTCCGACTTCGGCGGCCTGACGCCGCTCTGACCGCGTTCAGAGCCAGCCGGACCGCTTGAAGCGCCGCCAGAGGATCCAGCAGGCGAGCGCGATGGTCACGAGCGCGGTGGGATACCCGTAGCGCCATTCCAGCTCGGGCATGTTCTTGAAGTTCATGCCCCAGATGCCGGCGAAGGCCGTGGCCACCGCGAAGATCCCGGCCCAGGCCGCGAGGCGCTTGTTCACCTCCGACTCCTCGATCGCCACCATCGACAGGTTGACCTGGATCGCGGTGCTGATCGTGTCGCGCAGGCTGTCGAGGGTGCCGTTCATGCGCTGCAGGTGGTCGAACACGTCGCGGAAGTACTCGCGGTTGGTCGCGCAGACCGCCGGCACGCGGCCGCTGAACAGCTTGTGCACGGCGTCGATCATCGGCCCCACCGCGTGGCGCATCACGCCGATCTTGCGCTTGAGCGCATACAGCTCCTGGATGTTCGCGCGCGAGGTGCCGGGCTCGAAGATCTGCTCCTCGATCGCCTCGAGGTCGGTCTCGATCGCGTCGATGAACGGGAAGTAGCGGTCGACCACGGCGTCCATCAGCGCGTAGAAGACGAAGGCGGGCCCGGACTTGAGCAGGTGCGGCTCGCGCTCCGCGCGCTCGCGCACGTTGAGCAGCGTCTGCTGGCTGCGGTTGCGCACCGAGAGCACGAAGTTCGAGCCGACGAAGATGTTGAGCTCGCCGATGCGCAGCTCGTCGGTCGGCGTCATCTCCACGGTGTGCACGACCGCGAAGACCTGGTCGCCGTACTCCTCGATCTTGGGCCGCTGGTGGCCGTGGCGCGCGTCCTCCACGGCCAGGTCGTGCAGGCCGAACTCCTCCTGCATCACGGTGAGCTCGTCGTCGCTCGCGTCCTTGAGCGCGACCCAGACGAAGCAGCCGGGCCGCTTCAGGTAGTCGCTGATCGCCTCGATCGAGATGTCGGCGATCTTGCTGCCGTTGTCGTAGGCGGCGCAGTTGATCAGCATGGTCGGATGGTCGGGGAGGAAGGGCCGGGGCGGGACGTGGGTGTCACTTTAGCGTCACGCGGCGGCGACGTCCCGGCGAGGGGTGGCCGACGTGCTCTTGCGCAGTGCAGCATTCGGGAGACAATGCCGCACAGGACCAACGGGACCATTCATGAGAAGTCAGGACAAGGGGGCCGGCCTGGGGGCGATGACGCTGGGCGCCCTGGGCGTCGTGTACGGCGACATCGGCACGAGCCCGCTCTACACCCTGCACGAGATCTTCCTGCCCACCACCGGCGTCGGCGTTCCGCTCACGCCGGCCCACATCATCGGCGCGGTGTCGACCATCTTCTGGGGCCTGATGCTGGTCGTCACGCTCAAGTACGTCATCCTCATCCTGCGTGCCGACAACAACGGCGAAGGCGGCGCGATGGCGCTCACGGCGCTCGCCTCCAAGGCCGCGGGCTCGACCCCGCGCCGGCGCGCGCTGATCATGACCGTGGGCATGTTCGGCGCCACGCTGTTCTTCGGCGACAGCGTCATCACGCCCGCGGTCACGGTGATGGGCGCGATCGAGGGCATCGAGGTCGTCACGCCGGCGCTGCACGCCTACGTGGTGCCGCTGTCGGTGCTGGTGCTGGCCGCGCTGTTCGCGGCGCAGCGCTTCGGCACCGGCGCCTTCGGCAAGACCTTCGGCCCCGTCATCTTCATCTGGTTCAGCGGCCTCGCGCTCTCCGGCCTGTTCCACATCTCGCAGGCGCCCGAGATCCTGTCCGCGCTCAACCCGATCTACGCGGTCGAGTTCCTGCTCGATCGCGGCTGGCACGTGTTCGCCGCCCTCGGCGCCATCGTGCTGGCGCTGACCGGCGCCGAGGCGCTCTACGCCGACATGGGTCACTTCGGCAAGACGCCGATCCGCCTCGCCTGGACCACCATGGTGCTGCCCGCGCTGGCGCTGAACTACATGGGGCAGGGCGCGCTGCTGATCCACGACCCGTCCGCGATCAGCAACCCGTTCTACAAGCTCTTCCCCGCGGCCTGGGTGCTGCCCGTGACGGTGCTCGCCACCATGGCCGCGGTGATCGCCTCCCAGGCCGTGATCTCGGGCGCGTTCTCGATGACCAAGCAGGCGATCCAGCTCGGCTTCCTGCCGCGCATGGAGGTCGTCTACACCTCGGTGCGCGAGGCCGGCCAGATCTACCTGCCGCGCGTGAACTGGCTGCTGCTGATCGCCGTCACGTGCGCGGTGGTCGGCTTCGGCAGCGTCTCGGCCATCACCGCCGCCTACGGCATCGCGGTGACCGTGACGATGCTGATCGACACCGTGCTCACCTTCTTCGTCGTGCGCTACGGCTGGGGCTTCCCCGCCTGGGTCGCCTTCGGTGCCACCGGCTTCTTCATCGCGATCGACTCGCTGCTGGTCTCGGCGTGCTCGCTGAAGTTCCTCCAGGGCGGCTGGTTCCCGCTGATCCTGGGCCTGGCCATCTTCGCCATCATGTCGACCTGGAAGCGCGGCCGCGAGCTGCTGATCGAGAGCATCAGCCGCGACGACCCCGACCTCGTCCCCTTCATCACCGCGCTGGCGGAGGACGACATCGCGCGCACCCCGCGCACGGCGGTCTTCACCGTCGCCAACCCGGGCACGGTGCCGCAGGCGCTGCTGCACAACCTCAAGCACAACCAGGTGCTGCACGAGACCAACGTGATCCTCACGGTGGCCTTCCACGAGATCCCGTGGGTGCCCTTCGGCGAGCGGGTGGTGGTCGAGCCGCTCGCGCGCGGCTTCTGGCGCGTGACGGTGAACTACGGCTTCAAGAACACGCCCGACATCCCGCAGGCGCTCACCCTGTGCCGCTCGCACGGCCTCGAGGTCGACGAGTTCACGACCAGCTACTTCCTCAGCCGCGAGACGGTGGTGCCGACGCGCGGCGACGGCATGGCGCACTGGCGCGAACGGCTGTTCGCGGCCATGTCGCGCAACGCCGGCAGCGTCGTGGAGTTCTTCCGGCTGCCGAACAACTCGGTGATCGAGCTGGGCACGCGCGTGCAGATCTGACGCCCGGCGACGCCCGTCAGTCGCAGCTGTAGCGGAACTTGTCGTTCAGCGCGACCGGCAGCACCAGCGTGCGCAGGTTCTGCGCGCGCGCCTGGGCGCACATCGTCGCGCGAGCGTTCGGGTCGTTGACCCACTTCTTCTTGTACTCGGCGTTGAAGACCGGCTTGTCGGCGCCGGTGAAGACGGCGTAGCCGCCGCACTCGTCGTACTCGTGGCACTGCTCGTTGACGGCGAAGTCGAAGTGCGATGCCAGCGCGGCGAGCTGCGACACGTCGTTCTTGAGCGCCACCTTGAGGCCATGCGCGTGCGCGGTGTCGGCGAGGAAGGTGTCGTAGTCGATCTGCGTCGCGCCCGTCAGCGGGAAGCCGGGCCTGTTCTGGTACGCGTCGACGTTGTCCGGCTCGACGCCGTCGCAGCCGCGCGTCTGCGCGAGCGCGATGCGGTCGCTCATGATGGCGCGCACGTTGGCCGAGCGCGTGTCGACCCAGCGCTCGCCGGCCCAGCCATCCAGCGGGTTGCCGAGGTCGGCGGGCTTGAAGCGCCCATAGTCGGAGCGCCAGTTCTCCGCGCTGCCGGCCGAGAAGTAGCAGACCACGCGCCGGCCCTGCGCGTGCAGCGCCGCGATGGTGGCGTCGGGCGCGTCGAACAGGTCGATGTCGTAGACGTCGACGTCGTACTTCGTGTCGATCTTGCCGGTGAGCTGCCACTGCCAGGTGTCGCTCACCTGCGGCTGCCACGGCGCCGCCTGGGCGGCGGCGCACAGTGGGAGGGCGAGGAAGGCGGCGAGGGCCGGGGATGCGTTCATGCTGCGGGTCTCCATCGGTGGGGGTCTTCGGGCACGCGACCGGCCCGCGGGCCCGGCGGGCGGCGTGGGGCGGCGCTCAGACGAGGACGACGTCGATGCCGCGCTGGCGCAGGTCGGCGACGATGGCCGGATTGGCCGCGTCGTCGGTGATCAGCGTGTGGATCTGCTCGACCTTCGCGATCACCGACAGGTTGCGCCGCAGCAGCTTCGACGAGTCGGCGACGGCCACGACATGGCGCGCGGCGCGGATCATCTGCGCGTTGAGCTGCGCCTCGAGCACGTGCGGCGTCATCAGGCCGACCTCGGGGTCGAGGCTGTCGACGCCGAGGAAGAGGCGGTCGGCGGTGAGGCCCGCGAGCGCGGTCTCGGCCTGCGGCCCGGACAGCGAGAACGAGTTGGGCCGCAGCACGCCGCCCAGCATCACGAGCCGCACGTGCGGCGCGGCCGCCAGCGTGGTGGCGACGTTGAGCGCGTTGGTGATGACGTTGATGCCCGAGAGCGGCAGTCCGACGATGCGGCGCGCGATCTCGTTGGTCGTCGAGCCCGAGTCGAGCAGCAGCGTCTCGCCGTCGCGGATCATCTGCGCGGCGGCCGCGGCGATGCGCACCTTCTCCGCGTGGTGCAGGCCTTCCTTCACGTCGATCGGCACGTCCTCGCCGTCGCGGTGCGCGATCGCGCCGCCGTGCGTGCGCACCAGTGCGCCGGCCCCGGCGAGCGCCTTCAGGTCGGTGCGTATCGTCACGGGCGAGATCGCGAAGCGCTCGGCGAGCTCGTCGGTGCCGACCTTGCCCTGCTCGTCGACCAGGGCGCGGATCTGGCGCCGGCGCTCCTCCATCGACACCGCATCCGGCGGCGGCCGCCGCCCGTGCGGGGAGGCGAGCGTGACGATGCGGGAGCGGGGGACGAAGGGGTCGGTCATGGCGAGGGCAGGGCAGCCTGCATCGTAGCGTCCCAGGCGCCCGGGAAGCGGCGCAGGGCATTGAGGCGGACGATCTTGTCGACGACGCCGCGCGGCAGCGCGAGGCCGCGAAAGGCGCCGGGGAATTCGGGCGAGCGCAGGCGGTCGTCGGTGACCAGCCAGCGCCAGTCGGCGCGCCACGCGGCCTCGGCTTCGGCGACGAACTCGCCTTCGGGCTCGCCCGCGAGGCGCGCGACGTCGGTGCCGTAGAGCAGGCGGTCCTGGTAGCGCAGCACGAAGTCGCGCACCCTGGCGCGGCCGGCGACCGACTGGCGCTGCAGGTGGACGATGCGCGCGGCCAGGTCGACGTCGGCCCGGGGGAAGCGGTCGAGGAAGCGCGCGAGCTCGTCGACGTCGGCCTCCAGCGAGGCCAGGTGCAGCCCGACGAAGGCGAGCCCGGGCGTGCGCTCCAGGCGCGCGTCGCGCGCGGCGAGCTGCGCCGCGCGCGAGGGCATGCCGGGCTGGCGCGCCATCCAGTACGCCGGATGCTGCGCGAAGTAGGCGCGGTCGCCGGCGATCGTCATCTCGGCGAGCGGCAGCCAGCAGTTCCTCGGCTCGCCCTGGTGGCCGAGCACGACCGTGCCCGCGGCCGCGAGGTGATCGAACAGCGGATCGAGGCGCGGGTCGTCCAGCATCACGAGCCGGCCCGCGCGGTCGCGCACGTCCAGCCCCAGGTCCTTCCACACCTTCACGCCGACGGCGCCCGCGGTGCGCGCCGCGTCCAGCGACGCGACCGTGCGCGCCGTCCAGCCCGGCTCGTCGACGCCGTGCGCGTCGAAGCTCGCCACCCAGGCGATCTCGCCCGGATGCCTGCGCGCCAGCGCGACGGCCTCGGCGCGCTGGGTGGCCAGCGGCGGGAAGTCGGGATAGTTCACGTTGATGGTCAGCACGCGCATCCCGTCGGCGCGCAGGCGCGCGGCGAAACGCCCGAGCTCGCCGTGCAGGTGCACGTGGGCGTCGATCTTGGGCACGCGCGCGAAGTCCGCCATCGTGTAGCGCGCGTCCGGCTGCGCGGCGGCGAGCGCCGGCGCGAGCAGCAGCGCGGCCAGCCGGCGCATCAGGCGTCCCGCAGTGCCGCGAGCGCGCGCTCGGCGAGCGGCTCGCCCGCGGCGCGCGCGGCGAGCCACACCGCGCCGTGCACGGGCGCCATGACGGGCGTGCGCAGCTCGAAGGCCAGCCCGGTGGCCTCGAGGGCTGCCGCGAAGGGCGCGCGCACGAGGCTGTCGGGGCCGAACAGGCCGCCCGAGTACGAGACCGGCAGGGACTCGCCCGCGGGCACGCCGAGCTCGAGGCGCAGCGCGACGACGAGCTCCGCCAGCTCGCCCGCGGCGCGCGTGAAGAGCTCGCGCGCCTGTGCGTCGCCGGCTTCGGCCGCGTCGCGCACCAGGCGCGCGAACTGCGCGAAGGCGCTGCGGCGATCGTGGCCGTCGTCCTCGCCGGTGCCGTAGATGCGCGCGCAGAGGTCGAGGTCGGCGGCCAGGGCGAGTCGCTCGCGAACCAGCGCGTGCAGCGGCCCGCGCGGCCGGCGGCCGTCGCTCATGCGCGCGAACAGCGACAGCCCTTCGCGCGCGATCCAGTGCGCCGAGCCCTCGTCGCCGAAGAGTTCGCCCCAGCCGCCGGCGCGCGCGCCGCGGCCGCGGTACTCCGCGTAGCCCATGGAGCCGGTGCCCGCGATCACGCTCACGCCGTCGCGTCCGGCGAGCGAGCCGGCCCAGCTGCAGTGCATGTCGCAGCCGACGCCCGCCGCCACGCCGGGGAACACGCGCGCGGGCAGCCCCTCCAGCGTGGGCTGCAGCGTGCTGTCCTCGCCGAAGGCGGGCAGGCCGAGGTAGACGCCGCGCAGCGCGGCCGGCGGCGCGCCGGCCTGGGCCAGCACGGCGGCCGCGCCGCGGCGCAGCGCCTGTTCGACGCCGGCCAGGCCGACCTCGAGGTAG
>Ga0209051_1001255_pt1 | contig 22688 bp, 24 predicted proteins | sample AraplaCvi_mMS_r2_2_FD_184286 | JGI IMG/M metagenome (GOLD analysis project Ga0209051, IMG submission 184286) | Arabidopsis root microbial communities from North Carolina, USA - plate scrape MF_Cvi_mMS_r2 (SPAdes) (version 2) | ecosystem: Host-associated > Plants > Roots > Endosphere | place...
CCCGCGCTCGACCGGCGCGGATTCGGTGACCGGAAGTCCGACCAGCCCGTCACCACCACTCATCCCTGCACTTTAGCTCAGCCGGAATCATTCGGACCGCGGTCCGGTTGTGCTGTGAGAAGATCGGAACCAATCGACCGAAAGGGTTCAAGAACATGGCAGACGTGAAGATCCTCGTACTCGTCGGCAGTCTTCGCGCGGCGTCGCTGAATCGACAGTTGGCGCAGGTGGCGACCGAGACGGCGCCAGCAGGAGTGTCGCTGCAGCTGTTCGACCGGTTGGGCGAACTGCCCTTCTACAACGAAGACGTCGACGGTGACGGAGCGGCCGAGGCGGTCCAGGCGCTGCGCCTGGCGGCGGCCGAGTCCGACGCCGCGCTGGTGGTCACCCCGGAGTACAACGGCAGCATCCCCGGCGTGCTGAAGAACGCGATCGACTGGCTGTCGCGGCCGTACGGCAACGGCGCGCTCAACGGCAAGCCGCTGGCCGTCATCGGCACCGCGCTCGGCCAGTACGGCGGGGTGTGGGCGCACGACGAGACCCGCAAGTCCTTCGGCGTGGCCGGTCCCCGCGTCGTCGAGGACGTCAAGCTGTCCCTGCCGGCGGCGATCTTCGAAGACAAGCATCCGCGCGAGAACGCCGACGTCGTCCAGCAGGTCCGCGAGGTGGTGGAGAAGCTGGCGGCCGAGGTCGGCTGACCATCGGCTGACGTCTCTCGCCACTGCCGCCGGGGACCCCGATGAAGGGGTCGCCGGCGGCTTTGCTGTGGATGGAGCCTGTGGAGAACCTGTCGGGGGGTGGTGATAGACCTGTCGCCATGGCACGACACGGTGGCGACGGCGCGCGCGACACGCCGGGAACTTCGACCCGATCTGGGCTTACGACCAGGGAATTCCATCAATGTCGTTCAGAACATCTTGTATCTCTTCGGATTGTCGGACACTAGGTGTAGTGTTCTGCAGACCGACAGGCCCCCACGGTACGTGTACCGACTCAGGCCAGTCGGAGCTCTGGAACCAGGCGAATCGGGAGGATTCAGCCGCCGGTCCCCGGGCTTCGACGGCAGGAATTCGACGGGTCCTCGGGCTGCTGAACTAAATGGGGATAGCAGTAGCCAGTTAGATAGCCTTCGAAGAGGAGTCGAGCCGAAGATGACCGTCACCGTCTACACCAAGCCCGCCTGCGTCCAGTGCAACGCCACCTACAAGGCGCTCGACAAGCAGGGCGTCGCCTACGAGGTCGTCGACATCACCGAGGTCCCGGAGGCGCGTGACTACGTCATGGCGCTCGGCTACCTGCAGGCTCCCGTGGTCGTGGCCGGCAACGATCACTGGTCGGGCTTCCGCCCGGACCGCATCAAGCTGCTGTCCGGCGTTGCCGCCACCGCCACCGCCTGACCAGATCCACCCGGCGGGTAGGTGAGGAGGAGTCGTGGGCAATCTGGTCTACTTCTCCAGCGTCTCGGAGAACACGCACCGCTTCGTGGAGAAGCTGGAGCTGCCCGCCATCCGCATTCCGCTCCGCGACCGCATCCGGGTCACCGAGCCCTACGTGCTGGTACTGCCGACCTACGGTGGCGGACACGCCAACGGGCCCGACCCGGACGCCGGGGGATACGTCCCCAAGCAGGTCATCGCCTTCCTCAACGACGAACACAACCGGTCGTTGATCCGCGGCGTCATCGCCGCGGGCAACACCAACTTCGGCGCCGAATTCGGCTACGCCGGCGACGTCGTCTCACGCAAGTGCGGCGTTCCCTACCTCTACCGCTTCGAACTCATGGGCACCACGGACGACGTCTTCGCCGTCCGTGCCGGGCTCGACGACTTCTGGAAGGACCAGACGTGTCACCAACCGTCACTGCAGAACCGGTAACCACCGGAGTCCACGCGCTCCCGGGGGAGACGGACTACCACGCGCTCAACGCGATGCTCAACCTGTACGACAAGGACGGCAAGATCCAGTTCGACAAGGATCGCGAAGCCGCCAACCAGTACTTCCTGCAGCACGTCAACCAGAACACGGTCTTCTTCCACAGTCAGGACGAGAAGCTCGACTACCTGATCGAGAAGGATTACTACGAGCGTGAGGTGCTCGATCAATACAGCCGCAACTTCGTCAAGTCGCTGCTCGATCGCGCGTACGCCAAGAAGTTCCGCTTCCCGACGTTCCTGGGCGCGTTCAAGTACTACACGTCCTACACGCTGAAGACCTTCGACGGGAAGCGCTACCTGGAGCGCTTCGAGGACCGCGTCGTGATGGTGGCGCTGACCCTGGCCGCCGGTGACACCGTCCTCGCCGAGAAGCTGGTCGAGGAGATCATCGACGGACGGTTCCAGCCGGCCACCCCGACGTTCCTGAACTCGGGCAAGAAGCAGCGTGGCGAACCGGTGTCGTGCTTCCTGCTGCGCATCGAGGACAACATGGAGTCCATCGGGCGCTCCATCAACTCGGCGCTGCAGCTGTCCAAGCGCGGCGGCGGAGTGGCGTTGCTGCTGAGCAACATTCGCGAGCACGGCGCGCCGATCAAGAACATCGAGAACCAGAGTTCGGGCGTCATCCCGATCATGAAGTTGCTCGAGGACTCGTTCTCCTACGCCAACCAGCTCGGTGCCCGCCAGGGTGCCGGTGCGGTGTACCTGCACGCGCACCACCCGGACATCTACCGGTTCCTCGACACCAAGCGCGAGAACGCCGACGAGAAGATCCGCATCAAGACGCTGTCCCTCGGCGTGGTGATTCCCGACATCACCTTCGAGTTGGCGAAGAAGAACGAGGACATGTACCTGTTCTCGCCCTACGATGTCGAGCGCGTGTACGGCGTGCCGTTCGCCGACATCTCGGTGACCGAGAAGTACTACGAGATGGTCGACGACGCCCGGATCCGCAAGACGAAGATCAAGGCGCGCGAGTTCTTCCAGACGCTGGCGGAGCTGCAGTTCGAGTCCGGCTACCCGTACATCATGTACGAGGACACCGTGAACCGGGCCAACCCCGTCGAGGGCAAGATCACCCACAGCAACCTGTGCTCGGAGATCCTCCAGGTCTCCACGCCCTCGCTGTTCAACGAGGACCTCAGCTACGCCAAGGTGGGCAAGGACATCTCCTGCAACCTCGGCTCGCTGAACATCGCCAAGGCGATGGACTCACCGGACTTCGCGCAGACCATCGAGACGTCGATCCGCGGGTTGACGGCGGTCAGCGACCAGACCCACATCTGGTCGGTGCCGTCGATCGAGCAGGGTAACAACGACTCCCACGCGATCGGCCTGGGTCAGATGAACCTGCACGGCTACCTCGCCCGGGAGCGGATCATGTACGGCTCCGAAGAAGGCGTCGACTTCACCAACATGTACTTCTACACCGTGCTGTACCACGCGCTGCGGGCCAGCAACCGGATCGCGATCGAGCGGGGCACGGCGTTTGGCGGCTTCGAGCGCTCGAAGTACGCCTCGGGTGAGTTCTTCGACAAGTACACCGATCAGGTGTGGGAGCCGGCGACCGCGCGGGTGCGGGAACTGTTCGCCGACGCAGGCATTCGCATTCCGACGCAAGAGGATTGGCTGCGGCTCAAGGAGTCGGTGCAGCAGCACGGCATCTACAACCAGAACCTGCAGGCCGTGCCGCCGACGGGGTCGATCAGCTACATCAACCACTCGACCAGCTCGATCCACCCGGTGGCGAGCAAGATCGAGATCCGCAAGGAAGGCAAGATCGGTCGCGTCTACTACCCGGCGCCGTATCTGACCAACGACAACCTGGAGTACTACCAGGATGCCTACGAGATCGGCTACGAGAAGATCATCGACACCTACGCCGCGGCCACGCAGCACGTCGACCAGGGCCTGTCGCTGACGCTGTTCTTCAAGGACACCGCCACCACGCGCGACGTCAACAAAGCGCAGATCTACGCCTGGCGCAAGGGCATCAAGACGTTGTACTACATCCGCCTGCGCCAGATGGCGCTGGAGGGCACCGAGGTGGAGGGTTGCGTCAGCTGCATGCTGTGACGCCCGAACACAATTGAATGCCGAAACGCCGGTTAACGTCGGCGTCCCTGGGAGGTGGTGTTCTCAGGCTGACGATGGCAGCCATAGTGTTTATGACCGTTGGTCCACTGAGTTTTCTCATGGGCTTCGCAGTATCAGAAGTTATCGGATACCTGTCGACGATCATTGCGAAGGAGGTCACGCGTATGGGAAGTGCAGTAGTGAAATGCGTTAAGGAGCGCACGGGTAAGACCGGAAAAAGCCACCTCCTGCTCTCCAGGGTTCCCCTGCCGATGAGCCTGTGAAAGTCAGGCGAAAGAGCACAGTTAGATCGCGAAGGACTCAGATTTACTATCACGCACGGCCAGCGATCAGTCATCGCGCGAATGTTCCCAGTTCCTTGCGATGAATGGCCATTCGGTATGGATTGGCCTGACGACGCTTCGAGTGTGGGCCTTGTACACGTGATTTCGCTTGATCGCGTACAGAAGGCTCACGCTCGCGCTTCGTGGATCGGCCCTCGCGTTCGGCGACCAGCCAGAAATGTGTCGATCCAGCCGTCAACGGCTAGTTATGGCACGTAAAAACCAAATTAGCGTGGAGTAACTGGCCATTGGGGTGCGGATTGGCGGGGGGAGTTCATCGAGTGCGCGTCTCGTGTACGCATTTCGCCCGACCGCGTACATGAGGCTCACACTCGCGGGGCGCGGCTCAGCCCTCCCGCGCCTGGTCGTCGCGCATGGCCTTGACGCGGCGTTCCTCGCGCAGCACCGCCTGGTAGCTCTCGCGCTCGGCGACCAGCCAGTCGGGCTTCTCCTCGAGCAGGGCGGCGATCTGCTCGGTCGTCAGCGCCTCGGTGACGCCACCACGCGCGAGGCCGGCGATCGACACGCCCAGCTTCGCCGCGACGAGGTTCTTCGGATGTGGACCGTCCTTGCGAAGATCCTTGAGCCACTGCGGGGGATCGTCCTGTAGCGCGGCGAGCTCGGCTCGGGTGATGGCGTTCTCCTGAAAGTCCACGGGCGTCGCGGGCAGGTAGACGTCGAGCTTCTTCGCCGCGGTGGAGGGTTTCATGGACTGCGCGTTCGGCCTGCTCATGACCGGAATGCTATCGGTAGCCTGAGTCGGTGGCCTCATCCTCGCCGACCCCGCCGACCACGCTCGTGGTGGGGTACGTCCCCGGTGTGACGCCGGGGAAGTGGGCTCGGACGTGGGCTCGACGCCACCCCGACGTCGCACTGGACCTACGCGCCGTCGCCGCGGCCGACGCCGCCGAGGCGGTACATGCCGGCGTGGTGGACGCGGCGGTGCTTCGACCGCCGGCCGACCCGTCGGCACTGGCCCTCATTCCGCTCTACCGGGAGACGACGGTGGTCGTGGTGCCCACCGATCACCTGCTGAGCGCCGCCGACAGCGTCACCGCCGCGGACCTCGACGGCGAGCCGGTACTCGTCCCGCTCGACGACGTCGTCGCCTGGGGCGCGGCCCCCGGAGAGCGCGTCGAGCATCGTCCCGAAACGGTCGGGGACGCAGTCGAACTCGTCGCAGCCGGTGTCGGCGTGCTCGTCGTCCCGCAGTCGTTGGCGAGGTTGCACCATCGCAAGGATCTCACCTACCGACCCGTCGACGACGCACCCACCTGCCCGGTCGTCCTGGCCGTGCCGGCAGGGGAGCAGCCCACCCTGGTCGCCGAGTTCATCGGCGTGGTCCGCGGCCGCACCCCAAGCTCGTCGCGCGGGCAGGTCGAGGCGGCGCCCAAGCGGACCGCGCGGGAGAAGACATTGGCCAAGCAGGCCGCCCGCGTCGCCGCGGGGAAGGTCGCCAGTACGCCCGGACCACGCAAGCGTGGCCGACGCTGACCGGCGGAAAATCAGTGGAATCTGCGTGGCACGTGGCTCACCCTCGTAGGCATGAACGTTCACCTGTACGCGTCGCCGGATGGCTTCGGCCCGGTGGCCCGCTGGGTGTATCGCCGTGACCCGGTGCGCTTCACCACCGAGCTGACCACCCTGCGCACGTCCCCATGGCCAGCCGATCACCTTCTGCTTGGCGCGTCGGACCTCGACGGCACCGTGGGTGCTGCGCTACAGATGCGTGATTCGACGCTGTTGGTCAGCGGGCTGCCACCCGTGCTCGCAAAGGAGTCGGCGTCGGCCCTGGCGTCCGCGCGGCCGGACCTGCCTGCCGTGCGTGGAACAGCCGACACGGCAACGGCATTCACGCAGGCGTGGGTCGACGCCACGGGTGTCACGGCGCAGCGGTCGTTCTCCGAGACGTTGTACCGGTTGGGTGACCTGGTCGACCCGGTCGGCGTCACGGGCGCGCCCCGGCTGGCTGGAGACGCCGACGCCGACCTGATCGCGAGCTGGTTCGACGCGTTCTTCGTGGAGGCGTTCGGCGCGCCGTCCGATCCGGCGGCGCATCGCGGCGTGCTCACCGCCGTCGCCGACGCGGGCGGACGCGTCGTCCTCTGGACGGTCGACGACGAGCCGGTGGCGATGGCCCGGGTGCACGGTGTTCTGCTTGGCATGGCGCGGATCGGTCCGGTGTACACACCACCGCAGCACCGAGCTCGGGGGTACGGCGCGGCGGTCACCGCGGAGGCCGTGCGCCACGCCTGGCGTCGAGGTGCCCGTGACGTGGTGTTGTTCGCCGACGACGCCAACCCGGTGTCCAACGCGATCTACCGGCGGCTCGGGTTCGTGCCCGTCGGGGACAACGTGCAGTACGCGTTCACGGCCTGACGCGGCTCAGAGGCCCGGGATCTGCAGTCCGCCGGGGGAGGCCGCGGCCCCGGGCAGCGTGATCGGCAGTGGCGAGGCGGGCGCGGCGCCGGGAACCCCCAGCGCCGGGCCTGCCACGTTGGTCAGGGCGCCCAACCCGGCCGGTACCTGCCCGTTGGACAGTGACGTCACCCAGCCCGGGCATTGCGACTGGATCACCATGGTGGCGATCCAGCCGGCGATGGTCGGTGCCAGGCCGTTCTGGCCGGACATCTGCGCGGCGATCGTCGCCATCTCGCCACCCGGCTGCGCCAGCATCGGGCAAATCGACTGTCCCGCTCCGGCAATCGCCGTGCTGACCGGACCGTTGTTGCCGATGCCGACGCCGTTCAGCACGGTCGTCGTCGAGTCCGTCGTCGGGTCGGCGTGGGCATGGGCAGGCCACATGACGGCTGCGGCGGCGATGCCGAGCGTGACCACCACCGGACGGAAGATCAGGGCGGCCGCGTCGAGCACCTGTGCCCAGGCGAATCCCTCCCGCACGACCAGGGCGTTGCGCAGGGTCGGGGAGGTCCACGATCGATGGGTGGTCAAGGACGTCATGGAGTACTCCCGGGTCGCCGGTTACGAATGCCTCGTTGCACTCATTTCACTTCGGTAACGATGGGCTACTCAGGTCACAGGAACAACACGAACCGGTCAAGGTTCGCAACGGCGGCGTTTTCTTACCGTTGTCTCAATGACACGGATGCGAAACTCCGCGGCCCGCCGGATGCGCCGGGGTCCGACGCGGCGCATGACGACGTGAAGACGCGCGAGACGCTACGCCGCTAAGTAGAAAACATTGCCGCACAACAAGATTGCGCGAGAACGGTGCAGCGGGAACTAGGACACCCGGTGCTGCGGGCCCTGCTCCTTCTTGTACAGCGCCTTGAGCATCCGGTCGCGGAAGAACGCGTTGTCGATCAGCTTGATGCCGTTGTTGGCCACGGCGGGGATGCCGGCGAGCTTGTGGAAGTAACGGCCCCGGCGGTACTCCCGACCCCACGCCGCTTCCATCCGTTGCGCGTAGTTGGTGAAGTCGTCGGGCCCGCCGTTGGTCAGCGCCGCGATCGCGCACTCGCCGGCGGCCAGACCCGACTCGAGCGCCTTGGAGATGCCCGCACCCGAGGCCGGCTTGCCCGCGCCGAGTGAGTCGCCGGTGAACAGCACGCCCGGGCGCCACGGCGGCCAGGCGGTGAAGCCCATCGGCAGACGCCATGCCCGAACCAGCCTGTCCTTCTTCAGTTCTTCGACGGGCGGCAGGTCCCAGTCGCGGGGCAGCGTCTTCATGAACTCGCCCATGAACTGCGTGGCGTTGATCTTCTGCCAGTCCTTGTAGCTGTTGACGTAGCCCAGGCCGATGTTGATGCGGCCGCCGCCGAACGGGAACACCCACGCGTACCCCGGCAGCTGGTCGCCGTTGAACTTCAGGTTGAGGTAGATGTCGAGGGAGTCGGAGTCCGGTTTGTTGGCCGGCATCTCGGCCCGGATCGCGATCGCCGAGTAGCCGTTGTACTCCGAGTCGATCTTCAGGGCGCGCTTGATGGGGGAGTAGGCGCCGTCGGCCGCGATGACGGCGTCACCGAGCACCTTCTCGCCACTCTTGAGGACGACGCCGACGACGCGGCCGGTGGCGTCGAGTTCGGGACCGGTCACCTCACAGGACTGCCGGATCTCGGCGCCCGCCTTCTGGGCATGCTCGAGCAGGAGGGTGTCCAGGACGGGCCGGGGTGCGACGTACCCGTGGTTCGGCATGCCGGGACGGGTGGGGAACGACAGCTCCCACTGCGACGGGCTGAAGACCGTCACCCGGTTGACCCGGTGGAACTGGTCGACCTCCTGGGCCAGGCCCATCTTCTGCAGGTAGCTGACCGCTCGCGCGGTCAGGCCGTCACCACACGGCTTGTCGCGCGGGAACTCGGCCTTGTCCAAGACGACCACCTTGGCGCCGGTCTGGGCTGCCTGCCAGGCTGCGGCGGCGCCCGAGGGCCCACCGCCGGCAATCACCAGGTCGTACCGCTGCGTCATGAGTCTCGTCTCGCTTGGCTGGGGGATGTCGGCCCCAGATGCTACCCGCGCAGGCCCGTCGACACGCGCCCCGAGCGCACCCGCGACACGGTTGTGGCAGGTCAGCCGCGTCGAGCCGGTACAGTGAGTCCGTGCGCAGACCCTCTCGGCCCCTTACGGGCACCCCACCTGGGGTCAAGGTCGACGCCAGGAGTGAGCGGTGGCGCGAGCATCGCAAGAAGGTCCGGGCCGAAATCGTCGACGCCGCGTTCCGCGCGATCGACAAGCTGGGCCCCGAACTGTCGCTGCGCGAGATCGCCGAGGAGGCGGGTACCGCCAAGCCGAAGATCTACCGGCACTTCACCGACAAGTCCGACCTGTTTCAGGCGATTGGTGAACGACTCCGGGACATGTTGTGGGCGGCCATCATTCCGTCGATCAACATCGGCACCGATCCGGCGCGCGACGTCATCCTGCGCAGCGTCGAGAAGTACGTGCACCTCGTCGACGAGCATCCCAACGTGTGCCGATTCCTCATTCAGGGCCGGTTCGCCGAGCAGAGCCAGACGATGCGCGCGCTCAACGAGGGTCGTGACGTGACCTTGGCCATGGCGGCGATCTTCAACGACGAACTGCGCGAGATGGAGCTCGACGGCACGGCCATGGAACTGGCCGCGTTCACGACGTTCGGTTCTGCCGCCGCGGCGACGGAGTGGTGGCTGGGGCCCGGGCCCGACAGCCCGCGGCGCATGCCCCCCGAGCAGTTCGTCGCGCATATGACGACGTTGATGCTGGCCGCCATCTACGGCACGTGTGAGCTGCTCGGCATCAAGATCGACCCCGATCTGCCGCTGCACGAGGGTGTCCGTCGCCGCGAGCCGGCGGCCTGATACCTGGTACCAGCGTTCCCAGGTATCGTGGCCGCATGACCATCGCCGAAGAGGCAGGCGCCGTCCCGGCGCAGCAGAGCCCCGTCCGCACCCGTGCCGTCATCATCGGCAGTGGCTTCTCCGGTCTGGGAATGGCCATCGCGCTGCAGAAGCAGGGCTTCGGCGCCGACGACTTCGTCATCCTCGAGAAGGCCGACGACATCGGCGGCACCTGGCGCGACAACACCTACCCCGGCTGTGCGTGCGACATCCCGTCGCTCGTCTACTCGTTCTCCTTCGAGCCCAAGCCGGACTGGACCCACATGTGGTCTCTGCAACCCGAGATCCTGGACTACCTCCGGGGTGTCACCGAGAAGTACGGCCTGCGCCGCTACATCCGGTTCGGTGCGCACGTCGAGCAGGCCCGGTGGGACGACGCCGAGATGCGATGGCACGTGACCACCGCCGACGGGAGCGAATACGTCGCCCAGTTCCTCGTCTCGGGGGCCGGGGCGCTGCACATCCCGCTGATCCCGGACATCGAGGGCGCCGACCAATTCGCCGGTGCGGCATTCCATTCCGCACAGTGGGACCACTCGGTGGACATCACCGGCAAGCGGGTCGCCGTCATCGGCACCGGTGCCAGCGCGATCCAGCTGGTGCCCGTCATCGTCAGCGACGTCGCCGAACTGCAGGTGTACCAGCGAACCCCACCCTGGGTGATGCCGCGGCCCAACAACGCCCTGCCGCAGTGGGTTCGGCGGATGTTCACCGAAGTGCCCGGCACCAGAGCCGCCATGCGCGTCCTGATCTACTGGATGCACGAGGTGGTCGGTTTCGGCATGACCAAGCAACCCTGGCTGCTGAAGATCGGTGCCCTGCTGGGCAAGTGGAACATCCGGCGGGCGGTCAAGGACAAAGCGCTGCGGCGCAAGCTGACTCCGAACTATCGCACTGGCTGCAAGCGAATCCTCAACTCCGACACCTATTATCGCGGCATCGCCAACCCGAGGACCCAGGTGATCACCGAGGGCATCGAGCGGATGACCCGCGACGGCATCGTCACCGCCGACGGTGTCGAACATCCGGTCGACGTGGTGGTCTTCGCCACCGGCTTCCACGTCACCGACTCGTACTCCTACGTCGACGTGACCGGTCCCGGCGGCGAGGACCTGGTGCAGCGGTGGGACCGCGAGGGCGTCGAGGCGCATCGCGGCGTCGCCGTCGCCGACATGCCCAATCTGTTCTTCCTGCTCGGCCCCAACACCGGCCTCGGCCACAACTCGGTGGTGTTCATGATCGAGGCGCAGATCCGATACGTCGCCAAGGCGATCGCCGCGGTCGACCGCGTCGGAGCCCAGGCGGTGGCGCCCACGCGCGACGCGCAGGACGCGTTCAACGCCGAGTTGCAGGACGGTCTGTCCAAGACCGTGTGGAACACCGGGGGATGCCGCAGTTGGTACCTGGATTCCCACGGCGTCAACCGGGTGCTCTGGAGTGGCATGACCTGGCAGTACTGGTTGACGACCAGGCGTTTCAAGCGTGCGGAGTACCGGTTCATCGGTCGTCGATGACGACACGCGAACACAAGTGGTTGTGTTGGCGCGCGTAGTCACACCCCAGTTGTAGTGTCGTGGGAGCTACTCGCCACGCACCGAATTGGGGTTCACAGTGTCTGATGGAATCAAGTTGATCGACCGGGTCTCGGCCATCAACTGGAACCGCGTTCACGACGAGAAGGATGCCGAGGTCTGGGAGCGCCTGACCGGCAACTTCTGGTTGCCCGAGAAGGTGCCCGTGTCCAACGACATCCCGTCCTGGGGCACGCTCAACGATCACGAGAAGCAGCTGACGATGCGGGTCTTCACCGGCCTGACGCTGCTGGACACCATCCAGGGCACCGTCGGCGCGGTCAGCCTGATCCCGGACGCGATCACGCCGCACGAAGAGGCCGTCTACACCAACATCGCGTTCATGGAGTCGGTGCACGCCAAGAGCTACAGCAACATCTTCTCCACGCTGTGCTCGACGGTGGACATCGACGAGGCGTTCCGCTGGTCGGAGGAGAACCCGAACCTGCAGCGCAAGGCCGAGATCGTGATGAACTTCTACAAGGGCGACGATCCGCTCAAGCGCAAGGTGGCCTCGACGCTGCTGGAGAGCTTCCTGTTCTACTCGGGCTTCTACCTGCCGATGTACTGGAGCAGCCGCGCCAAGCTCACCAACACCGCCGACATGATCCGGCTGATCATCCGTGACGAGGCGGTGCACGGGTACTACATCGGCTACAAGTTCCAGAAGGGTCTGGCCCAGGCGGACGAGGCGCGCAAGGCCGAGCTGAAGGACTACACCTACGAGTTGCTCTTCGAGCTCTACGACAACGAGGTGGAGTACACCCAGGATCTCTACGACGGGGTCGGGCTCACCGAGGACGTCAAGAAGTTCCTGCGCTACAACGCCAACAAGGCGCTGATGAACCTCGGCTACGAGGCGCTGTTCCCCAAGGACGAGACCGACGTCAACCCGGCGATCCTGTCGGCGCTGAGCCCCAACGCCGACGAGAACCACGACTTCTTCTCCGGCTCCGGGTCCAGCTACGTCATCGGCAAGGCGGTCAACACCACCGACGACGACTGGGACTTCTAGCTTCTCAGGTGCGCGCCAGCGTGATCAGGCGGTCGAGGACGCGACCGCCGTCGGAACGCAACCCGTTGTGCAGGTATTCGTCGGTGAGCCAGCGCCGCATGCCGGGCAGCAGATCGGCCGTTTCTTCCGAGTGCTGCCGCAGCACGTACGGGTCGTCGGCGTAGATCACGGCCGCACAGGGCACGTCGACCCGCGCGAGCACCTCGGCGTCGTACAGGCGGGGCCAGTCGTGCTCGGCGAGTTCGCGGGCGACGTCACCGTACGGCCGTAGACCGCTCGCCTCCTCGAAATGCCATGGGAAGATGTGCTCTGCGGTGAGAAGCGTCGACTCGTCCCGGAAGTCTGCGGGCTGAGCCCGGTCGGCCGACCATCGCGTGGCCCCACCGTCGGCATAGCTCGACTCGTGCAGGACCGCGTACAACGGATTGCGAGGGCCGAACGGAAGCATCGCGGTGACGTCGTGCCGAAAGGCCGGCGAGTCGACGTCGAGCTCGAGCAGGTAGTGCAGGCTCTCCGCACCGCCGTCCATACCCAGGGAGTGACCGAGGGTGCGCATCCTGCGCCGCGAGATTGGTTCACCCTCTGGGGTCAGAACCTTCCCGGCGTCGCAGCGATCGAGCAGGTCCTGCAGACGGGCCGCATCCTGCGGAAACCGCTCGTGATAGCGCCGATTCAGCGTCCGCATCATGTCGTAGGCGGCTGAATAGACGTCGTCGACGGGTCGCCCGACGGGCGGCAGACCACCGGTGAAGTACACCTCCCGGAGGCTGTCCGGTGCGACCGTCAGATAGTGCAGGGAGCAGAACCCACCGAAGGACTGACCGAGCACGCTCCACTTCCGGGCGCCGAGATGCTCCCGAAGGCATTCGGCGTCCTGAACGATCGCGTCGGCCCGGAAGTGCGTCAGCCATTCCGCGTCACCCGCTCCTGGTGCGCCGTACGGCGTGGAACGACCGGTGCCCCGCTGGTCGAGCATGACGACGCGGTAGTCCTGCAACGCACGCTCGAGCCACGACGGCGACGCCGGCCGCACGGTGGGCCGGGGAGCCTCGTTTCCCGGGCCGCCTTGCAGGAAGACCAGGTACGGCAAGTCCCGCCCACCGTATGCAGAGATCTCGCGCGCGTAGACCTCCACGGTGCGTCCGTCCGGACTCCGGTGGTCCAACGGAACCGTGATCACGTGATCGTCGACCAGCACGGGGAAAGCCTACGACCCAGCGCGTTCCGCCGGGCGCCACGCTCTGGTTCAGGCCCCCGGGATCGATTCGCGCGCGACCATCTCCACCGCGACGGGCCGACCCGACTCCAGGGAGGCGACTCCGGCCGCGCACACCGCCGCCGCCGCGTAACCGTCCCACGCGGTGGGGCCGTCGACGTTCACCCCGGCGCGGACGGCGTCGACCCAGCGTTGAATCTCCACGTCGTAGGCCAGGCCGAAACGTTCCTTGAAGCTGGGGGTGATCTGGCCACCCCAGTGCCCCGGTGCGCTCTTGCGCAGCAGGCCGACGTCGAGGCCGATCATCGCGCTGCCCTTCTCGCCGACGACCTCGGTGCGGACCTCGTAGGCCACGCCGGTGGTGACGAACACCTCGACGTCCACGTGCTTGCCCGTGGCCGTGGTGAAGATCGCGATCTGCGGGTCCTGAAGTCCTTGCGGCGCCGCGGGATTGGCAGCTGGCTTGATGACCTGGACCTGCGTGATCTCCTCGTCGAGCAGGAAGCGCGTCACGTCGACCTCGTGGACCAGGGAGTCCTTGACGATCATGGAGCTGTCGAAGTTGGGCGGCACGACCGGATTTCGATGCGCGCAGTGCATGACCAGAGGCGTGCCAAGCCCGCCCTCGTCGAGCAGCGCCTTGAGCGCCACGTACTCGGCGTCGAAGCGGCGCATGAAACCGACCTGGATCAAGCGCTTTCCGAGCTCGGCCTCGCGCTTGACCACCTCCAGGGACGTCGCCACGTCGGTGGTCAGCGGCTTCTCGCACATCACCGGCTTGCCGTGTTCCAGGCAGGCGAGGAGCTGCTTCTCATGGGTGGTGCCGGGGGTGGCCAGCACCACTGCGTCCACGTCGCCGTCGGCGATCGCGTCGAGCGGATCGGCGATGGCCCGGCACCCGGGGATGGTCGCGGCGAGCTGCTCGGCCTTCTCGGTCACGTAGTCGTTGACGACGGTGACTCGGGCGCCGGCGATCTTGGAACCGATGCGCGCGACGTGGTCGGCGCCCATCATCCCGACGCCGAGGACGGCAATTCTCAAGTCGGACATGCTCGTAACTCCTAGTTGAAGCGAACGGACGGGATGCCGCAGGACCCGAGATACTTGCGGGTGCGCTGGGCGATGGGTAGGGGCGCGTCGACCGCGCAGGGATACATGTCCTGCTCGACGATGGCGAACACGTCGACGCCCAGGCGCTCGACGGCGGCCAGCAGCGGCGGCATGTCGGGGATGCCCAATGGCGGCTCGGTCATGGCGCCGAGTCTGACGGCCTCGCCGAACGGCAGGTCCTCGGCCTCGACCTTGGCGCGTACCACCGGGTCGACCTGCTTGAGGTGCAGGTAGCCGATGCGCTCGGGGGCCCGTTCGATGATGGCGATGTTGTCGCCACCGCAGTAGCTGATGTGGCCGGTGTCCAGGCACAGGTTGACGAACTCGCCGTCGGTACCGTCGAGGAAGCGGTAGACGTTCTCCTCCGTGTCGACGTGGCTGTCGGCGTGCGGATGGTATTGCGCACGGACGCCGTACTTCTCGAACATGGCCTTGCCCAGTTCGTTCATGCCGATGGTCTTCTGCGTCCACTGCGCATCTGTCAGGTTGCGGTCCTCCAGCACGGCGCCCGTGGCGGGGTCGCGCCACATCTCGGGGATGACGACGACGTGCGTGCCGCCGACGGCGGCGGTGAGCTTGGCGACGTCCTCGATCTGGGTCCACACCGAATTCCACGCGTCGTCACCGCGGGTCTGCGACTGGTGCAGGTGCTCGAAGACCGTGCCGGCCGAGAGCTTGAGATTGCGTTGAGCCAGCTCGTCGGCCAGCTGCGCGGGGTCGGTCGGCAGGTAGCCGTACGGCCCGAGTTCGATCCACTCGTAACCCGACGCGGCGACCTCGTCGAGGAAGCGGGTGTAGGGGGTCTGCTGCGGGTCGTCGGGGAACCAGACGCCCCAGGAATCGGGGGCCGAGCCGACCATGATGTTGCCCATTACGCGTGCGTCCCTTCGCCACCGAGAGTGGATTGACTAAAGCGCGTTAGTAACGCGCGTGAGGTCTACTATGGCCTCGGCGACCGAGCGTGTCAAGCGTCACAGTGCGGGGAGTGTTGGCGGCCGAAACGAGCGGTGTGGGCGGTCGTCGAGATGATGGAAGATGAGAACCGTGACCTCCACGACGGTGACCTCCAGGACGACGTCCTCCTCCGGCCGAAGTCCGTGGTACGCGGCGCCATCTCGAGCCCACGAGCCTCGTGACGACCGCGGCGAGGTCCGGTGGTGACCGGTGACCTCGGCTGGCGGCCGGGTGTCGTCGGCGGGGCAGTGGTCGGCGGGCTGTTCTGGGGCCTGGTCGCGGCGGTGACGATCGGCGCGCCCGGCGACGAGGCGTCCCACGCCGCCGCCGACGCGCACCGGTTGGTCCTGGCCGCGGTGGTCTGGGCGGTGCTGGCTGCGGCGGGTGTCGCCCTGGTCGGATTCGGGGGCTACCGCCATCTGCGCACCGTCGGCCTGATGCTGGTGGTCGGGCCGACGGGCGGTTGGCTAGTCCTCGGATCGTTGGTCCTGCAGACCCAGTGGTTCCGCTGGGGGATGAGCTGATGTCCTCCGAGGTCGACCGCGCCATGTCGCGCCGCATCCGAGAACCTGGATCACCCTGGATGCTCCTGGGATTCGCACTCGGCCTGCTCGCGATGTCGCCTTGGGCGGTGCTCTACTACTGGTTCTTCGCGCCGGTGGCCGCGCTGATCCTGGCCGGTGCGCTCAGCCTGGTGGCGGCGGTCAAGGGCCGGGTCTGGCCGGTGGCCGAGGGCGCCTTCGCGGCGGCCCTGTTCGGCTTCGTCGCGGTCGTCGTGTTCGCGGTCGGGGTGCGCTGAGCGCCGGCGTCAGCGCGGCGGGGTCTGCTGGCGCAGCCGGCAGTCGGACTTCGTCGACAGCACCGTCGCCGCGGCCGTTCCGAATCGAACCTCGACGCCCCCGGTTCCGGTGACCACGATCTCGTGGTCGGCGGGCCGGTCGGCGAGCGGCTGCACCGTGGTGGCGCCCAGCCGGGCGGCGGCGTCCACCACGATCGGGACCGTTCTCGGCCACACGGGATCGGGAATGGGGCCGCTGAACACCGCGAAGACGTAGGCCTGGACGCCCTTGGTGTGCACGAACTCTCCGCCACAGCCTCGCCAGCCGTTCTCCTCGACCTGCCACGTCAGTCCGGGGGCGAGGGCGGCGATCCGATTCGCCGTGTCGGTCACCGCGGCCAGGTACTGCTGCTGGGCGGCTTCGAACGGCGGGCGGTCGCGCAGAATCGCGTCGGGATCGCGCGGTGCGGCCACGCCGGTGCCGGACGTGGGGGCCGGTTGGCCGGTGGTCGTGGTGCCGCATCCCAGTAGCGTCGCGGCACCCAGCGCGGCCATCAGAGCCAGCCCGCGTCGCGACCCAGGGTGCGCGGTCCGGCTCATGGCAGGAGCCTAACGGCGCGGCTATCCGGCCGGGATCACCACGGTGGGCGGGGCGTCGGGTGCGGCGTCAGGTTGCGGCGCAGCGTCGTTGAGCACCAGGGGGCTGGTGGGCCGCAGCAGCGTCATGACGAGCGCGACCGCCGCCAGGGCACCGGCCAGCGCGGCGGGAGCCAGGAATGCCTGCTCGCCGTACTCGTGCTGAAGCACCCCGCCGAAGATGGCGCCAGCCGTGAGACCGGCCCACAGCGGACCCTGGATCCAGAACGACGGCGCCGGTTTGTGCAGCAGGAGGTTCGCCAAGCCGGCACCGAAGCGGATCACCGTTCCCGTCACGTAGGTCAGGGCCATGCTGCGGCCCGCCTCGTCCTGCAGAGTGGCGTTTTGCAGACCGAGGGCCAGGACGACGGGATAGGCGTGCAGCGGTAGCGCGTCCGGGCCCTGGGGCATCAGAAGACCCACGGTGAGCAGCAGCGCGGTGATCACCAGCAGGGTGGACAGGCGCCACCGGCCCGACCATGCCGCGACCAACGTGCCGAGGAAGGCCCCGAAGCAGAACATCGCGATGACCGAGCCGAAACGGGCCACGCCGACCCAGTCCACCGAGCTGGCGGCCTCCCCGAAACGGGTGGTGTTGCCACTCATGAACGACATGAACAACTGGCCGTACTCGAGGAAGCCGATGGTGTCGGCGACCCCGGCCACCACGGCGAGACTGATGGCGAAGAAGCTGCGCGTGGTGTCGTCGGCAGGAAACGCCTTGCTTGCCATGGTGTCCTTTGGTGCAGACGTGGACGCTCGACGGCGTGAGCCACGGTGAGGAGCGACGGGTTCGACGCCCCGTCGCGCCACACGGCGGGTAACCGGTCCCATCCGGATCGAAACAAACGGTGACGCAAGGCATTTGACGCGAACGTCATTCGATCCGTCGAACGGGGACGTGCGTCGACGATCGGCGCGGACGCCGTCGAGGTCGAACGCAAAGGTCCCCGCACGCATGCGTGCGGGGACCTCGGCTGACGGGTGTCGACTCAGGCGTCGTCGCGCTCGTGCGCGTCCTCCATGACGGTGCGTCCGATCTCCGCGTAGACGGTCGGCTTGGCGGTGCGCAACCACACCGCGTAGGCCAGACCGATCAGGAAGACCGCCAGGATCATGTACGGAGCTGCCTTGAAGACGTCGGACTTCGCGGCGAGGCCGGCCGCGAATTCACGGTTGTCCCACAACAACCACACCACGTACAGCATCGCCACACCGCCGACGAGCGGGCACAGCAGCGTGGTGATCACGTTGCCGCGGTGGGTCTTCTTGACCCAGAAGAACCAGATGACCGCCGCCGAACAGATCGCCTGCACCAGCAGGATCGCCGCAGTGCCGATCAACGCCAGCAGACCGTAGACGTTGACGTAGGGGACCAGGGTCGGCGTGTCGACCGGCGTGCCGTCGGCGTCGGGCACCTGGACCGCGGTGAAGAACGCGAACGCCAGCACGATCAGCAGCGTGATGACGCTCTGAATCGTCGAGGCGATGTAGGGCGAACCGTGCGTGGGGTGCGTGCCGCCGACGGTGGACTTGATCTTCTCCGAGGGCATTTCACGCCCCAGCGCATAGAGGTAGCGCGACGCCGCGTTGTGGAAGGCCAACGCGCACGCGAAGGACCCGATCACCAACAGCCCCTTGTAGACGTCGAGTAGCACACCGCCGAGGTTGGCCTGCACCAGATTGAAGAACAGGTCGAGAGGCGATGCGCTGATGGAGGTTTCGACGGCGGTCTTCGCGCCGTTGCCGGCGATCACCATGGCCGAGATGAACGTGTAGAACAGGCCGAGCCCGACGACGGCGATGATGGTGGCCCTGGGGATGATCTTCTTGGGGTTGCGCGACTCCTCGCCGTAGACCGCGGTGGTCTCGAAGCCGACCCACGACCAGAACGCGAAGAACAACCCGATGGCCATCGAACCCGCGGCGGCGGCAGTGCCGAACGCGCCGGCCGGCAGGCTCTCGAAGGCGTTGTTCAACAACACCGTCTGGTTCAGCATCAGACCGTCGGGGCCGCCGCCGGAGAAGATGACCGAGAACGCGAGCGCCAGCAGGATGAGCACCTCGGCGGTGAGCGTGACGCCGAGAATGGCCGCGGTCAAACTGATGTCGAAGTAGCAGAGCACGGCGATGGCGACGATGGCGACGACCGCGATCGCGAGCCACGGCACGTCGACGTTGAAGATCGTCTTGAGGGCGTCGTTGGCGAAGTAGGCGCAACCACCGATCAACGATCCCTCGAACACGACGTAGGCGAAGGTGGCGAGCATGCCGCTGGCCATGCCCCAGGTCTGACCGAGGCCGTGGGAGATGAAGCCGTAGAAGGCGCCGGTGGTGGTGATGTGCCGGGCCATCGCCACGTACCCGAGGGCGAACAGCGTCAGGATGATCGTGGCGAACAGGAAGCCGGCCGGGGCGCCGAGCCCGTTGCCGAATCCGACGGCGATGGGCACGTTGCCCGTCATGGCGGTGATCGGGGCGGCGTTGGCCACGGCCATGAAGATGACCGCGACGATGCCGATGGACCCCTTCTTGAGGCCGTTGGCCCGGGCTGCTGCCGGGTCGTCGGTGGTTGCGGATTCGGCACCCATATGGGCCTCCAGCTTCGGATTCAGTGCGAAATCGTGGCCGCGGAACTGCGGTCTGATGCAGAGCGTCGCACCAAGATCTGCATCCGACAACTCGAACGGCAACATTCGCGTCAATTCGCGTGCGGGGGAGTCGTGGGACCGCGGCCGCGTTGCGTACCTGGTCGGAGACGCAAAACGGCCCAGACCCGAATCGGGTCTGGGCCGTAGTGGGTTTGCTACAGCGTCGAGGTGTCGATCACGAAGCGGTACCGCACGTCGCTGGCGAGGACGCGCTCGTAGGCCTCGTTGACGTAGTCGGCGGCGATGACCTCGATCTCCGGGGTGATGCCGTGCTCGGCGCAGAAGTCGAGCATCTCCTGGGTCTCGGGGATGCCGCCGATCATCGAACCGGACAGGCTGCGGCGCTGGGCGCCGAGCGGGAAGAACGGCACCACCATTGGCTTCTCGGGGGCGCCGACCTCGACCAGGGTGCCGTCGGTGGCGAGCAGGCCCATGTACGCGGCCAGGTCCAGGGTCGCCGACACGGTGTTGACGATCAGGTCGAACTTCCCGGCGAGCTTGGTGAAGGTGTCGGGGTCGCTGGTCGCGTAGTACTCGTCGGCGCCCAGACGCAGGCCGTCCTCCATCTTCTTCAGCGACTGGCTCAGCACCGTGACCTCGGCGCCCATCGCGTGCGCGATCTTCACGCCCATGTGGCCAAGGCCACCGAGCCCGACGATGGCGACCTTCTTGCCGGGGCCCGCGCCCCAGTGGTGCAGAGGGGAGAACAGGGTGATGCCGGCGCAGAGCAGCGGCGCGGCCTTGTCCAGCGGGATGCTGTCGGGAATGCGAAGGACGTAGTTCTCGTCGACGACGATGGCCTGGCTGTAGCCGCCGTAGGTCGGCGTGCCGTCGCGCTCGGTGGCGTTGTACGTGCCGACCATTCCGCCCTCACCGGTGCAGTACTGCTGCAGCCCGGCCTTGCAGTTGTCGCATTCGCGGCAGGAGTCGACGAAGCATCCCACGCCGACGTGGTCGCCGACCTTGTACTTCGTGACCTCGGGGCCGACCTCGGTGACGACGCCGGCGATCTCGTGGCCCGCGACGACCGGGTAGTTGGGCTCGCCCCACTCACCCTTGACGGTGTGGATGTCGGAGTGACAGATGCCGGCGAACTTGATGTCGAATGCCACGTCGTGCGGGCCGACGTCGCGGCGTTCGATCGTGGTCTTGGTCAGCGGCTCGGTCGCCGAAGTGGCGGCCATGGCGGAAACGGTGGTGGTCATGTTCTCTTCGTACCCTCTTGTCGTCTTGTCGAAGCAGTTGCCGCCGCCACACGCACGGCGGCACGAAGAATGGGCGCCCCATTGCGCCCCCGAGGTATCCCAACCCGGGCTGGCGGAGAATTAGTCCCCGGTTCCACGATCTAACCAGTCCACCGGCGTGACCTCGCAGCCGTCACACGCCGGACACGCGCGAAGCCTGTTGTTAACCCGCCGACCGTCATCGGTTACACCGCGGCAACCACCAGGGGCGGCCGGACGAGAAAACTGTCATCTGACAGATATGTCGGTCGACGACCGACGTCGAGAGCCTCTGGAGCAACCGTGACCAGCGACGTGCGTGACTCGCCTCCCGCCGACCACCCCGACACCGCCACCACCGCGGGCGCCAAGGCGCACGCCAGGGCGCAGCATGGCCGCACCGCCGACGCCATGCGCCACGTGCCGGCGTCGAGCAGCCCGACGCCCCCCGACGGGGTGCCGGCCAGCAGCTTGACGTGGTCGGAAACCGTTGCGCCAGGCGGATATACGACAGCCGTGCTCGCACGTGGCACCCGCGTCAGGTTGACCGACGTGGCGGGTGAGGCGTGCGCGCACGTGCTGATCCACCGGGCCGACGGTCCCCACGAGCGCCTCAACGTGGCCGACACCGTCAAGGTGCCGTGGCAGGCCTACGTCGGAACCGGACACCCCCTGCTCAGTGGCTATGGCCGGGTGCTCGCCACCGTCGTGGCGGACACCTCCGGCCGGCACGACGCGCTCGCGGGCACCACCACCCGTCACGGCAACGACGAGCGGTACGGCGCCGGAGCGCCGGAATCGGCGTCCCCGGCGGGTCGGGAACTGCTGCTGCTCGCCGCGCTCAAGAACGGTCTCGGGCCGCGGGACGTGGTGCCGTCGGTGTCGTTCTTCAAGGGGGTGCGGGTCGACGCGGACGGCGCCTTCGACTGGCAGGGCTCCGCAGGCCCCGGCACCCACGTCGAGCTGCTGCTGCACGTCGACGCGATCGTGTCCGTGGCGAACACCGCCCACCCGCTGGACCCGCGACCGGCGTTCACGTGTTCGGCGCTGCGGATGCACGCCTGGCCCGCCGTCGACGACCTGGACCGCCTGCTGGCCGGTGACCTCGTGGGACCGCTGCGCCCCGAGCACCGGCAAGCCGCCGCCAACACCGACGCCGACCTGCTCGCCCGAGGAGTGCTGTGAACGCCCCGACCGCTGCCGACCACACCGCGCTGGTGCCCGGCGCCCCGATCCTCGACGGACGCGTCGACGCGCGTGCCGCGTGGTCGGCCGTGGTCGCCGCGGGTGACGTACTGACGATCGTCGACCTCGCAGGCAACCAGGCCGTGGACTGCCTGCTCTACTCGGCGGCCGACACCGGCGTCCGCTACAGCGCCTCGGAGACCGTCGCACGCCAGGGCGGCATCGTGCTGACCACCGGATCGGTCCTGCGGGCCGACACGGGCCTCGCGTTGATGACCGTCGTCGGCGACGAGGTCGGCGTGCACGACACCCTCGGCGGTGCGTGCTCCAAGGAGTCCAACACGCTGCGCTACGGGCAGCACACCCGCGCCCAGCACGGCTGCATGGAGAACTTCCTGCTGGAGGGCGCCCGGCACGGGCTCGGCGCCAAAGACCTTGCCAGCAACATCAACTGGTTCATGAACGTGCCGGTGGACCCCGACGGTGCGCTGGGCATCGTCGACGGCCTGTCCGCACCGGGCAAGCGGGTGGCCCTGCGCGCCGAGGTCGACGTGCTCGTACTCGTCTCGAACTGCCCGCAGGTCAACAACCCCTGCAACGCCTTCGATCCGACGCCGGTCCGCATGATCGTCACCCGGCCGGGGCAGGCGGCGTGACCG
>Ga0209051_1001267_pt1 | contig 22548 bp, 19 predicted proteins | sample AraplaCvi_mMS_r2_2_FD_184286 | JGI IMG/M metagenome (GOLD analysis project Ga0209051, IMG submission 184286) | Arabidopsis root microbial communities from North Carolina, USA - plate scrape MF_Cvi_mMS_r2 (SPAdes) (version 2) | ecosystem: Host-associated > Plants > Roots > Endosphere | place...
GCCGTACACGTTCTGGTAGCGCTCGTAGAGCGAGGTCACGTTCGCGGCGTCGATGGGCGAGGTGGTGCCCAGCTGGCGGCTGATGTGCACGGTGCGTGCGACGTCCTCCACCATGACGGCGGCCTTCACGGCGTCGCGCGCCGTCCGGCCGATCGTGAACGGACCGTGGCTGTGCATCAGCACCGCCGGAGATCTGCTGCCGCGCAACGTCTCCACGATGCCGCGGCCGATCGAGTCGTCGCCGATGAGCGCGAACGGTCCCACCGGAACGTCACCACCGAACTCGTCCGCGATCATCGTCAGCACGCAGGGGATCGGCTCGCCGCGTGCCGCCCACGCCGTGGCGTAGGTGGAGTGGGTGTGTACGACGCCACCCACCTCTGGCATGTGTCGGTATACGTAGGCGTGCGCCGCGGTGTCCGACGACGGGTTGAGCTCGCCGTCGACCAGGTTGCCGTACAGATCGCACACCACCATGTCGTCGGCGGTCATCGAATCATAGTCGGCGCCTGAGGGTTTGATCACCATGAGATCGCTGTCCGGCACCCTGGCGCTGACGTTGCCCGCAGTCCAGATGACGAGGTCGTAGCGGGTCAGCTGCGCATGGAGGTCACAGACCTCGTGACGCAACTGGGCGATGACGCGGTTGGTTTCTTCAGTGACGGTCATCGCGCGGCCCCCACCGCGTCGAGCGAACCGACGCGACGCAGGCGACGCATCATGTCGTTGCCTCGGCCGAACCAGTCGTACAGCGTGACGTACTCGCGGTACATCTGGTCGTAGAGTTCGACGTTCTCCGGAATCGGGGTGTAGGCGTTGCGCACTCGTTTACCCATCTGTTTGGCGGCGGCGCGGACGTCGGTGAACGCGCCTGCGGCGGTGGCGGCGTGGATCGCCGAGCCGAGGGCCGGAGCCTGCGTCGAGGGCACCGTGGACAGCGGCAGCCCGACGACGTCGGCGTAGATCTGCATCATGAGCTGGTTCTTGAGCAGGCCACCGGCGACCACCAACTCAGTCACCGGAACCCCGCAGTCGACGAACGTCTCGACGATCATCCTGGTACCGAATGCGGTGGCCTCCAACAACGCTCGGTACGTGTCGACCGCGGTCGTCTCGAGCGTCTGACCTACGATCACGCCAGACAGTTCGTGGTCGACCAGCACCGAGCGGTTGCCGCTGTGCCAGTCCAGCGCCACCAGACCGTGCTCTCCGATGCGCTGGCGACTGGCCAATTCGGTCAGGTGCTCGTGCAGCGACTGGCCGCGGTTGCGGGCCTCGACCTCGTACCGCTCGGGCACGCAGTTCTTGATGAACCAGGCGAAGATGTCGCCGACCCCGGATTGTCCGGCTTCGTATCCCCAACTGCCCTCGAGGATTCCGCCGTCCACGGCGCCGCACATGCCCGGCACGTCGCGCAGCACGTCGGAGTTCATCACGTGGCAGGTCGACGTGCCGATGATCGCCACCATGTGTCCGTTGTCGAGCGCATCGGCAGCCGCGACCGTCACGTGGGCGTCGACGTTGCCGACGGCGACGGGGATGCCCTCGGGAAGGCCGGTCCAGTCCGCCGCTTCCGCGGTGAGCGTGCCTGCCGCCTCGCCCAACTGGCCGATCGGCTGGTCGAGCTTGTCGGTGACGAAGCCGGCGAAGTCGGGGTTGAGTTCGGCGAGGAACTCGGCCGACGGGTACCGCCCGTCCTGCCGGATTCCCTTGTACCCGGCGGTGCACGCGTTGCGGACGTACGAACCGCACAGTTGCCAGACGATCCAGTCCGCGGCCTCCACAAAGCGATCCATCGTCGCGTAGACCTGTGGGTCGTCCTCCAGGATCTCCAGTGCCTTGGCGAACTCCCATTCGCTCGAGATGAGCCCGCCGTAGCGCGGCAGCCACGTCTCGCCGCGTCGTGCCGCAAGGGCGTTGATGCGGTCGGCCTGCGGCTGTGGCGAGTGGTGACGCCACAGCTTCCCGTAGGCGTGCGGCCGGTCGGCGTACTCGGGCAGCTCGCACAGCGGAGTGCCGTCGGCGAGCACGGGAACCATGGTGCAGGCGGTGAAGTCGGTGCCGATCCCGATCACGTCGCGGGGGTCGACGCCAGCCTTCTCGACGGCGGCGGGGACGGCCGTGCGCAGCACCTCGACGTAGTCCGCGGGGACCTGAAGGGCCCACTGGTGCGGCAGTCGGCGGTCGTCACCGGGCAGTGTCTCGGAGACGACGCCGTGGGGGTAGACGTGTTCGGCTTGGGCCAGCTCGTGACCGTCGCTGACGCGGACCACCACCGCGCGTCCGGACAGGGTGCCGAAATCGACTCCCACCGTGTATTTTTCGGCGGTTTCCTCGCCTGTCATCGGTTCTCCTCGTACGTTGCCGTGCTGTCACGGACGATCAATTCGGGGGGTAGCAGTGGGACGTTCGTGGTCGACCCGTCCAGGGTGGCGGTGACCAAGTCGATGGCTCTGCGACCGATTGCCTGGAAGTCCTGGCGCACCGTGGTCAGCGACGGGTTGAGGTATCCGGCTTCCGGGATGTCGTCGAAACCGACGACGCTGACGTCCCGTGGCACCACTAGGCCGGCCTCGGCGAATGCGTGCAAGACCCCGATGGCCATCTGGTCGTTGGCGACGAAGACCGCGGACGTCTCACCGCGCCTGGCCATTTCGCGTCCGATCTCGTAACCGCGCGCGGGGGTCCAGTCCCCCTCCCACGGCTCTCGAACCTGAAGTCCGGCACCGCGCATTGCCTCTTCGTAGCCCGCGCGCCGGCCCTTGGCCTCGGTGTAGCTCAGCGGGCCGAGGACGTGGTCGATCTCGCGGTGGCCAAGATCGATCAGGTGCTGGGTGGCCTGGCGAGCGCCGTCGATCTGGTCGACGCCAACGCTGAGTCCCCGCCCGGAGAGATCGCCCTCGACGACGATCAGCGGAAGACCTGGGTCCGCGGAGTGCACGACGGCCAGCGCGTCCTCCTGCGCGGCGATCATCACGATCGCCTCGACCGCCTGGCGGGCAAGGTAATCCAGCGCTCCGGCGAGTTCCTCGACGGTCACCTCGGCCAGCGGGACGAGGCTGGAGAAGTAGCCCGCGGCGCGTGCGGCCTCCTGCACCGATCGCTGGATGCTGGACGGACCGTAGAGCGCACTGTTCGTGCCGACGATGCCGATGATCCCGGAACGGCGGGTCACCAGCGCCCGCGCCGCGGTGTTGGGTCGGTAGCCGAGTTCGTCGATGGCCTGCTGGACGCGTGCCTTCGTGGTCGGCCGAATGCTGGCCGAGCCGTTGATCACTCGAGAGACGGTCTGATGGCTGACGCCCGCCAGTCGTGCCACGTCGGCCATCACCGGTTTCGGTGCCGCGGGCTGCAAGTGCTGACCGCTCATCCGGGCTTCCTCACCAGTAGTCGCTGAACCAGGACGAACATCAACAGCAGCACGCCGGTCATGATCCTGGTCCAGTACGAGTCGAGGTTCGCCGCCGTGACGAAGGTCTGGATCGTGCCGAGCACCAGCACGCCGATCAGCGAGCCAAGGACGAAGCCCACCCCGCCGGACAGCAGCACGCCGCCGATCACCGCGGCGGCGATCGCGTCGAGCTCGAGTCCGATGCCGTTGAGGCTGTAGCCCGACAACTTCTGGACGCCGAGCAGCAGCCCGGCGAACGCGGCGCACAGTCCGCTGATCGCGTATACCGACACCCGGGCCCGTGATGCGTTGAGCCCCATGAGTTGTGCGGACTGCCGGTTGCCGCCCACCGCGTACACCGTGCGGCCGAACCGGGTCTGATGCAGCACGTACACGGCGATCACGACGACGACGAGCGCCGCCACCACCGTCCAGCGGATGAACTTGTCCTCGTAGAGGTACACGTAGTTCAGGCCGAACTGGCGCAGGGTCTGGTCCTTGATCGGCAACGTGTCGACGCTGATGACGTAGCAGAGCCCGCGGGCCAGGAACATCCCGGCGAGGGTGGCGATGAACGGCTGTACGTCGAAGTACTCGATGACCAGACCCGTCACGAGTCCGAGCAACGGGCCCACCACCAGCACCGCGCCGACGGCCAGCGGCATCGGCCACCCGGCCTTGAGCGCGGTGGCTAGGATCACCGTCGACAACGCGACGACCGACCCGACGGACAGGTCGATGCCCCCGGTGAGGATGACGAAGGTCATGCCGACCGCGAGCACGATCAGATAGGCGTTGTCCACCAACAGGTTCAGGAAGACCTGGGTGGGGCTGGCAAAGTCGTAGCGCGCCACGACCGCGGTGAACATGACGATGAACAGCACCAGCGACGCGACGGGTGAGAGGTAGCGCCCCGTGATCCGACGCATGACCTCTGAGGTGTCGACCCGTGGCCGACCGACGGTCTGAACGCTCATGACTTCCTCACTTGGCTGCCATCGTCGGCGGTGCCGGAACCGAGACCTGCTGTCCGGCGACCTCTTCGGTTGCGGCGTGACCCGTTGGTGGGGCGGGCCGCTTGCGCCGTCGCGCTACCAGCACCCGGAACTTGGGCGCCTGCAGCAGGCAGACTGCGATCACCACTAGCGCCTTGAACACCAGCGTGGTCTCGGGGGTGATGCCCGCGGTGTACACGGTCGTGGTCAGCGTCTGGATGATGAGCGCGCCGAGGATGGTGCCGGTGAGGCTGAAACGTCCACCCAGCAGAGATGTTCCGCCGATCACCACCGCGAGGATGGCGTCCATCTCGATCCAGAGGCCGGCGTTGTTGGCGTCGGCGGCCGAGATGTTGGAGGCGATCATGAGACCGGCGATTCCGGCGCAGAGCGCGCAGAACACGTAGACGGCGAACACGATGGTGCGATATCGCACGCCCGCGAGTCGGCTGGCCTCGGGGTTGATGCCGACCGACTCGAGCAGCATGCCAAGCGCGGTGCGACGCGTCAGCAGTCCCACCAGTGCGAACACCGACAGGCTCACCAGGATCGCCACCGGCAAGCCGAACACGAACCCGGAGCCGAGGATCTTGAACGGCGCGCTGGTGATCGTCACGATCTGGCCGTCGGTGATCAGCAGGGCGAGGCCGCGTCCCGCCGTCATCAGCACCAGCGTGGCGATGATGGGTTGAACACCGAACACCGACACCAACAAGCCGTTCCACAGACCGAGGCCGACGGCGACGCCGAGGGCGATCCCCATGGCGGTGACCACCGTGCCTGCGCCGGCCGGATCGTCGGACGCGGCGATGTGCGCGCACGCGAGTGCCCCGCTGACGGCGACAACGGCGCCGACCGACAGGTCGATGCCCCGCGAGGCGATGACCAGGGTCATGCCGAGCGCGACCAGCATGGTGGGCGCGCCGTTGCGCAGGATGTCGACGGTGCTGCCGAACAGATGTCCGTCCTGGACGCGGATGCTGAGGAAGGTCGGTGTCACGATGACGTTGACGATCAGCAGCGCGACGAGCGCCAGCACCGGCCAGATGAGCGGCGATGCGCTCAGCTTCTTCATCATTCGGCTCCTCCCGCCGCGATGAGTGCGGTCAGTTCGCGGACCGAGCGGTCCGAGCCGACCTGCGCGACGCACTTGCCGTCACGGAGGACGGCGATCCGGTCGCTGATTCTGGCGACTTCGTCGAGTTCGGCGGAGATGAAGACCACGCCCATGCCGTCCTTGGCGAGGTCGGTGACGAGTTTTTGGATCTGGGCCTTGGCGCCGACGTCGATGCCGCGGGTGGGTTCGTCGAGGATGAACAGCTGCGGTTCGGTGATCAGCCACCGGGCGAGCAGCACCTTCTGCTGGTTTCCGCCGCTGAGGTTCTTGACCGGTGTGCCGGGGTTGCGCGGCCGGATGTCGAGCGCCTCCATGTAGCGGTCGACGAGGTCGTCCTTCACCTTCTTCGACAGCGGTCGGGCGAAGCCGCGGCGCGCTTGCAGGGCGAGGATCAAGTTCTCGCGCACGCTCAGGTCGCCGATGATGCCCTCGCCCTTGCGGTCCTCGGACGAGAAGGCCAGCCCCTTGGCGATGGCGGCACGCGGTGTGCGCATCGCGTCGGAGGATCCGTTGACGGACACACTTCCGCTGCTGGCGCGGTCGGCACCGAACAGCAAGCGCGCCAACTCCGTTCGGCCGGAGCCAAGCAGGCCGGCCAAGCCGACCACTTCACCACGGTGGACGTCGAGGTCGACGGGCTGCAGCTTGGGCTTGCGGCCAAGTCCGCGCGCGCTGAGCACCGGCTCACCAGTCGACGGGGTCGTCGCCGACGCGGCATCGCCGATCTCTTCGAGCACGTCCAGCTCGTGTCCGAGCATCGCCGCGACGAGTTGGACCCTGTCGAGCTCGGCGGTCGGGTACTCGCCGACCAGACGGCCGTTGCGCAACACCGTCATTCGATCGGAGATCGCGTACACCTGGTCGAGGAAGTGCGAGACGAACAGAATCGCGGTGCCGCCGTCGCGCAGCCTGCGCATCACGCGGAACAGTTCGGCGACCTCATCGGCGTCGAGGCTCGAGGTGGGTTCGTCCAGGATGAGCACTCGGGCTGAGATTGCGGTCGCCCGCGCGATGGCGACGAGCTGCTGGATGGCGATGGGATGCGCGCCGAGGGTGGACCCCGGGTCGATGGTCAGGTCGAGTTGGCCGAGGAGCTCTGCGGCGCGGCGCCTCATCGCGCGGTAGTCGATGCGACCGAGGCGACGGGGCTCGCGTCCCAGCAGAATGTTCTCTGCGACAGTGAGATTGGTGCAGAGGTTGACCTCTTGGTACACGGTGCTGATGCCGGCATCCTGCGCCTGCCTTGGGCCGGAGAACCGCTGTTCGACACCGTCGACGGTGATGCTTCCCGCGTCGGGGTCGTAGACGCCGGTCAGCACCTTGATCAGCGTCGACTTGCCCGCGCCGTTCTCTCCCATCAGCGCGTGGATCTCGCCGGGAAGCAGGCGGAAGTCGACGGCGTCGAGTGCCTTGACACCCGGGAAGTCGATGGTGACGCCCTGCATGCGGACCACCGGGGCGGCGGTAGGCCCGGGGTGGGGTGTGGTCATCGGGATTCCTTACCGGTGGTAGCCGACGCCGCTCGGAGCGTTGGCGAGGGTCCTGCATCCGAGCGGCGTCGACGGTCTTTTCGGTGGTGCGGGCTAGTACTTGCGGTCGGGCAGGGCGGCCTTGGCCTGTGCCTGGTCGAAGGTCTGGTCCGGGGTCACGATGCGGGCGGGCACCGTCTCGCCGGCGACGACCTTCTTCGCGATGTCCATCAGTTGCGGCCCGAGCAGTGGGTTGCACTCGACGAGGAAGTTGAACTTTCCGTCAGCGGTGGCCTGCATGCCGTCGTGCGTGGCGTCGATCGCGACGATCTTGATGTCCTGGCCCGGCTTCTTGCCGGCAGCCTCGATGGCTTCGACGGCGCCTAGGGCCATGTCGTCGTTCTGTGCGAACACCATGTCGATCTTCGGGTTGGCCTTGAGGAAGGCCTCCATGACCTGCTTGCCACCGGAGCGGGTGAAGTCACCGGACTGCGAGGCGATCACCTTGAGGTTCGGGTTGGCCTTGATGGCGTCGGCGAAGCCGGTGCTGCGCTCCAGGGCGGGGTCCGAACCGGTCGTCCCCTCGAGCTGGACGATGTTCACGGGGCCGGGTGCCGACGCGTACTCCTTCACGGTCCACTCCCCTGCCCACTTACCCTCTTGAACGAAGTCGGCGCCGAGGAAGGTCTTGTAGACGTCCTTCTCCTGGGTGTCGACCGCGCGGTCGGTCAGGATGACGGGGATGCCTGCGTTCTTGGCTTCCAGGAGGACGGCGTCCCAGCCGGTGCGCACCACCGGGCTGAAGGCGATGACGCTGACGCGCTGCTGGACGAACGAGCGGATCGCCGAGATCTGGTTCTCCTGCTCGCCGTTGGCGTCTGAGAACTTCAGGTTGACGTCGGCGGCCTTGGCGGCGTCCTGGATGGACGTGGTGTTCGCCGTGCGCCATCCACTTTCCGCGCCGACCTGGGAGAAGCCCATGGTGATCTGGCCTCCCCCGCCGCCTTCACCGGAGCCACTGGATGGCGCCGGTCCGCTGCCGCACGCTGCGAGAACGCCGGCCGTCGCGATGCCAAGCATCGCGGTGAGGACTCTCTTCACAACAACTCCTTTGGTGTTTTCGGATTGCCGAGCTCGGCGCGTGGCCGGCGTGTGTGCAAGAGCCGCGAGACCGCGGTACGTGATGTGACCGGCGTTACACCGTCAGGATGTTAACGCTCACATCCAAAACCTGTCAACAAATTGTTAGCGCTCACATCTGAGCGTCGACGGGCTTGACAAAGGCGTGAGCCGCATCACAAGATCGATATGTTAGCGCTCACATGGGCGCCCGCCCCGGCCTGTGAGACCGCGGTGCGAACCCACTTCAGTCGGGAGGATTTCATGCGCAAGGGCATTGTTCGGTTATTGGGGGCCCTGGCCTTCATATTGGCCGTGGTGGCCACGCTTTCGGGCTGTGGTCGGTCGACGACGACGGATCAGCCGGCGGCAGGCAACGGCGAACGGTCGGGCACGGTCGGCATCGCCATGCCGACGAAGTCGTCGGAGCGGTGGGTCGCCGACGGCAACAACATGGCCGAGCAGTTCAAGAAGCTGGGCTACGACACCGACCTGCAGTACGGCGACGACGTCGTCCAGAACCAGGTGTCGCAGATCGAGAACATGATCACCAAGGGCGTCAAGGTGCTGGTGATCGCGCCCATCGACAGCTCGTCGCTGACCGACACCCTGCAGCGTGCCGCCGACGCCAAGATCCCGGTCGTCAGCTACGACCGCCTGATCCGCGGCACCGAGAACGTCAACTACTACGCCACCTTCGACAACTTCAAGGTCGGCGTTCTGCAGGCCACGTACATCACCGACAAGTTGGGTCTCGCCGATGGCAAGGGCCCCTTCAACATCGAGCTGTTCGCCGGGTCCCCCGACGACAACAACGCGACGTTCTTCTTCAAGGGCGCGATGAGCGTGCTGCAGCCCTACATCGACAGCGGAAAGCTCGTCGTCAAGAGCGGCCAGACCTCCTTCGACCAGGTGGCCACGCTGCGCTGGGACGGCGGACTTGCACAGTCGCGGATGGACAACCTGCTGAGCAAGGCCTACACCAGTGGCCGCGTCGACGCCGTCCTCTCCCCGTACGACGGCATGTCGCTCGGCATCATCTCGGCGCTGAAGAGCGCGGGCTACGGCACGCCGACCAACCCGCTGCCCATCGTCACCGGTCAGGACGCCGAACTCGCGTCGGTCAAGTCCATCATCGCCGGCGAGCAGACGCAGACGGTCTTCAAGGACACCCGTGAACTGGCGAAAGCCGCTGTGCAGATGGCGGATTCGCTGCTCACCGGAGGCAAGCCGGAGACCAACGACACCACCACCTACGAGAACGGTGTGAAGGTCGTCCCTGCGTTCCTGCTGCAGCCCGTCAGCGTCGACAAGTCCAACTACCAGAAGGTGCTGGTCGACTCCGGGTACTACACCGCCGGACAGCTGGCGTGACGATCGCCGACACCAGCACGGGCGAGCGGAGCGACGGGGGGATGTCCCCGCTGCTCGAAATGCGGGGCATCACCAAACGATTCGCAGGGGTCACGGCGCTCAGCGAGGTCAACCTCGCTGTGCGCCCTGGCGAAATCCACGCGATCTGCGGTGAAAACGGCGCCGGAAAGTCGACGCTGATGAAGGTGCTGAGCGGGATCTACCCGCACGGCAGTTACGACGGCGAGATCGTCTTCGACGGCAAGCCGGGTGACTTCAAGGACATTCGGTCCAGCGAGCGGCGGGGCATCGGCATCATCCACCAGGAACTCGCGCTGGTGCCGGTGCTCTCCATCGCGGAGAACATCTTCCTCGGCAACGAGCACGCCTCCGCAGGCGTCATCAGCTGGCACGAGACGATGACCGACGCCGCTCGGCTGCTCGCCCGCGTGGGGCTCGCCGAGAGCCCCCGCACCCGGATCGCAGACATCGGCGTCGGCAAGCAGCAGCTGGTCGAGATCGCAAAGGCCTTGTCCAAGAAGGTGAAGCTGCTCATCCTCGACGAGCCAACGGCCGCGCTGAACGACGAGGACAGCAGGCATCTGCTCGACCTCATCGTCGAGCTTCGCGACCAGGGGCTGACGTGCATCATCATCTCGCACAAGCTCAACGAGGTGACGCGCGTTGCCGACAACATCACGATCCTGCGCGACGGGCACACCATCGAGACCCTCGCCGTGGATGAAAGCCTCACCGAGGAGCACATCATCCGCGGGATGGTCGGTCGCGACATGACCGACCGTTTCCCGGAGCGGACGGATCACCCCATCGGCGACGTCACCTTCGCCATCGAGGACTGGACCGTCTTCCACCCGCTCGACCAACAGCGCAAGGTCGTCGACGGGGTGTCCATCAACGTCCGCCGCGGCGAGGTCGTCGGTTTGGCCGGGCTGATGGGCGCGGGCCGCACCGAACTCGCGATGAGCGTCTTCGGCCGCAGCTACGGCAAGAAGGCCGGCGGCAAGGTCTTCAAGGACGGCAAGGAGATTCGTACGCGGACGGTGCCCGAGGCCATCGCCCACCGGATCGCCTACGCCACCGAGGACCGCAAGCACTACGGGCTCAACCTGATGGACGACATCGCGCGCAGCGTGACCCTGGCCTCCCTGGCCAAGGTCAGCCGGGCCTCGGTCATCAACGAGCACGAAGAGACGGTGGTCGCCGAGCGGTTCCGAAAGGACATGCAGATCAAGGCCCCGTCGGTACGGGCGACGACGGGCAACCTTTCCGGCGGCAATCAGCAGAAGGTGGTGCTGAGCAAGTGGATCTACGCCGACCCCGACGTCCTGATCCTCGACGAGCCCACCCGCGGCATCGACGTGGGCGCCAAGTACGAGATCTACACGATCATCAACTCCCTTGCCGCCCAAGGTAAGGCAGTCATCGTGATCTCCTCCGAACTACCCGAACTGATCGGTCTGTGCGATCGCATCTACACCCTCAACGAGGGCCGGCTGACCGGTGAGGTCGCCCGCGCCGATGCCAAGCAAGAGACCTTGATGCGCTACATGATGAAGGGACGCAGCTAGATGACCACCACCCCGACGGTGAGCACCGCCTCGAGTGCGCCCACACCGTCATCGCCGCCCACGTCGCCGGGCCACCGGCTGCGCGCGATGCTGCAGGGCAACTTCCGGCAATACGGCATGGTGGCCGCGCTCGCCGTGATCGTCATCCTGTTCCAGGTCTGGACCAGCGGCATCCTGCTGAAGCCGTTGAACGTCACCAACATCGTTCAGCAGAACGGGTACATCCTGATCCTCGCGATCGGGATGGTCATCGTCATCATCTCCGGCCACATCGACCTGTCCGTCGGCTCGATCGCCGGCTTCGTCGGGGCGATGTCCGCGGTTCTGATGATCAAGAACGACATGCCGTGGCCGCTCGCGGTACTGCTGTGTCTGCTGCTCGGCGCGGCGATCGGTGCGTGGCAGGGGTTTTGGATCGCCTACGTCGGCATCCCTTCGTTCATCGTGACCCTGGCAGGCATGCTCGTGTTCCGCGGTGCCACGCAGTACCTGCTGGAGGGGCAGTCCATCGCACCGTTCCCCCGCAGCTTCAGCCAGGTCAGCAGCGGCTTCCTCCCCGAGATCGGCGGCAGCGGTGGGCTCTACCACTGGCCGACGGTCATCCTCGGCATCTTCGTCATGGCGGCCGCCGTCTGGCAACAGGTGAGGCAGCGTAGGACGCAGTCCCGCTACGGCTTCGACGTGTCGCCGCTGGGTTGGTTCACGTTCAAGTGCGCGGCCATCGTCGCCGCACTGGCCGCCTTCACCCTCCTGTTGGCGAGCTACCGCGGTGTTCCCGTGGTCGGCATCATTCTGGCCGTCGCGTTCGTCATCTACGCATTCGTCATGCGCAGCACCGTCTTCGGTAGGCAGGTGTACGCGGTCGGCGGCAACGAGGCGGCCGCCCGGCTGTCCGGTGTCAAGAACAAGCGCGTCACGTTCCTGGTGTTCGTCAACATGGGCCTGCTGTCGGCTCTGGCCGGTCTGCTGTTCGCGGCGCGGCTCAATTCCGCGACACCGCAGGCCGGTATCGGCATGGAGCTGGAAGCCATCGCCGCGGCATTCATCGGCGGCGCATCCGCCAGTGGCGGCGTCGGCACCGTGCTCGGCGCCATCATCGGTGGCTTCGTCCTCGGTGTGTTGAACAACGGCATGTCACTGATCGGCATCGGCAGCGACGTGCAGCAGGTCATCAAGGGCCTGGTCCTCCTCGCAGCCGTCGGCTTCGACATCTACAACAAGAAGAAGGGTGGGTCCTAGCATGGCGAACGGCTTCATCGCGGATCGCTTCGCACACGACATCGTCACGTTCATGCGCAACTGGGCGCCCTACGGCGGGCCTCCCGCCGACGAGGTGCTGCCCGAATTCGGGCTGACGCGGGACCAGTTGGTGATGCGGTATCAGGAGATCATGACGGCGGCCGCCGCTCGCCGGGCACCGTCCAGCCGTCCGTCGCCCGGCCGGTTGTCCCGCCCCACCAACCGACCCGTCGACTAGACACCAACGGCGGCACAGTAATTGGCCAGCACCCTGACGTGGGGCGCCACGGCCGCCAGCTGGTGCCGCGGCCAGGCGAAGATCTCCAACAGATAGCCGCGGTCAGCCGATCGCACCCCGACGGCCAGCACCGCGTGGTAACCCATCTCGGCCAGCAGGGCCGTCTCGGCGGGGTCGCAGTGTTCGAGCCCCGCCTCGGCGATGAAGGCCGCACCGGTGGACGCCATCACCTTGGCCGTCCACGGATAGTCGGCCAGCGCATACGTCGCGCCGACGTCGATCCTGCGTAGTTTCGCCAACCCGGAGTACTCGTCGAGCATGCTGTCCACACCGCAGATCGTGCGGATGGAACTCCCGTCCGCCGTGACGTCCGACAGTGCCCAGGCTGCCGCGTCGACGGCGTTGTGTGCCTGCATCGCAAGGACTTCCAGAGCCGCGGTGACCTGTAGTGGCGCGTGTTCGTCGAGGATCGCCATCACGCGGGGCACCAGCCGGTCGATCGCGGACGCGGTGTCCTCGGAATGGGCGGTGCGCCGATTCGGACTGACCACCTGCGGCCGGTACACCCCGACGTTGTAGCGACCCGGCCCCAGCCGCTTGGCGTCCAGCAGCGCCGCGTCGGCGACCGCCAGCAGATCGTGCCCCGAAACGGTATGGGGCCCAGAGACACTCGCACCCCAGCTGAGGGTGACGTCGGCGCCCAGAAGCGCTCTGACGCGGTGGCTCGTCTCACTGGCCAGGCGTTCGGCCGCATCCAGGGCGCAGTGCGGCATCAGCACACAGAATTCGTCACCTCCGAGGCGCACCGCCGTGACCTCGTCCATCGACGACACGACGTCGCCGAGGACAGAGCCGACCTCACGCAACAACGCGTCCCCAGCGGGATGCCCGTCCCGATCGTTGACCCTCTTCAACCCGTCGAGGTCACCGACCAGTAGCGCAGCGGACGTCGTCGTCCAGTCCACCTCGTCGAATTGCCGCTCGAGCTCGCGCCGGTTGGCCAGCCCGGTCAGCGGATCCTGGTGCGCGAATCGCCACACCGTGCTGAACAACTCGGAGCGACCGATGGCCACCGCGGTGTGGGCGGCAATGGCTTGCAACAGCTGGACGTCGTCGGGACCGAATCGACGTCCGTCGACGCCCGCTGCCCACAGCTCGCCCCACATGAGGTCCCCGTGCATGATCGGAACCGCCAGCTCGCTCTCCTTGCCGACGTCGCGCAACCATTCCGCCTCGGCGGGATTGGCGTCCGCGTCGTCGACGGAGAACACGTAGGGGCGGCCGTGTCGCAGGAGCTGTTTCACCGGATCGTCGTCGGTAAGGTCGTAGACCTCGGCTTCTGGCCAGCGCTGCTCGCCGGGCCCCGGCCTCCCCACGTTGATCAACGTGCGAAGCTCGGTCTCGGCCTCCCACCGGCTGATGGACACCGCTGCCGCGTCGAGCGCGTGCAGGGCCTGCTCGGCGATCACCTCGAGGGCCTCGTCGAAGTAGTTGGCGCGCAGTACGGCGTTGGAGATCTTCAGCAGCGCCCGGAGCACCGGGGCGTCGGCCATGTCGATCTCGGAATCCCGCACGCCCGCGTTCGGCTCTTTCCCCGCAACGGCCAACGCAGCCAACGCCCGCCGCCGCTGCAACGCCCAGTCCGCCACTCGTACCCCCCGCAACACCCTCGTTAGGCTCGAAGCCTACCGCCAGCAACGGAGTGCTCAGCCACGGATTTTCTGACCCTGGTTGTCGCACCCGGCGCCCTGTCGAATGAGGGCATGAGCCCGAACGATGTAGACGTTCCGAATCTGTCCGGACGACTGGCCGTCGTCACCGGGGCAAGCGACGGGCTTGGGCTGCACCTGGCCCGTCGCCTTGCCCAGGCAGGCGCCGAGGTGATCATGCCGGTCCGCAACCACGCCAAGGGCGCGGAGGCGGTCGCCACGATCAAACGGGCGGTGCCGACGGCTGCCGTGTCGACCCGCCCGCTGGATCTGTCCTCGCTGCAGTCGGTGAGTGACCTGTCCGAGTCGCTGCTCGCCGAGGACCGTCCCATCCACATCCTGGTGAACAACGCCGGCGTCATGACGCCGCCTCGGCGCCAGGGCACCGCCGACGGGTTCGAGGTGCAGTTCGCGACGAACCACCTCGGCCACTTCGCCCTGGTTGGTCGCATCTTGCCGCTGCTGCGCCGGGGCACCGCCCGGGTCACGACCCAATCCAGCGTCGCCGCGGCGCAACACGGCGTCCACTGGGAGGACCTGCAGTGGGAGCACGGTTACTCGACGTCGAAGTCCTACTCGTCGTCGAAGATCGCGGTGTCGCTGTTCGCCATGGAACTCGACCGCCGGAGCCGGGCCGACGGTTGGGGTGTCACCAGCAACGTCGCCCACCCGGGGGTGGCCGCCACCAACCTGCTCGCCGCGCAGCCCGAACTGGGCCGGGCGAGTGACGGCCTCTCGGTGCGCGTGATCCGCGCCCTCGCCAAGATCGGTGTGTTGGGCACCCCGGAGACGGGGATGCTGCCCGCACTGCACGCGGCGACCAGTCCCGACGCCGACGGCGGGAAATTCTACGGTCCCAATGGCTTCCAGCAGCTGCGCGGCCGGCCCGTCGAACAGACGCCGTACCGCTACGTGGCGGACGCCTCGGCGGCGGCGCGGATCTGGTCGATCTCCGAGGATCTCACCGGTGTGCGCTTCCCGGCGGGTTGACTAGGACCATGGACCGTGAACAGCTGGCCGACTTCCTGCGCAGCCGTCGCGAGGCCCTGCAACCCGAGGACGTCGGGCTCGGACGTGGTCGACGGCGGCGTACCGCCGGGCTTCGTCGCGAGGAGGTCGCCGCCCTCAGCGACATGTCGACCGACTACTACAGCCGCCTGGAACAGCAACGCGGACCGCGACCGTCGACGTCGACGCTCGCCGCCTTGGCCCGCGGTCTCCGGCTCTCCCTCGACGAACGCGACCACCTCTTCGCCCTGGCCGGCTACGCCGCCCCGTCGCGGTCCGCGAGCACCGACCACGTCGGCCCCGGCCTGATGCGGATCTTCGACCGACTTAACGACACGCCCGCCGAGATCGTCACCGCGCTGGGAGAGACGCTGGCCCAGACCCCGGCCGCGGTCGCGCTGACGGGCGACCTGACGAGTTTCACCGGACTGCAGCGCAGCATCGGCTACCGCTGGTTCGCCGATCCCCACGGGCGGGACCGCTACCGTCCCGAGGACCACGACCGGCTCTCCCGGGGATTCACCGCCGGGCTACGCGCGGCCTATACGAACCCCGCGACGCGTGACCGCGCGGCGGTGTATCGCGACGCCCTCCTCGAGTGCAGTCCGGAATTCACCGAGCTGTGGCAGCGCCACGAGATCGTGGTCACCCACGAGCAGCACAAGCACATCGTGCATCCCGAACTCGGCGAGCTGGAACTGCAGTGTCAGGTGCTGACCGATCCCGACCGGGGTCACTCGCTGCTGGTCTACACCGCCACTCCCGGCACGCCCAGCCACGACAACCTCGTGCTGCTCGGCGTCATCGGCGAGCAGTTGCTCCGTCGCGGCTAGTCCGCCGTCTTGGCGAGCCACTCGGTGATGCTCGCAACCACGTCGCCGTAGAAGGTGCGATACAGATCCCGGGCAACGTAGCCGATGTGCGGTGTCACCAACGCGTTGGACAGTGACCTCAGCGGATGGTCGACGGGCAGGGGTTCGGTGTCGAAGACGTCCAGCGCGGCGCCGCCGATGGAGCGGTCGGTCAGCGCCGCGACGAGCGCGGCCTCGTCGACGATCGGTCCTCGTGAGGTGTTCACCAGCCAGGAGGTCGGCTTCATCAACGCCAGTTCGTCGGCGCCGACCAGACCGCGGGACCGGTCGCCAAGCTTGAGGTGGACGGTCAGGGTGTCGGACTGCCGGAACAACTCCTCCTTCGACACCAGCCTCGCTCCGGCCGCCTTCGCCGTTTCGGCGTCGAGGTTCTGGCTCCAGGCGACGACGTCCATCCCGAAGACGGTGCCAAGGCGGGCAACCTCCGTGCCGATGTTCCCAAGGCCAAGGATGCCTAGGACCTGGCCCCGCAGTTCCCGCCCGACCGAGGTCTGCCAGCCGCCGGAGCGGACGGAGTTGCACTCGTCGACGAGGTGACGCGAGCTGGCCATGATCAGGGCCCAGGTCAGTTCGACGGTGGCGGTGGGGTCGTAGCCGGTGTCGGTCACGACGACGCCGTGTTCGGCGGCGGCGTCGTAGTCGACCGCCGCGTTCCCGGGACCGGTCGACGCGATCAGCTTCAGCCGGGGCAGGCGTTCGATGACCTCGCGCGGCAGCGGCGTGCGCTCCCTCATCACGCAGATGACGTCGAAGGGCTCGAGCCGGGCCACCAGATCGTCCTGGTCGGCGAGGTGGTCGGCGAACACGGTGATCTCCGCCTGGCGTTCGACGGCCGACCAATCGGCCATCGAGAGCGCGGCGTCCTGATAGTCGTCCAAGATCGCGATCTTCACTCGTGCGTCCCTTCCATGCGTTGACGAAAACTTTCAGCCCGCGACGGCCGTGCCACAAACACCGCAGACTTCGTACCGGCGGCGCTTCCACCGGGCAACGGGAACGAAGAACACGCTGAGTTGCTTGAACTCATCCATCCGCGACCATGTCGTCGTGTTGTGGCAGCGCGGACAGGTCCGGATCTGACCGTCACCGAGGAACTTCTGCTTGGAGCCGTACCCGAAGAGGAAGAACACTGCGGGTACATACCCGCAATTCGCCCCGCCTACCGTCCGCGATACCCGCTAGCCCCCACTGCACGGTCACGGTCGCAGCAAGGCATGTTGGGGGTCAGCGTCGACGCCTCGCACCGGCCCTCTCGACAAGAGTTGAGGCATGGCAGCGAACAGCGCGGAACCCAACGAGATCTACCAGACCGCGACGATGGAGGCGCTGCTCGACGGCGTGTACGACGGCGACGTCGAGATCCGAGAACTGTTGAGCCACGGCGACTTCGGGCTGGGAACCTTCAACGGTCTCGACGGCGAGCTGCTGATGCTCGATTCGGTGTGCTACCAGCTGCGGTCCGACGGCAGCGCCACCAGGGCCGCAATGGACGAGCTGGTGCCCTTCGCGGTGGTCACGCGGTTCCGTCCGCAACGAACCATCGAGGTCACCACCGAGTCCGATCGCGCGGCCGTCACCGCCCTGGTGGACGCCAGCGTGGGGAGCGCCAACCTGATGGTGGCCGTGCGCATCCGAGGTGAGTTCGCGACCGTCCGCACCCGGACGGTCAGCAAGCAGGAACCCCCGTACCTGCCGTTCACCGAGGCCACCCGCGACCAAGGCGAAGTCACCATGACCGACGCGACGGGAACCCTGGGCGGGTTCCGGATGCCGCAGTGGGTGCAGGGCATTTCGGTTGCCGGCTACCACGCGCACTTCCTCGACGCCGATCAGACGCGGGGTGGCCATGCGCTCGACTACCGCTTGCTCAGGGGCACCGTCGAGATCGGCGTCTGCTCCGACCTGCACCTCAGCCTGCCCCGGACACCGCAGTTCGAGGCAGCGAACCTTTCCGACGACGACGCCGACGGACAGATCCGTCGCACAGAAGGGCAGTGACATGAACACCGAGAACAATTCTTCCTCAACACGTTCCGCGCAACGCATGGTCGACACCCTGTCGGCGTACGGCGTCGAGTTCATCTTCGGCATCCCAGGAGCCAAGATCGACGCCGTGTTCGACGCACTCGACGACGGCGGGCCGCAGCTGATCGTGTGCCGTCACGAACAGAACGCGGCGTTCATGGCCGCCGCCGTCGGCCGGCTGACCGGCATTCCCGGTGTGGCACTGGTGACGTCCGGTCCGGGAACGACGAATCTGGCCACCGGCCTGGTGACTGCGAACACCGAGCAGGATCCGATGATCGCCATCTGCGGGGCCGTCGGCCGCGCCGACCGTCTCAAGCGCACACACCAGTCGATGAACGCCGCCGCGGTGCTCACCCCCATCACCAAGTTCACAGCAGAGGTCGCCCATCCCGACAACGCGGCGGAGGCGGTCGCCAACGCGTTCCGGGCGGCCACCACGGTGCCCCGGGGAGCCGCCGCGGTGGTGATCCCGTCGGACGTGGCTGCCGAGTCGACCGACGCCGTCGTCACCCCGATTCCGGTGGCACCGCTGGGTGCCGCACCGGCAGAACACGTTTCCCGCGCCGCCGACCTGATCCGCAACGCCCGCCGACCGGTCCTTCTGGTCGGGATGCGCGGCGGCGATCCCCGGGCCTGCGCGGCGATCCGCAACCTGCTCAGCGTCACCGACCTCCCCGTCGTCGAGACGTTCCAGGCGGCGGGAGTGGTGTCGCGCGAGCTCGTCGACCACTACGTCGGACGGGTGGGGCTGTTCCGCAACCAGCCGGGTGACGTACTCGTCGACGAGGCCGACGTCCTCGTCACCATCGGCTACGACCCCGTCGAATACGACCCGCGGCTCTGGAACGCCGACCCCGCCCGCGTCGTCGTGCACCTCGACGAGGTTGCCGCCGACGTCGACGCGCACTACCAGCCTGCGCTCGAACTTCGCGGCGACGTCGCAGCCACCGTTCGTGCCCTCATCCCCGAACTCTCGGGCCTTCGACTGTCCGAGTCGGCGGCGGCGTCCGTCGACGAGAAGCGCGCCGCCCTGACCGCCATCGACGAGGCGGCCACCACGCACGCCGACACCGAGGTTGGGGTCAACCCCGCGGCACTGGTGCTCAAGATTCGGGACCTCGTCGACGACGACGCCACCGTCGCCTGCGACATCGGGTCGAACTACATCTACGCAGCCCGGCACCTTCGCGCCTACGAGCCCCGCCGGCTGCTGTTCTCCAACGGGCAGCAGACCCTCGGGGTGGCCCTGCCCTGGGCCATGGCCGCCGCCCTGGTACGGCCGGGCACCCAGGTGGTGTCGATCTCCGGTGACGGCGGATTCCTCTTCAGCGCACAGGAATTGGAGACCGCGACGCGGTTGGGACTCAGCTTCACGCACGTGATCATGCGCGACAACACCTACGACATGGTCGGCTTCCAGGAGGAGCTGAAGTACGGCCGCAAGTCGGGCGTCCAGCTCGCCGAGTACGACGTCGCCCACTATGCGGCGGCCTTCGGTGCCACCGGTGTCCGGGTGAGCGGACTCGCCGACTTCGAGAGTGCCTTCAAGGAGTCGCTGGACAACCCCGGCATCACCATCATCGACGTCTGCGTCGACTACCGCTCGAACACCGATCTCGCCAAACAGCTTCACGACGACGTTCTCGAATAGGTCGACGGCGACCACCACCGAACACCCCCGTACACGAGGAGATTCACACACGATGCCCACATCAGCCGAAGCCAACCAGGGTCCAGACGTCGTACTCGTCGGCGCCGGAGTCATGAGCGCCACGCTGGGAGTCCTACTCCGCGAACTCGATCCGAGCCTGCGGGTCGAACTGTATGAAGTCCTGGACCAACCCGCCCAGGAGAGCTCGAACGCGTGGAACAACGCCGGAACCGGTCACGCGGCTCTGTGCGAGCTGAACTACACGCCCGAAACCCCCACCGGCGTAGACATTTCGAAGGCACTACAGGTCAACACCGAGTTCGACCTCTCCCGTCAGCTCTGGTCCTTCCTCGTCGCAAAGGGGACAATCAAGAACCCACGCAGCTTCATCAACCCCGTCCCGCACTACAGCTTCGTGCGCGGTGCGGACAACGTGGCGTTCCTGAAGCGGCGCTTCGAGGCGTTGTCCGCCCACCATTGCTACGAGGGCATGGAGTTCACCGAGTCCGTCGACGAGCTGACCAAGTGGCTGCCGCTGGTCATGGAGGGCCGCGACGCCGGTGAACCGGTGGCTGCGACGCGCATGGTGACCGGCACCGACGTGGACTACGGCGTACTCACCTCAGAAATGCTCGAATCCCTCGACGCCACAGGTGGATTCACAGCCCACTACCGCACCCGGGTTCAGAACCTGAGCCGTGACGGCGACCGCTGGACGGTGCGGGTCAGGGACGAGCAGACCGGTCAGCACCGCGACGTGTCGGCGAAGTTCGTCTTCATCGGCGCGGGCGGCGGGGCGCTGCACCTGCTGCAGAAGTCGGGGATCCCGGAGGCCCGCGGGTACGCCGGCTTCCCGGTCAGCGGTGTGTGGCTGCGGTCCGACGACGCCACGATTGCCGAGCGCCACCACGCCAAGGTGTACGGCAAGGCGTCGGTGGGCTCGCCGCCCATGTCCGTGCCGCACCTCGACACCCGTCACGTCGACGGCAGCGTCTCGCTGTTGTTCGGCCCCTACGCCGGATTCTCGACGAAGTTCCTCAAGCACGGGTCCTACCTCGACCTGTTCGGGTCGATCGACCCCGAGAACCTGCTGCCGTTGCTTGCCGTGGGCCGCGACAACGCCGCATTGGAGAAGTACCTCGTCGGTCAGGTTCTCGAGTCCGACGACGAGCGCTTCGCGATGCTGCGGGAGTACTTCCCGGACGCTCAGCGTGACGACTGGCGGGTCGAGGTGGCCGGGCAACGGGTGCAGGTCATCAAGAAGGATCCCGAGCACGGCGGCATCCTGCAGTTCGGCACCGAAATCGTCGGGTCCGGCGACAACTCGATCGTCGCCCTGCTCGGCGCGTCACCGGGTGCGTCGACCGCGGTGTCCATCATGGTCGACGTCCTCGAGCGCTGCTTCGCCGACGAGTTGAAGAATGGCGGGTGGGCCGAGCGGCTGAAGGGCATGATTCCGTCGTACGGCGAGTCGCTCATCGACGACGCGGACCTGTGTCGGCGGGTTCGCGCCAACACCGCGACCGTCCTGCAGGTCAACCAGCAGCCCACCAACGAAGGAGTCCCAGCATGATTCGCGCGTACCGCCTCTACACCGGCCCCGACGGCAACTCGCACGTCGAACGCGGCAGCATCACCGGCGGACAGCTGGTGGACGCCGAGTCAGTCGAATTCAAGGAAACGGCACCGCATTCGTCGTTCGACTGGCACAACGATCCGATTCCGCAGTACGTCATCACGCTGTCCGGCGTGCTGGAGTTCACGACGGTGGGCGGCGAGTCGTTCACCATCCACCCGGGTGACGTCCTGCTGGCCGTCGACCACACCGGCACCGGCCACGAGTGGCGGCTGCTCGACGACGCGCCGTGGAAGCGTGCGTACGTGGTGTTCAAGACGGGCGCGGACACCCACTTCGTGGCTGATCCGGCCTGACGCGGGGTGGGTGGGGTGGACCGCGCCGTCACCCTCGAGTCGCTCGGGGCGTGGGTGATCAAGTGCAATCCTCGTCTGACCGACGTCGAGCCGATGCGTGCGGCCGGCGAGACGAAGCCGTCCTGGTGCATCGCCGACAACTACCGGTCGCAGCTCATACGGCCAGGCCAGCGCGTTCTGTTCTGGGTTTCCGCGCATCCGCGCCGGGGTTTCTGGGGAGCGGGTCGGGTCACCGGCGACGTCACGCTGGAGGACGGCCAGCCGCATGTTCCCGTCCACATCCCGTTGTTCACCGAACCGCTGACCGTCGCAGAACTACGGGCGGAGGCCGGCTTGCAGTCGATGGAGGTCCTCCGTTCGCCGCAGCAATCCAATCCGTCCTGGGTGAGCGTGGCCGAGCTCGCGCTCGTCGACCGACTGCTGGCCTCTTGGCCAGAACCGTTGGCGTGACAGCGTCTTTCGGCATGCATCAGGGACCTCTGTCGACGAGTAGTCGTTCGGGGTGGTGGAGGTAGTTGAGTCGGGCTTGTCCGACGTCGAGTGGTGGTGGGGGTATCCACTGGACGCCGTCTGGGCCGACGGTGACCGTCCAGCCGTGTTCGGCGAGGCGGTTGTCTCCGCCGCAGGCGAAGACCACTTCGTCGATGTTGGTCTGCCCGTTGCTCGTGGCCCACCCGTTGGTGTGATGGACCTGGGTGCCGTAGCCGGGGACGGTGCAGCCGGGTTTGGTGCACCCACGATCGCGGGCGTGCAGCATGATCCGCTGCCCGACCGAGGCGAGGCGTTTGGTGCGGCCGAGGTAGAGGGCTTCGTTGGTGTGCTTGTCGAACACCGCCAG
>Ga0209051_1001269_pt1 | contig 22523 bp, 16 predicted proteins | sample AraplaCvi_mMS_r2_2_FD_184286 | JGI IMG/M metagenome (GOLD analysis project Ga0209051, IMG submission 184286) | Arabidopsis root microbial communities from North Carolina, USA - plate scrape MF_Cvi_mMS_r2 (SPAdes) (version 2) | ecosystem: Host-associated > Plants > Roots > Endosphere | place...
TGATCCGCCGGCACCGGGAGGAGGGGTTGTCGTTCGCGGCGGTCCAGGCGTTCCTGCTGGACGAGTACGTGGGGCTGCCGGCGGGGCATCCGCAGTCCTACGCGCAGGTGATCCGGACGGAGTTCGCGTCGCACGTCGATCTGGCCGGGGTGTTCGGCCCGGACGGGAATGCCTCTGACTTATCCTCTGCCGCAGCCTCTTACGATGCGCTGGTCGTCTCGTCGGGGCCGGTGGACGTCCAGCTGCTGGGTATCGGCGCCAACGGACACATCGGGTTCAACGAGCCGGGGTCCGCCTTGGACTCGCGGACGCGGGTGACGACGCTGACTTCTCGGACGCGCCAGGACAACGCGCGGTTCTTCTCAAGCGTCTCCGAGGTGCCGCACCGGGTCATCACGCAGGGTTTGGGCACGATCAGCGCGGCCCGGCACCTGGTGTTGATCGCGACGGGTGCGCACAAGGCGTCGGCGGTGGCGGCGGCCTTGGAGGGGCCGGTCACGCCGGACTGCCCGGCGTCGGTGTTGCAGTTGCATCCGGCAGTGACAGTGGTGGTGGATGTGGGGGCGGCGAAGGGGTTGGAACGGATTGGCTCGTGAACGTCCCCTTCGTGGTTGCGACGTTCATCGGCCTCCTACTGCCAATCTTCGCTCCACGCAACGACATCGTGCGAGCTCGCCGAACTTTCTGGGCGGGGGTGGGAGTGGCGGTGGTGTCGGCGTTCTTCATCGCCTTTCCTCCGGACTGGAAGTCCGGTGCCCAGTTGTCGGCCTTCGTCGCGTTCATGATGCTCGGGACCGCCTACTTCACCAGTCCGTACCTGAAATTCCGCGGGACGATCCACGCCGCCTACCGGGCGGACGCCCAGGCGGAGGACTCACTCGATCGGTCACGGCCTGGTGCGACCGTGGGCTGCTCGCGTAAGCGCGGTAGCTCTGGTGGTTCACGGTTGCGCATGACCATTTATGTCCTCACTATGGCTCCGCCAGTCATGACGGGCGGCACCGGCTCATGGGCTACGGGTGATCGGCGGGATCGAGCATAATCGGCTGGGCCCCCATGCATATGCCAGTGTCGTTGAGCGATGGTGCAGTTGGTTCAGTTCTCTGAGCGATTAGTCGTTATGTCGAGCTAGCGGTAAGGAGGTGCCCCTCGACCCGATGGGGGGCTGAGGGGCACCTTCGGCGGATCGGTCAGGCCGCCCCGGGCTCCTCGGGAGGGTCGAGTTCGGCGAACTTGGCCATCATCGTTTCGTTGCCCCGGGTGAGCTTCTTGACGGTGAGGGCGGTGGCCTTGTCGTTGGCGAGGCGGAGGTTGTTCTCCGAGCCGAGAAGCGCGTCCTTCACCTTTTGGAGGCGATCGATAGCGGCGTCGATATCCTTGATGGCGGAATCGAACTTGCGCTTCGCGAGGTCGTAGTTCTTGCCGAACGCCACCTTGAATCCATCGAGTTCAGCCTCGAAGTTCGTGATGTCGATGTTTTGCTTCTTCACCTGCTCTAGCTCGGCCCTGACCACGATGGTCTCCTGCGCGGCATTGCGCAGCAAGGCGACGATGGCGAGGAAGAATTGCGGTCGGACCACAAACATCTTCGGGTACTCGTGTGAGACGTCAGTGATGCCGGTGTACAGCTCAGAATCCTCTTCGAGCATGGACACGAGCACGGCGTACTCGCAGCGCTTTTCCCGCCGGTCCTTGTCGAGCTTGGCGAGGAAGTCGGCGTTTCTCTTCTTGTTCGATGAGCCGTCGGCCTCGTTCTTCATTTCGAACATGATCGAGATGTACTCGATCCCATCGTCATTGAAGTCCCGGAAGACGTAGTCACCCTTGGTTCCGCCGGATGCGTCGTTGTCCTTAACGAAATCGGCGTTCGGGAAGGCGAGCGCGCGCACCCGGTTGAACTCTGTCTCGCAGTGTTGCTCGAGGTTCTCGCCTAGCAGCTTCACGGAAAGCTTGGCCTTCAGGTCCTTGAGGCGCTCGATGAGGTCGTCCTTGAGCGCGATCTCCTTGGAGTGGCTCTCCTTGAGCGCTCCCTCAGTGACCTTCTGCTCGGCTTCCTGAAGGGCGAGCTTGTTCTCGGCCTGATCGAGCTTCTGCTGCACCGCCGAGATGGCCTTTGTCAGAGCGAGTTCCTGTGTGGTGCCTGCCTTCTCGAGTTCGGCCTTGAGACGCTGGATCTCCGCGTCCTTCTCGGTGGCGGCCTTCTGGGCCTCCTTGCCGACCTTCTCGATCGCAAGAGCCTGGGCGGTATCTGCACCTTCCAACTCAGTCTTGAGGCGCTCGATCTGAGAGTCCTTGTCGCCGAATGCCTTCTGCGCCTCTTGGGCAGCCTTCGCAATTGCGAGGGCTTGCGCGGTGCTTGCCCCTTCGATCTCGTTCTTGAGCCGCTGAATCTCAGCGTCTTTCCGTGCGGCAGCCTCCTGCGCTTGCTGAGCGACTTTCGTCTCGGCGAGCTTGATCTCGGCATTCTTGGCCTTCTCGGCCTCAGCGAGGCGGGCGTGGATTTCCTTCTCGAACTCCACCGTGCGCACCTGCTGTACGAGGCTGGCGTAATCTGCCTCGTCGATGGTGAATACGGTCCCGCAGTGCGGGCACTTGATCTCGTTCATTGGCTACCTCCTTCCTGTGTCACTAAAGTCAATCTGGCGTGACTGGCAGGATGTAAACCTCAGAAGGGAAATTCCTCCTCGTTGTTGGCGAAGAGCTCGGCCTGCTCGATAACCAGCTCGATGGCCTCAACTTCCGCATCAGGGGGGTAGTCGTAGCGAATCAAAATGCGGCGCACTGCCGACCGCATCCTGGCGCGCACGCTCTCCTTGACATCCCAGTCGATCGTCCAGTTGTCGCGGATGGTTCGCACTAGGTCGCGGGCGATAGCTTTCAGGGTCTCGTCGCCGAGTTCCATGACGGCCGAGTCATTTTGGGCGACGGCGTCGTAAAAGGCGATCTCGTCCTCGCGGAGGCCAAGGGCGGCATGCCGGTTCATTTCGTCGCGCATCTGCTTCGCGAGCGTCACCAGTTCGCCGATGATCTGCGCCGAGGTAAGCGACCGGTTGTTGTACCTGTTGACGGCCTCGTCGAGCATTTCGGAGAACTTCCGAGTCTGCACGATGTTGCTGCGTTTGGTCGTCTTGATCCGGTCGTCGAGAAGCCTACGCAGCAGACCGATTTGGAGATTGGGCTTATCCTTGTGTGCAAGGCCGTCGAGGAACTCGTCAGAGAGGATCGACAGCTCAGGCGTCTCGATGCCGGCGAGTTGGTAGATGTCGACAACCTGGTCGCCCAGCACCGCCTCGTTGACAAGCTGCCCAATGGCGGTATCCACATCCACAGCACCCGATCCGCTGCGACCCGAACCGGGGTTGAGGACTTTTAGGATCGCGGCACGCACGTCGACGAATAGGCGCACATCGTTGCTGATCGCGGCCGCCTCGTCCCGGGCGCCGCATAGCGCGTATGCCTTGGCGAGCGCGAGCACCTGATCGTTGTAGCGTTTAGTGCGATCGGGGTCGGCCATGACGAAGTCGAGCACCTTTGCGTACTGGGCCAGCCTCTCCGACGCTGTCAGCTCGGGGGACGAGTCGAACACCACCCCGTGCAGTAGCGATGTCACGACGTCGTGCTTCTCCAGCATGACGACGACCATCTCGTCGATGGGCACACCCGCTTGGTCGCGGTCCGATGGCGAGTAGACCTTGAGTGCCTCTTGCAGGTTGGTGTAGACCCCGATCAAGTCAACGATCAGGCCGCCCGGCTTGTCGCGGAAGGTTCGGTTGACCCGCGCGATGGCCTGCATCAGCCCGGCGCCCTGCATAGTCTTATCGATGTACATCGTGTGCATGGCGGGTGCGTCGAAGCCAGTAAGCCACATGTCGCGCACAATCACGAGTTCCAACTCGTCGTCAGGGTTCTTTGCCCGGAGCTGGATTTCCTTCCGGGTGGACTTGTCGTGCAGATGTGGCTGGAATTCCTGCGGGTCGGATGCGGACCCGGTCATGACCACCTTGATTTTCCCTGTTCGATGGTCCTCGGTGTGCCACTCGGGTCGAAGGGCGACGATCTTCTCGTAGAGCTTGACCGCGATGCGGCGACTCATGGCGACGATCATGCCCTTACCGATCAGCGACTCACGCCGCTTCTCCCAATGCTCGACGATCTCACGAGCAACGAGGTCGAGACGTTCGTCCGTTCCCACGATGGCTTCAAGGCGCGCCCAGCGAGACTTGGCCGCTGCTGCAGCCGTCTCTTCGACCCGCTCGGTGATCTCGTCGGCGAGGCTGTCTAGTTCACCGTAGACGGAGTCGCTCAGCCCGACTTTGACGAGCTTGGGCTCGTAAAAAATCTTGACCGTCGCACCGTCCTCGACCGCGCGGGTGAGGTCGTAGATATCGATGTAGTCGCCAAAGACGGCCCGAGTGGACTTGTCAGCGGTCTCGATCGGCGTTCCGGTGAAGCCGAGACAGGTCGCGCCGGGAAGTGCGTCGCGCATGTGCTTGGCGAGGCCGGCCTTAAGCCGCCCTTCGGAGTCGAGGGTCTCACCGAACCCGTACTGCGATCGGTGTGCCTCGTCCGCGACGACGATCACGTTGCGTCGGTCGGTCAGCACGGGGTTGGTATCGCCAACCGCCTCGGGCGCGAACTTCTGCAGGGTTGTGAAGATGATGCCGCCGGAGACTCGCTTGAGCAGGTCTCGAAGATGAGTGCGGTTCTCGGCCTGCACGGGTGTCTCAGGCAGAATGGTTGCGGGCGAGAACGTCTCACCGAACAGTTGGTCGTCGAGATCGTTGCGGTCGGTAATGAAGACAAGAGTCGGGTTCTCCATGCGTGGGTCGCGCATGATCTTCGCGGCATAGAACACCATCTCGAAGCTCTTGCCGGAGCCTTGGGTGTGCCAGACCACGCCGCCGCGCTTGTCACCCTCGGGGCTCGCGGCCGTCACGGTCGACTCAACCGCGGTATTCACAGCCCAGTACTGGTGGTACTTCGAAACACGCTTCACAAGGGAACGCATCGGCTGGCCGGAGGTCTTTTCGGTGATGGTCTCGTCACCGAAGACCACGAAGTTGCGGAGGATGTCGAGGAATCGCTTGGGCTCGAACACGCCTCGGATGAGCACTTCGAGGGAGGGCCGGTCGGTGACGACGTCGCGGCCGTCGATGGTCCTCCAGGGTGCGTAGTGCTCGAACGCGCCGGCGAACGAACTCATGGCGGCGCTGGGCACGCCGTCGGAGATGACGGTAAGGGCGTTGAAGTCGAAGATCGGCGCGATGTCGTGGCGGTAGGTCTGGATCTGGTTCCAGGCGCCCTTAAGGCTGGCGTTCTCGTCGGCGGGGTTCTTCAGCTCGAACAGCGCTAGCGGCATGCCATTGACGAAGACGACGACGTCGGGGCGACGGTTCTTGCCGTCCTTCGTCACGGTGAACTGGTTGACCGCTACCCAGTCGTTGATTTCTGGATTCTCAAAGTCGATCAGCTTCACGCGGACGGTGCGAGTATGGCCGTCTACCCCTCGATGCTCGACCGGCACTCCGCCGATGAGGAACTGATGGATTCGGTAGTTCTCATCGATCGGATTCTGGGATTCCGGGCGGAGCAGACGCTTGACCGCCTGGTCGATGACCGCGTTGTCAATGTCGGAGTTCAACCCGCGAACAGTGGGCAGTAGACGGTCAATGAGCACGACGTCGGCGAACGCGTCGCGCAATTGTGGGCCATCACCGCCAGGCGAGATACTCGGACCGTGGAGAGTTTGGTAGCCGAGGTCGGCGAGCCACTCAAGAGCAGCCTGTTCGACGACGGATTCGTTGACGTTGCTCACGGTGCTGTTTCGACCTCCGCGTCGTCTACCCATCGGGCAAGCACGCTCAGCGCAGCGAGATACTCCAGCCCGATCTGCTCGTCAATATCCCTAGGGTCTTCGTGGTTGAACGGGTTGCGAATCCCGGCGTAGATACCCTCTGCCAGTGCCCAGGCGCCGCGCTGGACCGACTTGTAGGTGTCGGTGTCGTCGGCCTTCCTGCGCCGCAGCCGTGGCTTCCCGTGGGCCGGGGCGTCGAGGCTGAACGCCTGCTTGAACAAGTCGGTCTCGCTGATGTCGCGACGCCCGACCCTGTTCTGTGTTTCGGCGTTGAGCTTCTTGGCAGCGTCTTCGACCGCGGAACGGTAGTGCCCCGACTGCCACAGCGAGTGGGCGCCGCCCCACACCCAGGGGTGTAGTTGACCGGCCGAAATCTGCGGCGCATTGTCGCCTAGCTTTTCGCGCAGTTCCTGCTCGCGTCGGAGGGCTGCAATGCCGCGGCCGGCCCAGTCGCGCAAGTGGTTCCAGCGAGCTTTGTGCCGTACCTCTGCGGGCCGGTCATCGGCATACCGCCACTCCGGCAACACGTGGTCGAGGATCTGTTCCGCGACGTGCGCAAGTTCCGCGACCTCAGAGTCTGCAGACCGCTGGTGAGTGCCTAGCCTGACAACACCGCTGCCGGGACGGTTGTTGTACGCAACTTGGTCGGTTGCGCGTACGAACTCCTGCAGCGAATTGATTGCCCACTCGGAGTCGATAGCGCTCACGTTGCCTCCTCGATCGGAACCCGAATCCGGCCCGACAACAGCATGGGAAGAAGTACGTCGCGTACCGATGCGAGACAGCCATTCTCGGCGGCAAGATGCTCTGCGCGGCGTTCTATTGCGAGCAATTCGTCTTCAAGTGCACTCACCTTTGAGGTGTCCGGAAGGAGCACCTTGAACTCACCGAGCCGAGTGAGACTGAGTTCAGTCTGCCCAGTGCTGCCTTCGCCCAGTGCCTCAATATCGGGTACACGCCCGAGCATTGCGTACGCCAGCACAGTGGGCCCAATCTTCCTGACGTCTGGCTTGATTACAGAGACGTGGCTGTCGACGAGAGTCGAGCCCTCGTGCCATCGGGCAACTCGCCCGAGTGTGCCGACTCCAGTCGAGTTCACCAGGATGTCTCCACCTGACGCCTTCCGTGAGGGCGTTACTACCCGATCCTGCACGCGCCGCGCAGGCGCCATCGACACCCAGCCGTCACGGATACACCTCTGGTTCAGCGCGAGCGGAGCTGAACTCACATCGTCGGCGTACTTAGGCGAAACCCCGCGAGCGATACTCGTTGTGACGGAATGGAGCGGTCGCTCAACTTCACCCTCAGCGAGGGCTCCGGCGAAGCGCGCTTGTCCCAGTTTCCGCAGCAAACCGCGCTGGCGTTCGTTGGACTCGATCTTGTCGTCGAGCGCACCCAGGGTGCTGGCGATCGCGCGTTGCACTTCGATGGGGGGTAGCGGCGGCAACACGAAGTCGGCGATCTGCCCACCGCTTATGTGGGGTACAGCTGAACCGGTTTGCACCCCGATGACGTAGTCAGTGAAGGCCTTGCTTCCCACAATCGCGCCAAGGTAGCCCTGGTCCAGGCCAGCCTTACTGCGGAGTCGCGCGACTCGTTGAACCAGAAGGCAAGGCAAGTCCTTTTCCCGTACAACCGAATACTTGAGGCCGGCCGTGATCCACGGGCGGTCCATTGCGATTACAACATCGCCTTCATCGAGTTGGTAGCGCTTCACCTCTGCAACTCGATGGGCGGGGAATCGCTTGGCTCCGTCCCAGCGAAGACGCCCCTGGCCGATGTTGTCGCCCCTCAGCAAGCGGATATCACTTGCGATGTCGGTGAACTCGGAACTTTTGAAAGCGTTGCCGAAAGTCATGTTCACCAGTTCGCCGAGCTTCGTCATGACAAGTCACCCAGACGGAGACGAAGCTGAGCCTCGAGCTCCCGACCGCGGTCGAACTCGGCGAACAGCTCCTTCGTAAGCCGCTCTATCTTGTCTGCGATCGGCTCGTCGTCAGCTTCGGCCTCCTCGGATCCAACGTAGCGACCCGGCGTCAGAACGAAGTTGTGCTGCTCAATATCGTTAAGCGAAGCTGCTTTTGCGAATCCTGCGACGTCCTCAAACCCGCCGTCGTGGTTACGCCAGGCGTGGTACGCGCCAGCAATCTGCTGAATGTCGCCCTCCGAGAGTTCACGCAGGCGACGATTCACCATCGTTCCGAGCTTGCGTGCGTCTATAAACAGCACCTCGCCCTTGCGTGCACGGTGGTCCGCGTTGCCGATGCGGTCACGGCTGACAAACCAGAGGCTTACGGGGATGCCGGTGTTGAAGAAGAGCCTGTCGGGCATGGCGACGATGCAGTCGACGAGGTCGGCCTCGACGAGCTTGCGGCGGATGTCGCCCTCGCCGCTACTCTTCGAGCTGAGCGACCCGTTGGCCAGCACGAACCCGGCTGTACCGCGCGGTGACAGATGGTAGATGAAGTGCTGGACCCACGCGAAGTTCGCGTTACCCGCGGGGGGCGTGCCGTATTTCCAGCGGGGGTCGTCGCCGAGTTTCGCGTTCCACCAGTCACTTACGTTGAACGGAGGGTTCGCGAGTACGAAGTCGGCCCGTAGGTCGGGATGCAGATCCTGTGTGAAGGAGTCTGCAGATTTGTCGCCGAGGTCCGCGTCGATACCACGCAGGGCAAGGTTCATCTTCGCGAGCTTCCAGGTGGTCGAAGTGAATTCCTGGCCGTACACCGAAATGTCGTTGCGCTTGCCGCCATGGGCCTTCACGAACTCGGCGGACTGAACGAACATCCCTCCGGATCCGCATGCCGGGTCGTAGACTCGGCCATGGAAGGGCTCCAGCATCTCGACCAGAGTCTTTACCACCGAACGCGGCGTGTAGAACGCGCCCGCGTCCTTGCCGGTCTCCCTGCCTGCGAACTGACCGAGGAAGTACTCGTAGACGCGGCCGAGCACGTCATCAGAACCATGGTCATCGGTTTCGGTGAACCCAATCGATCCAATTATGTCAACAAGCTGGCCGAGGCGACCTTTGTCGAGGTCCTCGCGACCATAATTGCGGGGCAATACCCCACGCAGCTTCGGGTTCTCACGCTCTATCAGATCCATCGCGTTGTCGATGGATTCACCGACCTCAGGCTGCTTGGCCGACTTCTGAATGACGCCCCATCGGGCGGCAGCAGGAACCCAGAACACCGAGTGGCTGGTGTATTCGTCGCGGTCCTCAACGAGACGCGCAATCTGTTCGGGCTTTAGCCCTTCGGATACAAGTTCGGCCTCAATCTCTCTACGACGACCCTCGAATCGGTCGGAGATATATTTCAGGAACACCAAGCCGAGCACCACGTGCTTGTACTCACTCGGCTCCTGGTTGCCGCGTAGGGCGTCGGCGGCATCCCAGAGCTTCTGCTCAAGGGTCTTCGCTGCGACCTTGCGTGCGGCTCGTGCCATACGGCGCCTCCTTTTGCGTTATTGCTGTTGGCTTTCGTCCGGATACCAAGATCAATCCAGCTAGGTGGCGTCGATGTAAAGCGCAGTTGCCTATTCCAACTGGGTTGCCTTGGCGCGGCGCTTCTTGACCGCCGCCGAGAGAATCGCGTGCTCCTCCTCGGTAGCCTGGTCAAAGAAGTTCTGTGGCCACTCCTCGATCCCGCCGTACTCGTTTGTCTTAACGAGGTCGTAGGTGGTCGCGCCGTCTACGCGCTTCGCAAAGTAGATGCCGATTGTGTCCTGGAAATTCTCATTGAGATTCTCAGCAACACGCCGACGCAGTCGCGAAACCATGTACTCGCTGTGGGTCTCTACGACGAGGTGTCGTCCGCTCTGTGCGATCGCCAGCAGGAAGTCAGTAAGGCGCTGCTGCACCCGCGGATTGAGATGCAACTCAGGTTGTTCGATCAGGAGTAGGGAGCCGACCGGTGCCTGTACGCACATCACAACCACCGGCAACAACTGGCTGACGCCGGTCCCGACACTGGTCAGGTCCAGATCTCCCTCAACATCCTTTTGCCTCACTTCCATCTGGATCCCGAAGCGGCCCTGGTCTGATACCGAGAAGCTCTCGCCGATGTCGAGGTACTTGGCCCACCGACTTACCGCTGTCATGAGCTGGATCGGTCGGCGCGAAGTCTTGATCGACCCATCGTCTTGGGGAGTCGGGACACTGACCTTCCGAGCACCGTGTCGCTGCAGCACTGAGGCGGTGAACTCTCCCTTTGCCCCGACATAAGTGTCGTCGCCTTCAGGCGAATCAGGATACGAGGCTCTGGGTTCGTCGCGAAGCGGACCGAGGTAGCGAATGCCTGCACTCAGATAAGAGGACGCGAGGTTCGACGCCCTGCCCAGGTCGTCTAGGCGGTGAGGGAACGGGACCTCGCCTTCAATTCCGCCCTTGGTCAGTTCCTCGACAACCGCATCGCTGAAGGTTTCGGACGATGCAATGTTGAGGTCGATCTTGGAACGTGTCTCAGGGGCCTTCGAGCTGAGCTCGATGCGCACAGCGTCCGCGTACTCGGCCTTCGCGTCGTCCACCGCGGCATGAACCGAAAGCAGAACACGTGCGACTTCCTCGATGGCTTTGGCCTCGGTGAAGAGGTCATGCTCGATCTCGTCCCGCTCCTGGATCGATCGTCGGAGGAGCATGTCGCGCCAAGCCTCGAACAAGACCTCGGCGCGTGGGCGCATCACTGAGGCGTCGAGCGGGAAGCCTCCGGTGACGAGGATGTCGACGACTTCCAGCACGTTGCCATTTGCACCGGCGAACTGTCCCGAAAAGTAGTGTGGGATGGAACTTGAATCATCGTCCTCTTCAAGCGGAACAAGGTCTTCCGCGTCGTCATCCGCGATTGCAAGTAGCCACGCCCTGTCGACGCGCGGGGCGTTCCTGGAAAACGAATCCGCGTCCTTTGGCTTCAGGTCGACGTTGAGCCGCTCAATCTTGGCGATACCCTTCTGTTGCGTTGACTCGCCGAGCTTGACCTCCCAAGACAGAGTCGCGAGAAATGGCCCGGCCTGTGCTGGGGCGAGCCCCCTGCCATCCCGATTTACGCCTCGCGGGGCCCGAATATCGAAATCGGCGCCAATGATGAGCGGTTCTTCGTCGTCATTGCCGGGGCCCCGGTACTTCACTTCGGCGACGGTGCCGAGACGAACCCCGCGACCATTGAGCGGGTAGAGGTAGCCAGTTGTTCCTGTCGCCTGGCTTGCAGCGCGGATGCTTTGGAGCAGTGTGCTCTTGCCTGCGCTGTTCGCGCCGACGACGACGGTCAGTGGGCGGAGCTCAACCTCGGCGTTTCGAACGGACTTGAAGTTTTGTAGACGCCAACGGCGAAGAGTGATGCCCCGCCGCATCGCGAATGGCAAGCGGCGCTCGATCAATGGATTACTCATGCGTAGACCCTTCGGGACTGTTTGGCGCGCGTGCTGGCGGAAATAAGGCCTATTTGGACGAGCCGTCCATCACGAGTGCGGGCGGGCCGCGCCTCGATCGAACCTCGAATGTCGGTCGCCCGGCCCAGAAGCCACAGACTTGAGTGCCCAGACGCGGATGCCAGCTCCACTTGAAGTACCTGGAATTGCTCCATCGATGAGTCGGCAGCTGGAGTTACAGGGGCTGCGTCTGTTGGGTCGGCAAGTCTCCACAAGAGACGCAGCGAGTTGTAGAGGCCGACCCTGCGGTAGGCCTCTACGAGTTCGTCGTCCAACGCTATGTCTACGAGCCAACCGGGAACTCGCGCTGTCCCATGACCCACTCCGTCGACCACTTCCACCACAAATTCCTCAAATGCTGCGATCTCCACCTCCGTGGAGGGTGCGCGAAGTGCGTTCGGGTCAATGGAAGCAACCCGCCAACCGTCGATCAGTTCGCGAGTGCAGTCTGTGGTCAACCTCTGGAGGCGCTTCAACTCGTGAATTTTGAAGTTCCAGCGAGGGTCGCTGCGGTCAACAACTGGAGGGCCAGCAACCGGACGCTCTACGACGTCCTCGTCGCGGAGTGCCGAGAGCGCCTCCAGAACTTGCGCGTCGATTCGTCCAATACAACGATCGAGCTGGACCACCCACATGTAGCCGAAAATGTCGGACTCCGCGAGTAAGTCGTACGTCCGGCCGATCTCCTCGCCGGATAACACCAGGTCGGCGCTTGAGCCGAACTCGACGTCCGGGCTAAGCAGTGTCACGGTGACAGATTGCGTTGTCTTATCGAAATCTGTCACAAGCACTAACGCGGCCGAGGTATCGCGGTCCATCGCCACCGCGCGGTAAATGCCACCGATCTCGATGTCGGTCATGGCGTACCTCCTCCCGCCTTGGTGATAACAACTGACTGCAGACGCCCTAACACGTACCCGACGATGGCTTCACCCTGCGAAGTCAGTTCGTCATGAATCTTCGTGAAGGCGGAAGCCTTGTGCTTCGCAGCTGTGGGTCGACTGACGCCGAGGCGACGTGCAATGTCGCCGTCAGAGTCGCCGATCCACTTGCCGGCGAGCACCGTCGATTCTTCATTCGTCAGCGCTGCACCGAGTCGCTCTATGAGTTCGTTCGCCATGATCAGATCGCTAGGGTCGAGTTCGCCGGATCTGTCGTCAAACCCGGCTTCATCAGATACAACCTCCGCTGTTGCAAAGACTGTCAACGACTCATCCAAAATCTTCCGAAGGTCGAGTTCCTCGACCTCGCAGACGGCACCGCAGATGAGGACCAGAGCGTCAGTGAGGGTCTTCGTCGTCCAAATCGGGCTGGCCCGCTCGGTCCCGTTGCCAGGAAACCGCGGCAGCCCCGCCAGTGATGCGGTGAGTCGTCGTGTGTACGGCGTCGCCTCACGACTGTGGCCAACAATGCGCCAAGATCGGGGCTTCTTCTTCACCTGCTCAAAGGGTGGCTCACCCAGGCGCTCGACGGCTCGATCGAAAAGGTTGTCGACCGCCGTCCGCTGCCTGCGATCGATCAGCGTTATTCGCACCTGGCGGTATATCAGTGCCCGAGCGTGGCCGAAGTCGTTCGCGACATCACAGATGTACTCAGCCTGGCCCTTCGTCAAAATGCGTTCGACGACGTCCTGGGCCAGGTCACTGACGGCCTCGTCATCCCAAGCGGCGCTGCGTGCGTAGATTGAGGGGCTGTACTTCCGGACGACGCGAGACGCGGCCGTTTGGATCTCTTGGAGCCATCGCGGACCCAGACCCTGTCGCTCGTATTCCTCTATCAGAATCTGAAGGTCGCCTGTGGCTACATCGTCGAGGTCGGGTTCCTCCAGTGGGTCGCCGACGTCTACTTCGTCTGCCATCGCGCCTTCATAACCGCTTCGATGGTGCTGCCGTCATCGTCGCTACAAAGTCGATGCGTCTCATCGAGGGCATCCTTCGGAACAGGCAGCGGCCGGGAGACGACGACGCTGCCGTCGTCGCGAAGCCAACATTTGGGCCATTCATCGCGATGGTCATGCCCTGGGTTGAGAACTTCGACGCGATCGACACTCGACGTACGAGCAAACACGTAGGCGATAGCGCCAGTGCTCGGCCAGTGGCGGAGAATGATCGGCCTCTTAGCGCTGGGCTTCTGCGGAGCGAAGCCGACCACAGATTCGGTCTGCGCGAACCACGACTCACCGACCGGCGGCCCCATGTTGAGCAGCCCCGCGAGACCAGACAGGTCGAGCCCCACCTACATCCTTCACTGCCGAGGCGAATTTCGGCTCTCTGCACCGCTGCAAACTTGGGAAGTCTATCGAGGCGGACGGTCTCGGTCTTGATAACACGGCACGTCGCGCCATCAGCTCGCTCAGAGCGACGGGCTCACGGCCCATGCCCGTCGGTGAAATGAAGCCATGAGCAGGCAGCTGTCGTGTCACCATTGAGGCATGGCCGACGACGAGATGGACGATGAACGCGGCTTCGAACCGCCCCTCGTCTTCAAATCCGCCTGACACGTGACGACTCCACATGAGACGGACTCTGTCCCTCCCTGGCCGAAATTCACTCGTCCCGTCCTAGAGGTGCTGAGCGACGGGCAGATCTGGCAGACCGCTGCGCTGAAGTCGGCAGTCATGGATCTGGCGCAGCTGTCACCGGAGCAGCGTGCTCGTACGTTGACGTCCGGTCAGGGCCAGGCGAACAACCGCATCGGATGGGCGCTGTCCTTCCTGACGCGCGCCAAGGCCGTCGAGAAGGTCGCCAACGGTCGCTCGAGCATCACCGAATTCGGTCGACAGCTGATGCAAGCCCACCCAGACGGGATCACTCAGGCCGACCTCGAGGCCATTCCTGCCTTCCAGGCCTACGTGCCGAAGAAACATACCGCCGCGCGCATCGCTGACGACACTGAAAACCTCCCGTCGTACTGGTTCGTCGGTGCCTTCTTCAACAACGAGGACGATGACGGCGGCCCCGGCGGCGACCAGACTGAGCGCTTCGTTGCGGAGAGTCGCTGGGAGAACGGCGTCGGCAACACGGGTAAGTACACCGACCTCGTCAAGGCGATGAAGCCGGGTGAGCGCATCGCCATCAAGGCTGCGTTCACGCGCATTCACGAGCTGCCGTTCGAGAACAAGGGCAACCGTGCGTCGGTCATGGCGATCAAGGCGACGGGCACCGTCACGCATAACCACGGCGACGGCCACCATGTCGACGTGGAATGGGATCCATCAGAACCGGTTCGAGAGTGGTACTTCTACACCAGTCGCCAGACGGTGTGGCGGGTCAAGCCGACTGACTGGACTACCAAGGCGCTTGTGGAGTTCACGTTCGATAGCGCCGAGCAGGACTACGAAGAGTTTCGCAACGCCGGCTCATGGGCGAAGTCGTTCGGCGATGACGCGCCCGAGGTGATCGTGGACTGCGACGACGAGACCGTGGAAGAGGAGACCGCCGCGACACCGAGCTACGGACCCTCCGACATCATCGACGACGGGTGCTTCCTCTCCGTCGCGACGCTTACGGGGTACCTCGACGCCCTCGAACGCAAGAAAAATCTGATCTTGCAGGGCCCGCCGGGGACGGGGAAGACGTGGCTGGCCAAGCGACTCGGCCGCGCCATAATCGGCCAGGGCAGCGCGGACCTGTTGCGCTCCGTGCAGTTTCACCCGTCGCTGTCCTACGAGGACTTCGTCCGCGGCTGGCGGCCCAGCGGCGCGGGCGGTCTGGTGCTGACGGACGGGTTGTTCCTCGACATCGTGCAGCAGGCGCAGAGTGCGCCCGGTGACAAGCACGTGCTAGTGATCGAGGAGATCAATCGGGGCAACCTCGCTCAGATATTCGGCGAGCTGCTGACGCTGCTGGAAGCCGACAAGCGTGACCCCTCAGAGGCGCTCACGCTCACTTATCGCAAGGCCGCCGAGGTACCCATCTACCTGCCGCCCAACCTCTACCTGATCGGGACGATGAACCTGGCCGACCGTTCGCTGGCTATTGTCGACTTCGCTCTGCGGCGCCGGTTTGCCTTCGCCGACCTGTCGCCGGCGTTCAACGACGCATGGCAGGTGTGGGTGCATCGTCGTAACGGTCTCGAGGTCAACGTGCTTGCCGCGCTGGCTAATCGGATCGGTGCACTCAACGAGCGGATCGCCGGGGACCGCTCGTTGGGGGAGCAGTACCGCGTCGGGCACAGCTTCTTCACGCCCGCAGGCGACGCGACGATCGAGGACCCGAAGGCCTGGATCCGGCAGGTGGTAGAGCAGGAGATCCGCCCGCTGCTGGCCGAATACTGGTTTGACGATCCGGCCCGCGTGGCGGCCGAGACGGCGGCGCTGATCGGCTCCGTGTGACCGGTCCGGGCGTTGTCGTCTCGGGCAGCACGGCCATCCCGGTGCGCAACCTCTGGCTGCTTATGCTCTACGCGTCGCGGCTATACCAGACGAGCGAACTGCTCCGCGGCCGCGGCGTGGAGGACAATCCTGACGACTTGTTCGACCTGATCGCGGAGGTGTTGGTAACCGCCGTCGAGCGCCGGTTGCAGCGCACCCTGGGCCGCCAGTACAGGACGGCGAGCGCGACCCTCTGCAGGGTCCGCGGGCGCATCGACGTTCTCGCGACCGAGTCAAAAGCGCTCCTCGCGCAGGGCCGAGTCGCGTGCCGGTTCGACGAGCTGTCCGTCGACAACCTGTGCAACCGGATACTGCGTACGGCACTAGTCGTCGCCGGTCGCCGGGTCGCCGAGCCTTCGCTCGAGCGACGTGCGGCCTCCCTTGTCGACGTGCTCACTCAGTACGGCGTCTCGCCGACCGCGGTCGGTGTGCGGGACGCGCGCCAACTGCTACCGGGGCGCAATCAGCGGGACGACGTCGAGGCCATCGACGCGGCGCGACTGCTGCTCGAGATGGAAGTCCCCGCCGAGCATCAAGGACTGGCGGTCCGTCGCGACCCTGACCGCGACGTCGTCCCCATCCGTCGCTTGTACGAAGCGGCGGTGCGGGGTTTCTATCGTGCGGTGCTGCCTCCACAGTGGACGGTGAGCGTCGGCGAGACGCACCAGCACTGGCCCGTCACCGAGGCCACCGGCGGCCTAAAAGCGCTCCTCCCGATCATGAAGGTCGACACGCGGTTGCAGACCATCGGCCGGCGCATCATCGTCGAGACGAAGTTCGCCGAAGCGCTTGAGGCGACTCGGTATGGCGGGCAACGCCTCTCGCGCGACTACCTCTTTCAGCTGTACGCCTACGTGCAGTCCCAGCACGGCCGCGACGACCTCTCGACCACGGCCGAGGGCGTATTGCTCTACCCGACGGTGTCTGAGCACGTGGACGAATCGGCCACAATCCAAGGGCATCGGTACCGGTTCCTCACGGTCGATTTGACGGCAGATGCGCGCGACATTCGTGCCGCGCTGCTAAGCGTTCCGTACTCGGGTCAGCCGGCGGGTGCGACCGCGATTCTCACCGACACGCAGTAGCGTGCCGCACGGATTGCGCTGGCGTGCAGACCCCGTTCGGTGACCTTGCCGTCGTTCAGATCCTTTGGCCTGCTTACCTGGCAGCCTCAGCAAGGGGTTTAGCGCACCGATATGACCGACCTTGATGCCCGTGACCATCTGTTTGTCCACACGGTTGAACAGGAGGTGCAGCAACTGTCGAACAAGCTTGGTGACCCCGGCTGGCCGGCCGTGATGTGCCGTCACTGCGGCGACCGTATGGCTGCCGAAGGCCATACGACCTACGTCGACCACACGTTCTCCTTCAACCCGTCCTGCCCGCAACGTCGTGGGTACCGTGTGTGCGAGATCTTTTACGGAATGCCAGCAGATCACGAGACCGTCCGGTCCTGGGAGTACACGGGTGAGTGCTGCGTGGAGCCCGAGAACTGGTGGTGTGGGATCTGCTTGACCAGTTGGTGAAGAGCGCCCACCAGATCAGCGCGGCGATGATGACGAGCGAGATGACCGCAACCAGAGGTCTTTCAGCGGCAGGTCGGGCACAACGATCGTCGACCGTCCGGGTTGTCGACCAGCTGTAGCCGTTCGCGGCTGAAGGTGGCGTCGCCCATGCAGACTGCTGGAGTCGGCGATGCGCGAGACCGGTCAGGCCCCTGTGAGCGGTGTGATCGAGAGGTAGGACCGGACGGGCCGTTGTGGCGACGCCTCCGTTGCCGCTGACCACTTCCACTAAACCCGTGTCAACCACGTAGCTCGTAGGTACGGTCGTTCCATGCCGTTGGCCAACGGTGCGAAGTTTGCCGGATACACGATCGAGCGGCAGCTTGGCTCAGGGGGTATGGGTGAGGTTTACCGCGCCCAGCACCCCAGGCTGCCCCGGTACGACGCGATCAAGGTGCTTCGCACTGACATTTCCTCGGATCCCGATTACATCGAGCGCTTCAACCGCGAAGCCGATCTCGCTTCGAAGCTGTGGCATCCGCACATCGTCGGAATCCTCGACCGCGGCAAGCATCGAGGCCGACTGTGGATCTCGATGGACTTCGTCGACGGAACCGACGTCAGCCGTCTGCTGCAGGATCACTACCCCGAGGGCATGCCCGTCCAAGATGTGCTCGCGATCGTGAAGGCCGTTTCCGCGGCGCTCGACTACTCCCACGGCAAGGGTCTGTTGCACCGCGACATCAAGCCGGCGAACATCCTCGTCGCCGACGGCGATGATGCGGAACGTCGAATCTTGCTCGCAGACTTCGGTGTTGCGCGCGACCTCGGCGACAGCGCCGCAGCGGGATTGACCGCCACCAACATGACGGTCGGCACGGCGGCCTATGCGGCCCCAGAACAACTGATGGGCCTTGACCTCGACGGACGAGCAGACCAATACGCGCTGGCGGCGACGACCTACCACTTGCTGACCGGTAGACAACCGTTCCAGCATTCGAACGCTGCCGTCGTCATCAGCAAGCACCTCAACGCAGACCCACCCGTTCTTTCGGACGCTCGACCGAACCTTGCGCACCTCGACGCCGCGCTGTCGCGCGCCATGTCCAAGGATCCAGAGGACAGGTTCTCCACCTGCGCTGAGTTCGTCGAGGCTCTCGAGAATGGTTCGCAAACCCGACCCGTCGCGGTGCCCTCGTCGATCAACGAAGTGGACACCATGCTGCGGGCCACCGCTACCACGCTTGCGGCGGCACCATCAACGGTGCACAAGCCGCCCGCGCGGCGTCGCAAAGCGCCCTGGATCGCGTTGGCGGCGGCGTCGCTCTTGGTCGTGATCGGTTTGGTCGGGTACTTCGCGCTGGCACCGGCCAGCGAACCACAGGAACCGCCGTTCAACCTCGCTGGGTCGTTAAAGCTGGGCTCTGGCGCAGTCAAGACATCAGATCTTCCCGCGGGATACAGCTGCGTAGGTGCACGGGAATTCGGCGACGTCGGACCAAACGCGCCGATTACCGTCGAGAACGAGTCGGGCACGCTTCTGGCGAAGGGCGCGATTTCGGCGGGATACAAGGACGGCGAGGACGGGTGCGTGTTGCGCTTCCGTATTGCTAATGTGCTTGCAGGCGCACAGTTCTACCGCATTCACGTCGGGCAGCATCCCGAGATGAGTTACACCGAGGCAGAGGCCAAGACCGGTGTAGAGATGCTGATGCAGAACAACACTGACCCGACGTCTGCGTCCCCGACGGCCACGCGGACGTGGACGCCAACCCGTTCCGCCACCCCACCGCCCCCTGACATGGAGGGGGTGGCGCTTAGGCGGTTGCAGAAGATTGCCGACGGGGACCGCTACGACGTGTCGGTCTATCTCGCCGATCGGTGGATTCCTCAAATCAGTTCCAAGCGGGTAGGCCTGGTGGCCAAGGGCATCACCTGGAACAACCAAGCAATCCTCGACGAGCACCTGCGCCTGCGTGGCATCTACCCGGACGTACGCCTGCTGTGGTCGGGAGACTGGTCGACCTACGACGGCCGGGACTTCTGGGTCACCGTTGTCGGTCTGCAGTCAGACGATCCCGACGACGTCCTACGTTGGTGTGTTCAGCAGGGGTTCGACCGCGACAATTGCGTTGCGTAGGACGTAAGTACGACGCATCCGATAGCGGGGAGTACGAAACTCCTGCCGTAGCCCTCCAAAGGCGTTCTGTCCTTCTCATTCGCGGGGCATCGGCGATCGTCGATAACTCGGCAGCAGGATCATGCGATGTGTCCCAGGATGTGCAGCGCGCCGTGTATCTGCCGATGCAACGGTCTGACCACCGCAAACGCCAGGATCGCCGCGACGGTCGTAACGAATGACGTTCCACCGCCGATACTTATCACGTAGTGCGCGTCCTCTCTGAGACGCCCGGCGCCTCAAGTCACCCCACAGCCAGCACAGGAATAAATCATAGATTGGCTATGTAGTGTCTGTTTGGGTCGGGGTGACTCGGAGTAACCACTCCGGACAAAGGAGCAATGACGATGAACCTCAAGAAAGCGGTCGCGGGAGCGGCCTTCGCGGGCGGGATCGGGCTGAGCCTCATCGCTGGCAGCTCAGGGGTCGCGCTCGCGGCTCCTGGTGGCGGGGGTGGCAACTGCCAGCCGCCGTTCTGCGCGGGTGGTCCCGGTCCGGGTGGCCCCGGTGGACCGCAGGGACGCGGACCGGGCGGACCCGGCGGACCTGCTGACTTCCGCGGTCCAGGCGGCCCCGGAAACGACCGCGGCCCGGGAGGGCTCGGAGGCCCAGGTGGCCCTGGCGGTCCAGGCGCTTTCCGTGGTCCTGGCGGCCCCGGTGGCCCGGGCGACTTCCGCGGACCGGGTGGACCTGGGCCGGGCGACTTCCGTGGCCCCGGCGACAACCGCGGACCCGACGGACACGACTGGGGTCCAAGGCCCCCGGACGCCTTTGGTGGCTGGCGCGACGCGCCGTGGGGCGGCGGACCGGCGCCCTGGGGCTGGGGAGCGCCGCCGCGCGTCGGCTGGGACCGTCCGCTGCCGCCTCCCGGCGGGTACTGGAATTACGGACCCATCAACTACTGGGGCTTCAATGAAACCCCCATCTGGGAGCCAAACTTCAACGCGTGGGGCTTCTACTTCTTTGGAATTTGGATCCCGCTGTAAACCGTTGTGACACAGAAGCAGCCGCCTCGTAAAGTGCGAGGCGGCTGCTTCGTTCCCGGGCTCAACTCGTCATAACTTCCCCACCAACGCGTCGCATTGCACAGGCAGGTCGCGCACCCGGACGCCGGTCGCGTGGTAGATCGCGTTGACCACCGCGGCGGCCGAGCCGACGATGCCGATCTCGCCGGCACCGCGCGAGCCCATGGGGTTGGCGTGCTCGTCCAGGTCGTCGAGCGCAACGGCCTCGATCTCGGGCACGTCGGCGTGGCTGCTGATGTGGTAGCTTGCGAAGTCCTGCGTGACGACGTGGCCGAAGCGGTGGTCGCGGACGCTCTCCTCATGCAGCGCCATCGACAGCCCCATGGTCATGCCGCCGATCAACTGCGAGCGCACCGTCGTCGGGTTGATCACCCGGCCGATCGAGAACACGCCGAGCATCCGAGACACCCGGATCTCGCCGGTGTACCGGTGGACCCGCGCCTCGACGAAGTGCGCCCCGAAGGAATACATGCCGTAGTCATCGACTTCCTCGTTCTCCGGGGCCTCGGTCATGGTGCTGGCGCCGACGGAAGGCTGATCGCCGTGTTCCTTCCGAAAGGCTTGCGCCGCAGCCACGATGGTGCCACCCCAGGAGCTGGTGCCCGACGAGCCACCGGCCACCGACGCGGGCGGCAGGTCGCTGTCGCCGATCTGCAGGTCCACGGCGTCGACCTCACAGCCAAGGGCGTCGGCGGCGATTTGCGTCAGGGCCGTCCACGCCCCGGTGCCGATGTCGACCGCGCCGATCTCGACGAGGTAGCGCCCGGCCTCGTCGTGCGTGATGCGCGCGGCGTTGCCCGGCATGATCATGGCCGGATATACCGCCGACGCCACACCTGTGCCGATTAGCCATTCACCGTCGATCATCGGTTGCCTTGTCGCCCAACCAAATCGGTCGGCTCCCGTGCGCAGGCAGTCGACGAGCCGGCGGTTGGACCAGGGGTTGCCCGTCTCGGGGTCGACGTCGGGTTCGTTGCGGATGCGCAGCTCGACCGGGTCGACGTCGCAGGCGACGGCGAGCTCGTCCATCGCCACCTCGAGGGCGAACATGCCGGGGCACTCGCCCGGCGCACGCATCCAAAACGGCACGGCGACGTCGAGTTCGGCGAGGCGGTGCGACGTTTGGCGTGTGGCGGCCGCGTACATCATGCGGGCCGGGGTGCCGGTCTGTTCGGCGTACTCCTTGACCGTCGCGGTCTGTTCGACGACCTCGTGGCTGATCGCGGTGAGCCTGCCGTCGCGGTCGGCGCCGAGGCGCACGTGCTGGATGGTGGGGGTGCGGTAGCCGACGACGGCGAACATCTGCTGACGGGTCAGCGCCAGCTTGATCGGGCGGCCGGGTACGCGTTGCGCGGCCATGGCGGCGAGCACGTTGTGCGAGTGCGGTGCACCCTTGGAGCCGAAGCCGCCGCCGACGTTCTTGGCGACCACCCGGATCTGTTCCTCCTCCAGGCCGAGGGTGGTGGCAAGGGTCTGCCGGACGACGTGCACGCCCTGGCTTGAGTCGTACAGCGTCAGCAGCGGGCCGTCCGGATCCCAGATGGCAATGGTGGCATGGGGTTCCATCGGGTTGTTGTGCTCGTGCGGGGTGGTGTAGGTCTGGTCGACGGTGACGGCCGCGTCGCGCAGGGCACCCTCGACGTCCCCGTCGGAGGTGTCGGTCTCGTGCCCGGAGTTGACCTCCTCGGGGGCGTAGAGCCCGGGGTGGTCGGCGCGAAGCTCGGTGTCGTGCTCTGCCTCGTCGTAGGTGACGCGGACGAGAGCGGCTGCCTGCCTGGCGGTTTCGGCACTGTCGGCGATGACGCCGCCGATGAGCTGGCCGCGGTAGTGCACCCGATCGTCCTGCAGGATCACCAGGTCGCCGTCGGAGGTGTCGGCGAGGGTGGGTGCGTCAAACACGGTGAGGACTGCCTCGACGCCGTCGAGAGCCAGGGCCGTGGCGGTGTCCATGGTGCTGATGCGGCCCTTGGCGACGGTGGCCTGCACCGGATGCAGGTACAGCGGGGCGTCGACCGGATATTCGTAGGCGTAGGTGGCGGTGCCCGAGACCTTGGCTGGGCCGTCCAGGCGCGCCAACGGGGTGCCCATGGCGCGGTGCTCGATGGTGGTCATCACTGATGTCCTTCGACGAGGGAGGTCAGGGTGGCGACGATGGCGCCGCGGG
>Ga0209051_1001270_pt1 | contig 22522 bp, 18 predicted proteins | sample AraplaCvi_mMS_r2_2_FD_184286 | JGI IMG/M metagenome (GOLD analysis project Ga0209051, IMG submission 184286) | Arabidopsis root microbial communities from North Carolina, USA - plate scrape MF_Cvi_mMS_r2 (SPAdes) (version 2) | ecosystem: Host-associated > Plants > Roots > Endosphere | place...
CGCACCACCCCGCCTGCGACACCACCGCCGACGGATCCGGGCCCACGCGTGCACCGGTTCCCGCGCAGGATTCCGCGCCGCTGGCTGGAACAGGACGTCGAGCTGCAGCCAGGGGAACTGCCGCCGCACCTACGCGCCAGACTCACCCCGTCACCGCAGGTGGTCAGGTACGCGGCTCGGCCGATCGACACGATGCTGGTATCGGATGACATCGACCTCGCCAGGTACATCGATGTCACGCACACCGCGGATCCGACCGTCACGACGCAGCCCGTGACCTGGTTGCCGATCAACTTCTTCTTCGATCCCACCGCCATCGCCTACTATCGGCCGATCTACGCCGGCCTGCCCGGCATCGACGCCGGCGACGACGGCAGCGTGTGGGCGTCGACGGTGACCGGCTATTGGCGTGCAGCCCAGACCTATTCGGTGTACAACGTGGTGCCCGACGAATACCGGCTGGCGTTCGACGACGCGTCCGACACCCCGGCGATGAGCGTGCTGCTGCGCGAGCTGCCGGTGGATCCGAACTCGCCGCATGCCGGGTACTCGGTGCGGGTGCGGTTCCGGATCGTGCCTTGGGTGGAGCCCAAGCGGCGGCTGGCGCTGCAGTCCGCGATCGCCCGCTCCGAATTCGTGCCGTTCCCGCAGCTGGTCGTCGGAGGCTATCAGAGCGCGTCGTTCGACATGACCACCTTCCTGAGCGGACTGGGGGCAGACACCGTCTCGGCGGCCGACGGCATCGACCCGAACGGTTTCGAACTGGTGTGGGACTGCACCCTGGAGTTCTACACGTTCCTGTGCAGCCAGCTGGCTCCGTCGACGCCCACCGACGCCACGGCCGTGGAGGGCCGTGTCCGGCTCACACTGCGGATGTCGGGCGAGGACGGCTCAACGCCGACCACGGTCGACGTCCCGGTTCGGCTTAGCCTCAACGCGATTGCCGGCGATCTGACGAACACCTCGCTGCTGCCGCTGCCGGCCAGGGAACTGTGGCCCGACGACTGGGCGCCGGACCTGTATGCCGCGGTGTCGCCGCGTACCACCGGCCTGTTGGACACCCAGATCCTGGGCGGATCGCTGGTGGCGCTGGGCGCCGACGGCCAGCCGGTCGGCGCAACGGCGCTGACCGCCACCCCGGCGGCCCTGACGCTCAACGGTCCCGACCCCGTCCCGGTGCCGGCGCCGACGATCGTCCTTCCGCCGCCGCCGAGGTTTCCCGGCGACCTGCACGAGAATCCCGGGGTGGTGTCCGAGGACGTTCGCGCGGTGCAGACCCGACTCAGCGTACTGGGCTATCAGATCGAGATCGACGGTGACTTCGGCGACCAGACCGAGGGTTTCGTCCGCGACTACCAGGACGTGAAGGGGCTGCCGGCCACCGGCGTCGTCGACGCGGAGACCTGGAGGACGCTGTTCGACGACAGCGGCCGCCGACCACCCCCGTGGCCGCCCGCCGCACCGCCGGGATCCGTCCTTGTCAGATTGGCGCCGGCTGCCGCCGGGCCCGACCCCGGGCTGATCGGCGCGGCCGAACTGGTCTTCGGTCAGCCCGATCTGCACATCGACCGTGTCCGGACGCTGGAACGCATCCACAGCCTGGCCGCGGCAAGCCCGTTGAGCACCGCGGTCACCGTGAGCAGCTATCAGCTCGCCCACCCGGACGATCTGCCCGCAGCGCATTCCCGAATCTTCGCGCTGGACTGTGAGATTCGCCGCGACGACGGTGATCCGGTGTCCGTCACCATCACCAGGGACGCGCCATCGGCGGACACGTCGGTGCCGTTCACCTTCGTCGACCTGGTGGCCGGCATGCGTCCCGATCAGCCCCGCTTCGCCTATCGCGTGCGCTACCAGGAACCGGAGGGCGCCGGGCCGTGGTCGGACTGGACGTCCTTCGCCGGCACCCAGCTGCGGATAACCCCGGCCGGCTAGCCGTCATCAGCGTTGAGCAGCAACGTCACCCGCAACAGGAACAGGAGACCGACATGTTGCAAACCATCAAGGAGGCCGTGGATCAGGCCATGACCGATCCCACCTCGAGTTCCATCAACTGGGTCCACGGCGTGGCCGAGGTGGTCGAGGGCGCCGAGGTGGTGCTGGCCATCGCCGCCGACGCCGGCCTCAACGCGACCGCAGTCGGTGTCGCGACGTTTCTGGAGGAGGCCGGTGCCAGCATTGCGTGGCCGGTGACGACTGCCATCGCCGCGGTGGTCACCGAATTCGCCGCGCTGGGCGCTGGATACGCCGAGGCGGCCACCGAGATCAAGGAGAGTCGTTCGGCCAGCGGGTTCTCCCAGGGCGTCGTGATGGGCGCATTCAAGCATCCGGTGGACTTCGTCAAGTCCCGCTTCTTCGAGTGGTCCCCCGAGCAGAACACCTTCTGGCCCGAGGCAGGCGCCCTGGCGCAGCACTACTACAACGCCGCGCTGGCACTGGGATACCGCTACGGCTTTGAGCTGGATTCCACTGAGACACAGCTGTTCTTCACCGACCTGTCCCAGGGCCTGACCGCGCCGCTCGGCGATCCGGAGTCAGCACCCACCGAGCAGGACCGGGAGAACGCCTGGGTCGACTTCTACATCGCGGCGGGCGTGCAGTTCCAGAAGCTCCACATCGTGAGCTGACGGGCGGGCGATGACCAGGACCAAGTACGCGGACCGCAAGGACCGCGAGTACTTCCACATCATGCTCAACCTCGACTCGTTCGACGGATTCGCTCCGACGGCGCGACGTCTGGCCGAGAAGTTCCTCGACGATGCCCGAGAGCGGCAACTCCGGCCAGACCTGGAGCCCGAGCTGCGCCCGTTCGTCTACGACGAGGTGACGTTCGAGGCCCGGATGGACCAGGTCTATCAGGGACTGGCCGACGACGTGGCGCACTACGAGGCGGCACGAAGCTGGTCACACCGCACGAAAGACGATGTGGTGGACTGGATCCTGCAGATGGCGCCGTTCAACCAGACTGATGGTGCGTGGCTGCGCTACATCGCGGCCGTCGGTCCGATGGATGAGGTGAACGCACTGTTGTTCGGCATCTACGCGGACGAATTGGGCGGCGGCGACGCGTCACTCAACCACGCCAACCTCTACACCAAGCTGCTCTCTGACGCGGGCTTCGAGCTGCCTGACATCCGGTCCAGGGCATACATCGACGACCCAGCCATCGTCGACGCGGCGTTCACGCTGCCGCTGTTCCAACTAGTGGTGTCGCAGTTCCCGCAGGACTTCTTCGCCGAATTGTTGGGCATGACCCTGTATCTCGAATGGGGTTCGCTCGAATTGAAGAACATGGTGCTACTCAACCGGCACTTCGGACTCGACACGCAGTTCTACGAGATGCACGTCGCCATCGACAACGCCGCGACGGGGCACGGGGCCAAAGCGCTTCGCGCCGTGCAACTTCACCTCGAACGGGTGCGGGTGTCGGCGGGGGACGAGGCGATGCAGGAGCAGTGGGGCCGCATCTGGGACGGGTACGTGGCGTTCGCCACCACCGGCGAGCTGGGGCAGGAGATGGCCGCGCGTCGGGATCGCCCCCGCGTTCCGGCCGATCGGGTGGCCGCCATGATCGCCGACCGCGCGTCGAAGGCACGCCTGAACCACGGCGCGGTGGAGTTGGGCGGGGTGCTCCTCAACGATCTGTTCGCCGATCCGCGGGCCCTGATGGCGGCGCTCGTCGATGGCGGCTGGGTGATCCCCGGCGACCCGGAGGGCAGCCGCTTCTTCGGCCTGGTCGCGCCGACTGGGCCGATGTACCGGATCTTCACGGACGCCGAGCTGGCCACCTGGCGCGAGTGGGTGCACACATTGGGCGCCGGGCCGCCTGCGACGCCGCCGCGGCCAGAGGCCGCTGGGGATGCGATGGCGGCGCTGGTGGATCGGTTGCGGCCCCTGCAGCTTGGCGTCCCGGCCCATGCGGGACCGAAGCTCACCGGCGCGGATCCGGATGCTCCCGGCAGTGTCCGGGTGCAGACGCTCGCGTGGTGGTTCGACCGCTCCTCCGCCGAACTGATGGCGACGCTGAGCCGGCTCGACAACGGCTGGGTGGTGCCCGGTGACGCCGCCGGTAGCCGGCTAATGGATGTGGTGCGCAGCTCCAACGCGATGGAGCGGGCGCTTCGGGAGCCGACCGCGGACGGCTCGACCGGAGCTGAGGTGATCGCCCGGTGGATCGATGCCGGTTGTCCGGCGCCGGGCGCGCGACCGGAGATACGTCCGGTCACCCTGCTGTCGCCGGCCGAGCGCGTGGCCGCGCATCCCACCGGCGTGATACTCGGCGCCGGCAGCGTGCATTGAGCGTGAACGTGCCGTCGTCCTGTGCGTGGTTGGCGTCGTCGCGGCGCTCAGCCCGGCCTGCGCATCGCGCCAGGTTGACACACCCGCGGTCCGCGAACAGAGCACTACTTGACTCGAATCGCGAAAACCACTGTTGCGGAGGGTGTTCGAGTAGCCGACTACGCGCGACCATCGGGCCGTCGGATACCAGGCTCGAGCCGTGAGCAGCTCACCCGATGGCGCCAAGCGCTCGCCCGTCGTCAGCCTGCAGGTGACTGCCACCAACCGAAAGGAAGACCAATATGATCACCAATCCGTACGACCAGCCGCCAATGGCGCCCGGCAATGTGCAGGCGCAGGCCTGGGGCTGGGGATATCTCTTTGGACTGACCGGGCCGCTGTACTCGGCCGAGCAGCCCCCCGACGTCATCGCCACCGAGCTGGTCCAGGAGTTTCAGGCGGGGGTGCTGGCCGGCCAACAGGATGCGATCACCGGCCTCGACATCTTTCCGGCCTTCGTCGACACCTCCGAGGAGCACCACATCCCGCTGTCCGTTGAGGTGGGGATGGAGGGGATGAACCTCGCCGTCGAACTGTGGCACGGCGCGAAGTTCGCCAGTGCCGCCTTCAGTTCGGTCTTCATGGTGCTGCTCGACGTTGCGCTGGCCGCCCACCACTACACCCCGCCCGAGCAGGTGATCGACGGACTGAACGTCGAGTTCTTCAAAGTCATCGAAACGATGGGTCGTGAGGACTGCGCGTTCTTCATCGGCGGCGGAGTGGATTTCGACGTTCCCGGTGCCCAGCTTGCGCTCACCCCGCTGTACCGGACCCAGGAGCAGGCGCGGGGCGCCGCGATCGGACTGGGCCGGGCGCGGTGGTTCGTGGGGGAGTGGCACGCCAATCAGTGCGGCACGATGACCGTGGTCGAGGGCACCACCGAGTAGCGAAGCCGATCCGCGGCGGGGCGAGTACTCGCCCCGCCGCGGGCGGCCGGGTCCGAGAATACGTGACCGTGACGGAGGGTTCCGCGAATTAGCGTCTGTAGGAGTAGGTTTCGACCAGCGGGATGCCGCCGGACAGGCGAATCGCGCCCGGCAGGTCAAACGTGCGCTTCTTATTTGCCGCCTCGACGTCCGCGACAGTTAGCGATCCGGCCACGGTGCAGTTGCCCGTGGTGATCGCCGTCAGCCGGCCCTGTTCGACCACGGCGATGACGCCCGCGAGGGTGAAGGCGATCCGGAGGGTCATCTCCATAGTGCCCCTCGACGTGCCGTCGACGTACAACTCGACGGAGGCATGCTGCTTCGATTCGATGGTGTGCGTGACCATCACCACCGACTCCCTGGTGCTCGGGTCCTCAAGAGTCCGCCGGGCGGCCTTGCTGAGCGCTTCGTACTTCTTCCACCCGGCCGCCACGACGTCGACGAGGTTCACCGACAGCACGTCGTCGGTCGCCTTCGCGATTTCATCCCCGATCGGCTGGGCGAGCCGGGGTGCCGCGGCGAGGAGTTTGTCGAGGGCGCCGCTCTGGCGCAGTTCGTCGGCGCGGGTGCCGTCGACGGACAACAGCAGGTCTCTGGCGGTTGCCTTCTCATCCAGTGGCGTCGTCATGATCTACCTTTCTGAGAGTCACGGTGCCGGAACGTAAGTGGGTCGCGACGCGGATGGCGTGCGTGGTTTCCCCGGGCGCCGGCGTCTCGCGCAGAGCCACCACGGGGGTGCTGCCCGCGTGTGTGACAGCGTGGACTGAATGGGCCACGGGGCCGGGCCGTTGACGCGAACTGCGCCGCAAGAGTCTCCAGCCGAACAAGCCCAGGAGGCCGACGAGCACGACGATCGGCCACCAGGGGATCTTCGGTGGCGGCGGCAGTGGCGGGCGGCTGGGCAGGACGGTGAAGTCGGCGGCAAGCACGACCCCGTCCGGGCAGGTGGCGCGCAGGGTCAGCAGGCCCGCGTCGGCCCCCGCCGGGACGGCTAGTGCGGCGTCGAGATGCCCCGTCGCGTCCACGGACGCGTCAATCGGTGTGCCGTTGCCCCAGGAAAGCGTCACCGGCCCAGGGTGCTTCGAGCAAGGCAGTCGATCGCCGGTCGCCTGCACTCGATCTCCGGCATGCCCACTGGCGGGCTGCAGTTCGATATGCGGCGGCGCTGCGGCCGGCTCACTGGTCACCGTGAAGGGCTGGCCGGCTGTCACGCCGGGATGGTGTTCACACGATGCGATAACGCGGTGGTCGCCGGTGGACGCGCGGGACGGGACGGTGATGGGCACTCCCGTGAATGCGCCGGCGGAGGCATCCGCCAAGTCGGTGCCGTCGTCCCAGCGCAGCTTCACCCGATCGTCCCCGCAGTCGAAGCCGGTGCCCGAGGCGATCAGCCGGGCGTCGGGCAACCCGTGGTCGATGTCGAGGGTGAGCGTGGGGTTCGACGGGACAACCACCGTGAAAGTAGCTGGAGCCCGGTGGCCTTCGCATTCGGCGAGCACGCGGTGGTCACCGGCCGCCGTCTCGGCCGGCACCATGAAGTGCACGGCCAGACCGTCGCCGCCGACGGGATTCGTCGGCATCTCCTTCCCGTCCCACCGGAGTGTCGGCGCATCGCACTCGCCGAAGCCGGAGAGCACCGCGGTCACGTGACTTCCCGGGGCGCCCTGCGCGGGTTCCATTGCGAGAGCCGGATTGTCGGGTGGGGCAACGGTGAACATCGCCGGCGGTGCGGTCGTCCGGCCGCACGAGGCGGTCACCGGATGGTCGCCGGCCACAGCGTGGACGGGTACCTTCGCCTCGGCCAGTACCGATGCGCCGGACGTCGAGGACGCGAAGAACGGGTCGTCCTGGTCCCACCGGATGAACAGCAGGCGGCACAACCCAAATCCTGAGGCGACGGCCGTGAACGCAGTGCCCGGTTCGCCGTGGTCGGGTGAGACGCTGAGCGTCGGCGTCACGACCACTGTGAACGGGCTACTAGCCGATGCGCCGCCGCATTGTGCCGTCACGTCCTGGCTGCCACTCGAGGCGGCCTCGGGCACCGCGAACTGCGCCGACCAGCCGCCGCTGGCAGGGTCCGACGACCATCCGCTCAATGGCCGCACCGTGTCGGTACCGAACTGGAGCGAAACCGCCCCGTCGCATCTCGCAAGATCGGTGACGGTGACCGTCACCGATGTTCCCGGGCTGCCTTGCTGCGGCGACAACGACAGCGCGGGAGGTGTCGCAGGCGGTGATTCGTCCGTCGACGACTCACTGGTGTTCGCCGACACGGTCGGCGTCGTCGTGGTCGGACTTGGGTCGGCCAGCGCCGCCGTGCCGGTGAACGTCGCCAGCGTGACCGCACCGGCCGCGGCCAGCGCGCCGACCGTGCCCCACCGCGAGTTCAGTGGCGGGCACGTCAGGCGTGAAGATCCCGACGACCTCATTGGTGCAGCCTGGCATCGAGCCCGTGCGGTGGCGTGAGTACTTCACTACGCGTATTCGGCCGCAGGCTTCACGCGAGGGACACCCCCCGAGGAAGTCGGACGGTAGACGCACGGAGATGGAATCCGGCAATCGTGCGCGTCGGCGACCGCAGTTCGTCGTGACACCTTGCTTTCCTGCAGCCCTAACGAATCACGAGCAGCACGCCGAGGCCGATCATGGTGGCCGCGATGACGCAGTCGAGCACCCGCCAGGTGGACGGCTTGGCGAAGAGTCCGGACAGCCGGCGGGCCCCGAAGCCGAGGCAGACGAACCAGACCGCGCTTGCGGTGACGGCGCCGACGCCGAACAACCAGCGACCCTGTCGTTGCTCGTTGGCGAGCGCTCCGAGTAGGACGACGGTGTCGAGGTAGACGTGCGGATTCAGAAACGTCAGTGCGGCGCACGTCAGCAGGACCCCGGCCAGCCGGGCGGGCGCGGCGTCCGACGGCGTCAGGGCCTTGGGCTTCCACGCGCGCAAGGCGGCCAGCAGCCCGTATCCGACGAGGAAGGCGGCGCCGCCGAACTTGACCACGCTCATCGCGCCGGGGTGCGCGGCGATCAGCGCGCCGACGCCGGCGATTCCCGCGACGATCAGGACGGCGTCGGACAGGGTGCACAGGGCGACCACCGGCAGGACGTGTTCGCGGCGGATGCCTTGGCGCAGCACGAAGGCGTTCTGCGCGCCGATGGCGGCGATCAGGGCGGACGACGCCAGAAAGCCGACGACCAGTGGTGAGTGCATGCCCCGACGCTACGATCCGCGCCGTCCGCAGTACAGCTAATCATTCTGAAGAACCATTAGAATCGCTAATGTGAGTCTGGATGCCCAACAGCTGGCGGCCTTCGCGGCCGTCGTCGAGCTGGGCTCCTTCGACGCCGCGGCGTCACGGCTGCACGTCACGCCCTCGGCGGTCAGTCAGCGCATCAAGACGTTGGAACACGCGGTCGGCCAGGTGTTGATTCGGCGTGAGAAACCTTGCACGGCAACGACTGCCGGCATCCCGCTGCTGCGGTTGGCGGCCCAGACGGCGCTGCTGGAGTCCGAAGCGCTCGCCGAGATGACCGGACTTCCGGATCGGCTCACCCGTGTCGCGCTCGCGGTCAACGCCGACTCGATGGCGACCTGGTTCACCGACGTGCTTGGCGCACTGCCGCACGTGTTGTTCGACGTTCGAATCGAAGACCAGGATCGATCGGCTCGGTTGCTGCGGGAGGGAGCCGTGATGGGGGCGGTGACCACCGAGCGCACCGCGGTGGCCGGGTGCCGGACGCAACCGCTCGGGGTGATGCGATACCTCCCGGTGGCCAGCCCCGAGTTCGTCGACGGGTATCTCAGGGACGGGGTCACCGCGGCGACGATGGCGGCGGCGCCGTCGTTGGCGTGGAATCACGACGACGCGTTACAGGACTCGTTGCTTCGCAAGCTGTTTCGCCGATCCGTCCCGCGCCCGGTGCACTACGTGCCGACCTCGGAGGGGTTTCGGGCGGCGACGACGGTCGGATTGGGGTGGGCCATGTACCCCGAGCGCGCCGCGGCGGAGTCGTTGGCCGACGGCACGTTCGTCCGGATCGCCGACGCGCACCTCGACGTCCCGCTGTTCTGGCAGTGCTGGAAGCTCGACAGCCCCGTCGTCGACGCGGTGACCGACGCCGTACACGCGGCTGCGGCGTCGTTGAGGTAGCACCCCTACCCCGTCGGCTCCCTCTTGACCACGTACATGGCCTGCCCGGGGATCCGGAGAATGCGGATTCGGCGGGGTGCACCGAAGCCGGCGTCGCGGAGCCAGCCGTACAGACGGTCCGGGGTGTGAACTTGGGACCCGGAGCTGAGGTACATGAACAAGCCGAGGACATTGGCCTGGGCCGACGCGCGCCGGCTCGGCTCGGCGAAGGCGTCCATGACTGCCAACGTCCCTCCTGGCGCGAGCGCGTCGTGCATGCGGGAGAACAGCTCGACGATCTGTTCGGCGGACAGGTGGTGCAGGAGATTGAAGCAGAGCACGGCGTCGTAGCCGCTGCCGAGGTCGTCCGCCGTCGCGTCCCCCTCACGGTGCTGAACTCGGTCGGCCAACCCCGCGTTGGCGATGATCTCTCGACCGATCTCGGCGCTTCCGGGGAGGTCGAAGACGGTCGCGGTCAGCATCGGATGGCGCCGACACAACTGTGCCGAGTACCAGCCGTGTCCTCCGCCGATGTCCAACAGCGACCGCGAATTGGCGGGCAGCCGAAGCTTCTTCGCGACTTCGTCGGCGCTGAGGCGGGCGAGCTCCAGCTGGCCACCGATGTAGCGGCGCCAGTAGGGGTCGCCGGGCGGCGCGTCGTGATGTCCGGCGGGCCGGCCGCTGCGCGTCACCTCCGCCAGGTCCGACCACCAGTCCCAGTAGTCGGACGTCCCCGCGACGTACTGCGCGACCGACAGCGCGGACGCCGGGTCCAGCCAGCGCCGCGATGAGCGGCTGAGCCGGTATCGGCCGCCGCGGGCCGTCACGTGGCCACCTGACCGGAGGCAGTCCAGCAGCATCTGGGTCGGCACAGGATCCAGCTTCAGCTCGGCTGCGAGCTCCGCTGCCGTGGCCGGCTGCTGCGCAAGGCGGCCGGTGATACCGGTGCGCACACCGGCGATGAGGACCGCCGACAGTGCCATGCCGCCCCACGCCTCGCCAGCGGCGGTGGGGACGACGCCCGCCCGCAGCGCCAGCCATTCGAGGGGGTTGGCGCCTCGCAGAGCAAGCCTCACCTTTAGGACCTTCCGTCGCGGGGCATTCACCACCACGTCAGTGGTTCATCTCGCGCTTACCCGCTGCCGGGACCACCAAGCGCCCTACCCGAGCGGACATCGACGACCACGGTGCAAACCCCCATGGAACGACCCCACACCGAACCCTCCTTCGCCGGCAGTGCGCGAGCGCTCTTCGTCGCCAGTCATCCGTGGCCGTCCCTGGCCATCGCGGCCCTGGTCGCCGTCCTGGCGGCACAGGCGGCTCCGAGTGGGATCGGGCCCGTGCTGACCGGGCCCGCGATGCTTGCCGGCCAACTGTCGATCGGCTGGTGCAACGACGCCTGCGACGCGCCGCGGGACGCGGCGGCCGGCCGCACGGACAAGCCGGTCGCCACCGGCGCCGTCAGCGTGCGCGCGGTGTGGATTGCGGCCTGGGCGGCGTTGGTGGTCGCACTGGCGATGGCAGCGGCCATCAGCGTGCCGACCGCGGTGCTGCTGGCGGTGGTCATCGGTGCGGCGTGGGCCTACAACTTGGGTCTCAAGTCCAGTCTGGCGAGTGGGCTGGCGTACGTCCTCGGGTTCGGTCCGCTTCCCGCGTACGCGTTCAGCACCCTTCCCGGACACCCGATGCCGGCATGGTCGGTGACCGCCGCGGCAGCGTTGGTCGGGCTCGGTGGTCACTTCGCCGACGTGTTGCCCGATCTGGACGCCGACCGGGCGACGGGCGTGGCCGGCCTGCCTCAGCGGGTCGCGGCCCGCTGGGGTGCCGGTGCGGTGCGCACCTGCGCGCTGACGCTGCTGCTGTCGGCGTCCGCTCTCTTGATCGTGGCGTCCAGCCGGCTCTGGGTGTGCGTGGCCGGGTTGGCTGCCGCCGTCGTGCTCGCCGCGATCGGGGCCAGGGGCGCCGGCCGGGTGCCGTTCGCCGCCGCGTTCGGCATCGCCGCAGTCGACGTCGTGGTGTTGGCCGCGGGCGGATTCGTTCCGACGTAATCGGTGTGACGCCGGGTCATGCGATCGGCGTCGCCGATGCGCTCCGGGAGAACGTCGAGATGCCAGTCAGGACAACGGTATCCGCGGCCGCCGCCGCACTGGTGGGGGCACTCACGACGCCGGGCCCCTCGCCCCGCCGTCAGCGCTTGGCTAGTTGCAACGGGTTCATGTAGTCGCGGAAGTGAGTTACGAGGCCGTCTCGCCTCGTGATGAACCAGACGTAGCTCAGAACCAAAGGCGCGTCGTCGGAGATGCGTTGGTGATGACCGTTGGCCTCGACGATGGTCTCGTCGCCGGCGGCGCGTACGCGGACGTCGCTGAACGGTCCGAAGCGAAGTCGTCCGGCGTTGACGACGCCGCTCATGTGGGCGCGGATCTCGTCGCGACCCTCGAGTCGGCCGACGCCACCTTCGGCGGCAAAGGGAAACTCGTGGACGGCGTTGGGGGCGTAGATGTTCATCCAGCCGTCGACGTTTCCGGACTTGAGCGCGTCGAGCGCCTGCGCGAGCCAGTTGGGGAAGTCGGTCGTGAACGCCACTTCAGTTCCTCCGATAGATTTACGGACTGTGAGTCCACGCGACCCTAGCAGAATTTCGGACCGTGAGTCCGAAAAAGATGTCGTGCGTCGGGGTCGAGGTCGGCCCGCGTTCCCTCCAGATGCGGTGTTGGCCGCCGCCGACACGCTGTTCGCCAGTGCTGAATCGCCGGCCACCGTGTCGATGGACGCCGTAGCGGCAGCCGCCGGAGTGGGCAAGGGAACGCTGTTCCGAGCCTTCGGCAACCGCCGCGGGCTCTTGGACGCGCTGTGGGAGTCCAAGCTGGCCACCCTGCGCCACGTCGTGGACCACGGCGAGGCGCCGTTGGGGCCCGCTGGGGCGCCAGTGGATCGGGCGGTCGCGTTCCTCGACGCGTTGCTCGTGTTCAAGTTCGCGAATCACAACCTGATTCGCGCCCGCGAACTCGGCGCGGCCGGTCTGCTGCAAAGCGAGCACTACCGCTGGATGCACGGTCTTCTCGGCAGTCTGGTCGAACAGGCCGCGCCTGCGTGCAAGCCATTCGACGCCGAGTACGCGGCTCATGCGCTGCTCGCGGCGATGAACATCGACCTAATCGAAGAACTGCTGGCCTCGGGGCAGACGCGCGAGGACATCCGCCAGGCACAGGCCACCCTCACCCGAGGACTGATGCGCGCCGTCGCCGATCAATAGCACCGACGACGCACCCCTGCGATGGCAGCGTAGTCAGATGCCGAACCGATGCCGAAACCGCCAGGAGCACGGCGGCAGGGCGCTGAAATGGCTTGCGGCTGAAGGCGCCGCTATCGCGCGAGAACCAGCTTGCCGACGGCACGTCCGGTGCGGCTGAGCTCGATCGCTCGGTTGACCCCTTCGAGAGTGAGTGGAAAGACCTGCGCGACATGCGGAGTGACTTTGCCGTCATCGATTAGGGTCGTTACTCGTTGAAGGAGCTCGGCGGATGCTTTGAGAAACACTGGTGAGTACTTGATTCCGCGCCTGCCTGCGCCGCGAATCCGGCGGGCGGAAATCGTAGAAGCCATCCGGATGGCAGACATCGGGGTGACGACGCCATCCTCGTCGCGGGATATGGTGACGAATTTCCCGCCTGGTCGGAGAATGCGTCGGGCCTGCAGCCACTGGCTGCGCCCTCCGGCTGTGTCGATTACGACGTCGAACGAACGATCCCCGTAGGCCGTGACGAGATCGGTTGCGTTGCGGTCGACGACCTCGTCGGCTCCCAGGCCCATGACGAAATCGCGATTGCGCGCACTGGCGACGCCCACCACGAAAGCTCCTGCGGCGTGGGCCATTTGCACGACGAAGTGCCCTACGCCCCCGGAGGCGCCGATCACGGCCAGCCGCGTTCCGGCTGCTACTTCGCCAACGTCGAGACAGGTGAGCGCAGTTTGGGCGGCGAGGGGGACTGCGGCAGCCTCGGCAAGATCGAGCCGTTCAGGGCTGTGCGCCAGCAGCGCTCGATTGACGTTGACGTATCGCGCAGCACCCCCTCCACCGATCTCGTTGTCGGCGTACACGCGATCGCCGACGGTGAAGTCGGTGATCCCGGAGCCGACGCTCGAGACCACGCCGGCGAGATCGAAGAACGGTGTGTACGGGAAGGTCCGTCGGCTGATGAGTCGTCGATTCCCTTCGATCATCTGCCAGTCGATTGGGTTGACGGAGGTTGCCTTGACCTCCACTTGCACCTCGCGTGGCCCCGGCGGCAATCGCAGACTTGCGACCTCGCCGAGCACCTCGCCGGGCGCTCCGTAGCGATGCTGCACGATCGAGTACTGCTTCACCGATCCTGCGGAAGTGTCCATTCAGGTTCCTCGTCTGGGTTTCGCGAATGGCAGCCGTGGCGGGTCGACTGCGTTCCCTGGGTCAACCCGTTGCGTAGAGACGTGCGAAGGCGTCGACCATCTTGTCCGGCATGGTCCCGAGAGTGGCGCCTTGCTCGTCTTCGACCGCGGTGAGGGCATCGATCTCGTCATCGGTGAGTTGGTCGGCGATCGTGGTCGCGCGGAGGTTATCACCCAGATGCTCAAGCGATTTGGTGCCGGGGATGGGCACGATGACCAACGAGCGGCGAAGCAACCAGGCAAGGGCGACCGTCGACGTCGGCACACGCAGACGTGCTGCCGGTAGGTTCAGCGGGCCCAGTTCTCGGAGGCCGCCCGTCGCGAGTGGGAAGTACGGTACGAATGCGATGCTGTCGCGCTCGCACGCCGCTAGGACTTCGACGCCGCTGCGGTCGATCAGGTTGAAACGGTTCTGCACGGCGGCGATTGGCGTGATCCGCTGCGCTCGCGCCAGCATGTCCGGTGTGGCCCCAGATAGTCCGATGTGGCGGATCTTGCCGTGATCACGTAGCTCGACGAGCGTGCCGAGCGATTCCTCCAACGGAACCGCATCTGCGGGCGACTGGTTCGGAGTGTCGCCCGGCAGACGTAGGTAGGTGAGCGAGCTGACCTCGGTACGCATGTCGAACAGGGCTTCTTCGACTTGAGAGCGCACTGTCTCCGGCCGCCCGTCGACCAGCCATTCACCGGCAGGGCCGCGTGTCGCCCCGACCTTGTTGCCGATGACGATGTCGTCGGCGAGGGGCCTGAACGCCTTCCCGATGATCTGGTTCACGGTCCGCGGGCCGTAAGCGTTGGCGGTGTCGAAGAATCGGACGCCTTGATCGACGGCTCGGTGCAACACCTCGATCGCACCGCGCACGTCGTCGGGTAGTCCGATGACGCCACGCCCCGCCAATTGCATGGCGCCGTACCCGATCCGGGGCACCGGATACTCCCCACCCACCATGAAGGTGGTGGCGTTCAAAGCGGTCATTGGTGCCGTCCTTTCGGTGCCGACCCGGGAATGATCGTCGGCGGGTCGAAATGTTCTGCAAGGGTGCGCAACCACTGACGTAGGAGCGCCTCCTCGGCTGGGGTGAACAGATCGGCCGCCGACCCGATCCGGGTGAGAAGCAGGCGCGCCGCGAGCCCGGGATCGTCGTGTTGCGCCGGCCAGCCGGTGAGTTTGGTGATGAGCGCAGCACGAATGGTCTGCGCGAGGGGTCCGGTGGCGAGACCGTCGTCGTGGACGAGCTGCATGACGCAGCCGACCGCCATCGCCGTCGTCACGTCGACGGCCTCTTCGACACTGGTCCGAAGCAGTCCTTCGTCAGCGAATCGCGTTAGCTGGCGGCGTAGTTCGGCATTTGCCTTCTGTGCGGCGCCGCAACGCCGACCTCCCGCACTGCCGTACATCAGCCGATAGAGAACCGGGTTCTGCACACCAAAGTCGATGTGCATGTCCCAGCCTGCAGCAAAGTCAGCCAGCAGGTCCCCGGTGTCGAGCACGGCGGCCTTGCGTTCCAAGTAGGCCGAGAAGGCCTGTTCCACGACGACTTCCAGTAGACCCTCCTTGGTGCCGAAGTGGTGATACAAGGTCGGTGCCGCGACTCCGGACAACTCGTAGAGCTCACGGGTGCTGGGTTCACTCTCTGGGTGCTCGGCGAGCAGTGAACGCGCAGCATCGATCAGGCGTTGGCGACCAGACTCCATGTGTATCGACGATACATCTTACGCCGCGTTGCGTATACCTACGGTATGGCAGCGACGTCACGTCGGCTGCCCCGCAACGTGGGTGCCGCGGACCCCAGACGGCGCTTCGGACCGTCTCGTCACCAGCCGGTCGTGAGAACCCGTTCGAGTGAGTCCACGAAGTAATCGGCCGACTCCTTCGAGACGCACAGCGGCGGCTTGATCTTGAAGACGTTCTGGAAGTCGCCCGTGGGCTGCATGACGACCCCAAGGGTGAGCAGGCGGTCGCAGATTGCGGCGGTCTCCTCGGTGGCGGGTTCCAGAGTCACTCGGTCGCGGACCAGTTCGAGCCCCAGGTAGAGGCCTGAGCCGTGGACCGTGCCGATCATCGGGTGCTCGTCGGCGAGCGCGAGAAGACGGGCCTTGAGGTGTGCCCCGACCACGCGCGCGTTCTCCTGTAGGCCTTCCTGTTCGATTACGTCGAGCACGGCCATGCCGATCGCGGACGAGACCGGCGAGCCACCCGTGGAGGAGAAGAAGTATCCCCCGGTGCGGTACCGCTCGGCGATCTCGCGTCGGGTGATGACGACGCCGATCGGCTGCCCGCTGCCAACGGACTTCGCGACGGCCACCACGTCGGGCACGGCCTGTTGCTGCTGAAAGCCCCAGAACCATTCGCCGAGGCGGCCGTATCCGACCTGCACCTCGTCGGCGATCGCGACGCCACCGTGCCTGCGCACCGCGGCGTACACCTGGGCGAGATAGCCATCCGGGAGCGCGACCCCGCCGGCGTTGCCGAAGTAGGACTCGCAGATGAACCCGGCGACAGGGATCCCCGCGGCGGCCAGGTCGTCGACGACCTGGACTGCGTCGGTTGCGTAGCGAACCGCGTCGTCGCCACGATGCACGCCGCGATAGGAGTTCGCGGCGTCGACGGTGTGCACCCAGGACGGCCGCGTGGCAAGGGCATTCGGATTGTCGGCAATCGACGTCGACACGGCGTCACTGGCATAGGTCCAGCCGTGATAAGCCTCCCGCATCGCCACGATGTCGGTGCGGCCCGTCGCGGCCATCGCGATGCGGATGGCGAGATCGGTTGCCTCCGAACCGGAGTTGACGAAGAACACGGTGTCGAGTTCGTCGGGCAGCGTCGCGGAGATCCGCTCCGCGAATTCGGCGATGACGCGATAGTTGAAGCGGGAGTTGGTGTTCAGCAGGTGCATCTGCCGGTTGGCTGCCTCGACCACCGTGGGGTGGGCGTGCCCGACGGAGGCCACGTTGTTGACCATGTCGAGGTAGACGCGACCGTCGACGTCGGCGAGGAACTCCCGCCATCCCCGCTCGATGCGAGGGGGACGGGCGTAGTAGTGCTCCTGCACCTCGGCCAGCACCCGCTCACGCAGGGCGAGGGTGTCGTCGTCCACCTCCTCGACCGTCGCAGGCAGGCCGAGGCTCGGACCGGGATCGCCGGCGAGGATCTGCCAGCCGGCGGCGTACGCCGGTTGCACCAGAAGCGGCACCTCGCAGGCGTCCGCGCGGGTGAACTGAACGTCGACCGGGGTGCGGGCCGGCAGCTGCTCCCGATCCCCGGCCGTGGTCGCGACGCCGGTGAATCGCACGGCGTGCTCACCGGTGACGATCGTGAAGCCGTCGTCGTTCGGCACCAGGCGCCCGTCGGCCGGGACGGCGACGGTGGTGTCCTCGGCGAGCCACAGCGTGAGCGCGGTGGGCACGGTGGCCGGCGCAGCGGGAGTGCGCGCGGGGGCGCCCGCGAGACGAGGATGCCACGCCGGCGCGACGGCCGCGGGTGCGCCACCGTCAAGCGCCGCCAGCGCGGCGTCGCCGAGCGCTCCCTGGTCCAGCCACCGGCCCTCGTCGTTGAGCGGCGAAATGGTCCCGGCGTCAAGGGTGAACGCACCGGCGAGGCCGTCGACCAGGGCATCCGAAGTCCACACTGGTCGCTGACGGGGCGCGAAACCGATTGCCCGACGGATGCATTCGCCCATCACCTCGAACGGCACCGACGCCGCCTGCCGTAGGACCAGGAACTCGCGCTCCAACGCGCTGCTGGCGTACTCGTTCTTCGCGTCGAGTCGGACCTGCTGACGGCCGCTCAATGCCAACACCACCCCCCGAAGGGCGACCAACGGCCACAGAGCGTCGACTTCGTCGTCGCTGAGCGGGCGGATCGAGTGGAAGGCGCGGATGGCCGGCAGCGTGTCGGCCGGGTCGACGCCGTCGTGATGCAAAAGGGAGGACACGGTGACGGCGATTTCCGCCACCGCCCAAGACTCGGCGACGTCGCCGAAGTCGATGACGGCGTCCGGCAGCGCGCCGGGTTTGCCGATCACGTTGTCGTCGGTGATGTCGAAGTGTCCGAGCTGACGGGGTAGGTGCGAGGCGACCGCATTCAGTCGGTGCAGCGCGGATTCGGCCACGGTGGAGCTGAATTGGCGCATCTCGGCGTCGGGCTCGTCGGGAGCGAGCGTCGCGATGACGCGTTCGGCATGGCACAGATCCCACTGCAGCACGCGATTGGACGCCGGATGCCGGACGTCGGCGAGGGCGGCGCTCACCTTCGCGGCGAGCTCTCCCATCCGGGCCACCGTTGCGGGGGACAGGTAGCCCGACCCCGTCAGCGTGGCGCCGGAGACGTGGGTGATGACGCGGGCGTGAATGCGTCCCTGGGACGTGTTCCACCACGCGGACATCGGCCCACGAGGACCGTCGACGACCTGGGGGACGCGCAGGGTCGGCTCGCGCTCGGCGACGGTCGCGGCGGCCAGGTCCTGCAGTTCGATCTCCGCCTCGCTGAAGACGGGGTTGCTGAGCTTGAGCACACCGATCGGCGCGCCGGTCGCGACGTCGGACACCACGAAGTTCTGATCCTGTTGGCTACCGAGTTCGGTGACGTGGCCCGTCAACCCGAACGTCTCGTCCATTAGTCGCCCGACCTCGTCGATGCCGAGTGTCGGCGTGGGCAGCTCGGGATTGGCGAAGAAGTCGAAAACCTGCTCGGTCATGGGTGTTTCGTTTCTCTCTGTCGAGGACGGTACGGCCGACGCGCTCACAGCGGTGCCCCGGCGGTCGTGGCAAGTGCTCCGGCGACGGCTCCGTCCGCGCTGCGGGCGACGACGACGACCAGTGGTCCGTACGGTGAGCGCCACTCGCTGTGCGGAGCGTTGTGATCGTCCCCCGGAATGGTGCCGGTGGCAACGCCTTCTATGGTGCCGAGTCGCACGCGAACCCCGTCGACGAATGCCTCCAAGTCGGCTGCGGCACCCTTGGTCACCTCGACTCGGAAGGTTACTTCGTCGCTCTCGTCGACGACGACGGTAACGGCGAGTTCGCCGTCGCCGCTGGGGCGAGGGCGTTCGAAGACCTGCTCGTCGGGTAGCGCGGGGGTGCGCGCGGGCGCGACGCGCCGGTCCCGGATGGCGTCGACGGACCGCGCGAGGCGCAACAGGGTGGTGTCCGTGTAGGCGGCACCTGCCAGGGTCAGCCCGACGGGCATCCCGGTGTCGTCCATCGTGCCCATTGGGATCGTCACGGTGGGGATGCCGAGGTGGCGTGGGACGAGGTTGCCGTTGGACACCCATACCCCGTTGCGCCAGGCGATGTCCGCCGAGGCGGGGTCGACGTCGGCGTCGGCGGGGCCGACGTCGGCGGCCGTCGGGAAGACAACGGCGTCGAATCCGTTGCCGCGCAACCAGTCTTCGAAGTCGACGCGACGCGTTTCTTCGAGTCCGCGCATCCCCTCCTCGACGGAAGGGATGTCGTGCCACGGCGTCACCCCGTCGGCGGCGAGGTGGACGTAGTCGGCGAGGTCGTAGGCGATGTCGAACGGGAGGACGCCGTACCGGTCGGGAAGGGCGCCGGTGGGTGCCGGGAAGATGCGATCGGGGTCGACCTCGACCATGGCACTGAGGCCAGGCTGACCGTTCGACCGCAGGAAGCCGTCGAACGCCCAGACCGACAGCGCGCCGAGCTCTTGGGCGAGGAATTCGGCGGGAACGAAGCCGCGGTCGACCATCGTCAGGGATTCCGGATGCAGACCCTCGTAGTTCTCGACGACGGGAAAGTCGGCTTCGACGACCTCCGCGCCGGCGGCCACCAGATCGTCGCGCATTCTGTGCCAGAGGGTCAGCACCGAGCCGCGGGTGTGGATCGGGTATGCGCTGCCCGGGTCGCCGTTGACGTAGAGCCGCGGTACCGCGAGACGGAGGCCGTCCAACGGCAATGGGGTCAGGCCGACGTATGACGCTGGCCGTACCTCGGACGCCGCGGGCAGGTCGACCCAATCTTGCTGGCGCCACAGGTCACCGTCGGTGATCGGGTCGTCGGCCACGACGGCGTCGAGCAAGTGCAGCAGGTCGTCGACCGAGCGGGCATGGGGTACGACGACGTCCATCGTGGGCACCAACGGCCAGTTTCCCCGCACCGAGATCATCCCGCGGGACGGCGTGTAGGCGACCAGCGCGTTGTTCGACGCGGGGGCGCGGCCGGAGGACCATGTTTCCTCGGCGAGTCCGAAGGCGGCGAAGCTCGCCGCCGTCGCGGTGCCGGAGCCGTTCGACGATCCCGATCCGAACGCCGAGGTGAGATAGTCGGCGCTGTAGGGACTTTCGGCGCGTCCGTACAGTCCCCGCTGCATTCCGCCGGCCGCCATGGGCGGCATATTGGTCAGGCCAAGGCAGATCGCCCCTGCCGCACGAAGCTGCGCAACGGCGAACGCGTCGTCGTTGGCGACGAGGTCCGCGAATGCCGGTGAGCCGGCCGTCACCGGCAGGCCGCGCACCTTGTAGCTGGCCTTCGCGGTGAACGGGATGCCGTCCAGCGGGCCGATCGTCTGCCCGCGGGTTCGGCGAACGTCCGAGGCGCGGGCGTCGGCGAATGCCGACGGGTTGAGCACTGGCACCGAGTTCAATGCGATTCCAGACCGGTCGTAGTGGCCGATCCGGTTCAGATAGCGCGCCACCAGTTCGACACTCGTCACCGTGCCGTCCCCTAGCGCTCCGCGCAAGCGGTCGACGTCGGCCTCGACGACGGTGAATTTGGCGATGGTCATGACAGCACTAAAACATACGCTGTAGGTTTACGGAATGGGCAGTGTTTCGACGTGGGGTGATGCGCGCCGTCGCCTGTACGCTGACGTGCTCCTGAGAGGAGACGGCCATCGGAAGACCACCTCGCGCAATACTCAGTCGCGACCTCATCGCCCGCACCGCCCTGGCCCTGGTCGACCGGCACGGCGTCGACGGCGCCAGCATGCGGCGCGTAGCCCAGAAACTGGGCGTGAACCCCACCTCGCTCTACAATCACGTCGCCGACCGGGCGGCGATGGTCGAGGACGTCCGAGCGTTGGTGTCGGCCAACATCGATTCGGCGCCGCTGCGCGAAATGCCCTGGGAGGAGGGTCTTCTCGCCTGGGCCAGGTCCTATCGAGTGGCCTTCGCGCGGCATCACCGTGCGGTGCCCCTGCTCATGACCACACGTGCGTCCGCACCGGTGCTGCTGGCGGAATACGAGGACTTCACGGTCGCGGCAGAGGCCGTCGGGTGGCCGAGTTCGGAGGTGCTTCCGCTCCTGACCGCGTTCGAATCCTTCATCCTCGGCAGCGTGCTCGACATGTCCGGGCCGAGCGTGGTGTTCGACCCGGCCGGTCAGGAAGAACGCTTTCCGCGCCTGGCGGCGGCCTACGAGACGCTGCAGGACGAAGACCCAGAGGACCCCATCGCGACTCGTGCGTTCGAGCGGGGCCTCGCGATGCTCGTCGCATCGGCACGACCGCCACGCCCCACGCGCAAGCGGTGACCTAACCCGTGCGCAATCCCTTGCAAGCCTTGACTTCTCGAGAAGGACGGTACTCATGACCTGGCGCATGCCATCGGAAACTGCACCCCACGACCGGACGTGGATGGCCTTCCCGCGGGAGGGCTTCACGATGGGCGACAGCGCTTCCGGGCGTGAGGAGTGCTACGCGTCGTGGACCGAGGTCGCGCACGCCGTCGCCGAATTCGAACCGGTCAGCATGGTGGTCGACCCCACCGAGATGGAGCGGGCACGGCGAATGTTGTCCGCCGAGATCGACATCGTCGAGTTGCCACTCGACGAATTCTGGATGCGTGACTTCGGGCCCACCTTCGTCGTCGACGACGACCGTCCCAATGTGCTTGGCGCAGTGGACTGGACCTTCAACGGGTGGGGTTCGCCGGACTGGGCGGAGTGGACGAAGTCGGCCGAGGTCGTCCGGGGGGTGGCCCCACTGGTCGGCGCCGAGATCGTCAGCTCGACGTTGGTCAACGAGGGTGGCGGCATCCACGTGGACGGGGCGGGCACGGTGTTGCTCACCGAGACGGTGCAGCTCGACCCGCGCCGGAACCCGTACGCCGACAAGCGTCGCGTCGAGGCGGAGCTGGAGCGCACGATCGGTGCAACGCACGCGATCTGGCTGCGGCGCGGCCTGACCCGTGACTACGAGAGCCTCGGCACCAACGGCCACGTCGACATCGTGGCGACCATTCCGTCACCCGGCCGTCTGCTCGTGCACGCTCAGACCGACCCCGCCCACCCCGACCACGACGTGAGCCGGGACGTGCGAGCTGCCCTCGAGGCGACGACGGACGCCGCGGGGCGCACGTGGGACATCGTCGACGTGCCCGCACCGGCCACCCTCCGCGACGACCACGGTTTCGTCGACTGGAGCTACGTCAACCACCACGTCGTCAACGGCGGTGTGATCGCCTGTGGCTTCGGAGAGCCGGTGGCCGACCAACGCGCCAGCGAACTGCTCGGCGAGGCCTACCCGGGTCGGCGCGTGGTGACAGTCGACGCGCGGCCCATCTTCGCGCGCGGCGGCGGCATCCACTGCATCACGCAGCAGCAGCCTCGAGTCGAGGCGTCCTAGCGGCCCACCCCGGGACCGATCCTCAGACGTGGAGCTGTCGCATCGCCTCGAGGATCGGTCCACGCTCTGCCGGGTGAGCCATCAACCGCCGGGCCACGTCGCTCATGTGCTCGCCGTTG
>Ga0209051_1001272_pt1 | contig 22502 bp, 20 predicted proteins | sample AraplaCvi_mMS_r2_2_FD_184286 | JGI IMG/M metagenome (GOLD analysis project Ga0209051, IMG submission 184286) | Arabidopsis root microbial communities from North Carolina, USA - plate scrape MF_Cvi_mMS_r2 (SPAdes) (version 2) | ecosystem: Host-associated > Plants > Roots > Endosphere | place...
CCTGACCATCGTGCACCCGTTGACCGACGAGCAGTGGGGTGTGCGCCGGTTCTTCTTCGAAGATCCGGCGGGCAACGTCGTCAACGTGCTGAGCCACCGCTAACTCAGCGCGGGAATGACCTCCCGCTCGAACAGTTCGATGCCGGAACGGTCGTAGGCGGCCTCGGGGAAGTAGAGAATGGCGTACTCGCAGCCCAGGTCTCGCAACCGACTCAGCCGCTCGACCACCTGCTCGGGCGTTCCCGTCGCGGCGTCGGGCGACGTGGCGTTGGCGAGCATGGCGTCGACGGCCTCGGGATTGGCCTTGGCGACCTGGCGGGCCCGGATCCGCTCGACCCGCTCGGCCACGTCGGTCTCCGAGCTGCCGACGACGGCGTTGAAGTTGGCCGAGCGGACGATGGCGCCGTAGTCGGTTCCGACGTTCTGGCAGTGCTCCTCGAGCACCCTCGACTTGTGCGCGAACCCCTCGGGCTCGGACGTGAAGTTGGTGTACTGCGCATACTTGGCGGCGATCTTCAACGTCACCTTCTCGCCGCCGCCGGCGATCCACAGCGGAATACCGGCTTCCTGCAACGGTTTCGGTGCGACGATCGCGTCGTCGACCTGGTAGTGCTTGCCGTCGAGGCTCACCCGGCCGTCGCGCCACGCGTCGCGCATGATCTGGACGCCCTCGTCGAGCCGGCCCAATCGCACTCCCGCCGAGGGGAAGCCGTATCCGTAAGCGCGCCACTCGTGTTCGTACCAGCCGCCGCCGATGCCCATCTGGACCCGACCGCCCGAGATGACGTCGACGGTGGCGGCCACCTTCGCGAGGTACACCGGGTTGCGGTAGCTCATCGCCGTGCACATCTGCCCGAGTTTGATGCGCGTGGTCGTCGCCGCATACGCAGACATCAACGACCACGCCTCGTGGGTCGCCTCGCCGGTGGGTACCGGCACGGTGTGGAAGTGGTCGTAGACCCACAGCGAATCCCACGCTCCGCCGTCGGCGTAGGTGGCGAGGTCGCGCATCACCTCCCAGTGCCGTGCGGTGGGAATGTCCACCAGATCGAGTCGCCAACCCTGCGGGATGAAGAGTCCGAAGCGCATGCATCCGACTCTAAGCGGTGTCGTCGATCGGCGGTGCGCCGTAGTGTCGACGCGGGACGTCCGGATGGAAGGAACGATGAGCGATGGATCGCTACGAGCGGCTGGCGGGTGCATTCGTCGGCCTGGCGGACACCTTGGTCGCCGATTACGACACCATCGAGCTGGCCCAACAGCTGATCGACAACACCATGGAGCTGCTGCCGGTCACCGCGGCGGGCATTCTGCTGGGTGACGCCAAGGGGTCACTGCACCTGTTCGCCTCGAGCAGCGAGCAGAGCCGACTGCTCGAGGTCCTTCAGGTCGAAGCCGACGTCGGTCCCTGCCTGGACGCCTACCGATCGGGCGAGCCCGTCCACGTGGCAGATCTTGCGGCCAGCGCGACACGGTGGCCCGCGTTCGCCGAGCGAGCCGCGGAATACGGCTTTCTGGCGGTCGTGGCACTGCCACTGCGGTTGCGCGACGAACGGATCGGAGCCCTGAACCTCTTCCTCGCGGACGCAGGGCCGATGTCGCCCACCGACGTGTCGATCGGCCAGGCCCTTGCCGACGTCGCCACGATCGGCATCGTCCACCAACGGATCCTGAGCCACTCCGAGCTGGTCAACCAGCAACTGCAGACAGCCTTGAACACCCGCCTGATCATCGAGCAGGCCAAGGGCGTGCTGGCCGAACGCGGCACCCTCGACATGGACAGCGCCTTCAATCTGCTTCGCCAGCATGCCCGCCGGACCAACCGCCGCCTCGCCGACCTCGCCCGTGACGTCGTCAACGGAGCGCCGACGCGCGACATCATCGGCGCCCCACCCGACTGACCGCGGTCCGTCTCGGGCAGGTTTGTACCCGTCGCCCCGTGGCTAGCCTCTCCCATGGCGCTTTCTCAAGACGAACGTGAACAGTTCCTCGCCGAGCCCCGCGTCGCGGCGCTGTCCGTCTACGCGGGCGACACGCATGGACCCCTGGTGGTGCCGATCTGGTACCAGTACACCCCGGGCGGCGAACCGTGGATCCTCACCGGTCCGGCCTCGCGCAAGGCCCGCCTGATCGAGGCCAACGGCTTCTTCTCGCTCATGGTGGAGCGTTCCGAGCCCACCACCCGCTACGTCACCGTCGACGGCGCCGTCAGCCGCATCGAACCGGCCACCGACGCCCAGCTCGAGGAGATGACGCGGCGCTACCTCAGCGGCGACGCGGCCGACCGCTACCTCGAATTCGCGCGCACGGAACTCGGTGAGCACGTCGCGATCTGGATGGCCCCCGAACATTGGCTGTCGGCCGACCTGGGCTCGTTCTGAGCAACGCAAAAGTCCCCGAAGCGCCGTTGCTTCGGGGACCTTCGCTGGAACTGGAGGGTTGGCTAGCTGGTCAGTGACGCCGGCGGTGCGAACCGCTCGCCGTAACGCTCGGCCAGCTGCTTGGCGCGGGCGACGAAGGCGGCCTTGCCAACCCCGTGGGGGCCCTCGTAGCCGACGATGAACTGCGCCGAACCACCGGTCCACGGCGGGAAGCCGATGCCCATGATCGAGCCGATGTTGGCGTCGGCCGTGGTCGTCAGGACGTTCTCGTCGATGCACTTCTGCGTCTCGAGCGCCTCGGCGAAGAGCATCCGGTCGATCATGTCCTGCAGCGGCAGATCGGTGGTGCCCGAGTTGAAGGTGTCCTTCAAGCCCGACCACAACCCGACGCGCTTGCCGTCGGCGTACTCGTAGAAGCCGGCACCCTTGAGCCGCGACGGTCGACCGATCTCGATCATCTTCTCCACGACGGCCTCGGCCGGATGCGCCTCGTAGGTGCCGCCGGCATCCTCGACGCCCTTGCGCGAGGCAACGGCGATCTTGTGCATCAGCTCGAGGTTGAGCTCGTCGGAGAGCTGCAGCGGCGGCGCGGGGTAGCCGGCCTGGCTGCCCGCCTGCTCGATGCTCGCCGGGGCGACGCCCTCGCCGAGCATGGCGAGCGCCTCGTTGACGAACGTTCCGATGACGCGGCTGGTGAAGAAGCCACGGCTGTCGTTGACCACGATCGGGGTCTTGCCGATGGCCAGCGTGTAGTCGAACACCCGGGCCAGCGCCTCGTCGGAGGTCTTCTCGCCCTTGATGATCTCGACCAACGGCATCTTGTCGACTGGCGAGAAGAAGTGAATCCCGATGAAGTCCTCTTGGCGCTTGACCCCGGTGGCCAGTTCGGTGATCGGCAGCGTCGAGGTGTTCGAGCCCAGCAGAGCGTTGGGCTCGACGACGTCCTCGATCTCCTGGAACACCTTGTGCTTCAACTCGACGGACTCGAAGACCGCCTCGATGACGAAGTCGACGCCGGCGAAGTCGGCGGCATCGGCGGTCGGGGTGATCCTGGCCAGCAGCGCGTCGGACTTCTCCTGAGTCGTCCTGCCGCGCTCGAGTGCCTTGGCCTCGATCTTCTCCGAGTAGCCCTTACCCCGTTGGGCGGCTTCGATTTCGACGTCCTTGAGCACGACCTCGTAGCCGGCCTTGGCCGAGACGTAGGCGATGCCCGCGCCCATCATGCCGGCGCCCAGCACGCCAATCTTGCGGATCTCCTGCTTGGCGATGCCGTCGGGGCGCGAGCCGCCGCCGTTGATCGACTGCAGATCCAGGAAGAACGCCTGGATCATGTTCTTCGAGACCTGGCCGGTGACCAGGTGCGTGAAGTAGCGGCTCTCGATGCGGGTCGCGGTGTCGAAGTCGACCTGCGCACCCTCCACGGCGGCATCGAGGATGGCGCGCGGAGCGGGCATCGGGGCACCCTTGAGCTGCTTCTTGAGCAGTGCCGGGAACGACGGCAGGATGGCGGCGAGCGCGGGATGCGACGGCGTGCCGCCGGGCATCTTGTAGCCCTTGGCGTCCCACGGCTGGGTGAAGCTCTCGGGGTTGGCCTTGATCCAGGCCTTGGCGGCGGGGATCAATTCCTCGACGGAGCCGACCAATTCGTCGACCAGTCCGATCTCCTTGGCCTTGCCGGGCTTGAAGCGCGTGCCCTGGCTCAGGATCTCCATGAAGGCCTTCTGGATGCCGAACATGCGGACGGTGCGGGCGACGCCGCCTCCGCCGGGCAGCAGGCCGAGGGTCACCTCGGGCAGCCCGATCGCCACGCCCTTGACGTCGGCGGCGATGCGGTGGTGGGTGGCCAGCGCGATCTCCAGGCCACCGCCGAGGGCGGCGCCGTTGATCGCCGCGACCACCGGCTTGCCGAGGGTCTCCAGCTTGCGCAGGTCGGCCTTGATGAATTCGACCTCTTCGAACGCCTGGGCGGCGTCGTCGGGTCCGATGGTCATCATGCCCTTGAGGTCACCGCCGGCGAAGAAGGTCTTCTTCGCGCTGGCGATCACCACTCCGGTGATCGAATCCTTCTCCGCGACAAGCCGTTCCACGGCGTTGTGCATGGACTCCTTGTAGTGCTCGTTCATCACGTTGGCCGACCCGGTCGGGTCGTCCAACGTCAGCGTGACGATGCCGTCGGCATCCTTGTCCCACTGAATAGTGTTCTCTGCCATTGCCTTACACCCTCTCGATGATGGTCGCGACACCCATGCCGCCGCCGATGCACAGCGTGATCAAGGCGCGCCGGGCGCCGCGGCGCTCCAGCTCGTCGACCATGGTTCCGGTGATCATGGCGCCGGTGGCGCCCAGCGGGTGGCCCATCGCGATGGCACCACCGTTGACGTTGAGCTTCTCGTCGGGGATGTTGAGGTCCTTCTGGAACTTCAGCACCACCGACGCGAACGCCTCGTTCAGCTCGAAGAGGTCGATGTCCTCGGTCGACAGGCCGGCGCGGTCGAGCACCTTGCGGGTCGCGGGGGTCGGGCCGGTCAGCATGATGACGGGGTCGGCGCCACTGGTGGCGGTCGCCACGATGCGGGCGCGCGGGGTCAGACCCTGCGACTGTCCGGCCTTCTCGGAGCCGACGAGCACCAGGGCAGCGCCGTCGACGATGCCGGAGCTGTTGCCGCCGGTGTGGACGTGGTTGATCTTCTCGACCGAGTGGTACTTCTGCAGCGCCACGTCGTCGAAGCCGCCCATGGCGCCAAGACCCTCGAAGGCGGACTTCAGCTTGCCGAGGCTCTCCAGCGTGGTGCCGGGTCGCATGTGCTCGTCCTGGTCGAGGATGACCAGACCGTTCTGATCCTTGACCGGGATGACGGACTTGGCGAAGTAGCCACCCGACCATGCCGCGGCGGCCTTCTCCTGCGAACGCACCGCGTAGGCGTCGACGTCCTCACGGGAGAAGCCCTCGATGGTGGCGATCAGGTCGGCGCCGATGCCCTGCGGGACGAAGCCGATGCGGTAGTTGGTCTCGGGGTCACTCGCCCAGGCACCGCCGTCGGAGCCCATCGGGACGCGGCTCATCGACTCGACGCCGCCGGCGAGCACCAGGTCGTCCCAGCCGGAGCGCACCTTCTGCGCGGCGGTGTTGACGGCCTCCAGGCCCGAGGCGCAGAAGCGGTTGAGCTGGAATCCACCGGTGGTCTCGGGCAGCTTGGCGACGAGCGCCGCGGTGCGGGCGATGTCGCCGCCCTGGTCGCCGACGGGTGAGACGACACCCAGGATCAGGTCGCTGATCAGGTTCTCGTCGAGATCGGGGTGACGGGTGCGCAGCTCGTCGATCAGTCCGACGACGAGGTTGACCGGCTTGACCTCGTTCAGGGCGCCGTTGCGTTGTTTACCGCGGGGGGTGCGGATCGCCTCATAGATGAAGGCTTCTTCGGACATGTGTTGACTCTCCAGGTCCATATTGAGGTTGGGGGATCGCGTTCTGGTGGTGAACAGGCGCGTACCCGCGTGGAGGTTAGTCCTCGCGTTGCGAGCCTAGCAGCTCGCCCAACCCGTTGGTTGGGTGGTTGCTGAGACCCCCTCCTCGGTCAGGCCGTTTCGAGTCGCGCGTCCTGCCCCAGGATCGGATAGTCAACGTAGCCAACGGGTCCCGGCGCATAGAACGTCGCGACGTCCGGTTCGTTCAGCTCTGCACCCAGGACCAGCCGGTCGATCAGGTCGGGGTTGGCCAGGAAGGCCCGCCCAACCGCCGCGGCACTGATGACGCCCCATTCGGCGAGCTCCTCCAGCTGGCAGAACCGGGTGTCGACCTCACGGCCGGTGTTGAGCACCAACGGGCCGGACCACAGCCCGCGCAACGCGCCGAAGGCGGGTACGTCGGGATCGATGAGGACGTGGAGGTAGCCGATGTCCAACGGGGCGATCCGAGTGATCAGCGCCTCGTAGGCGGCGACCTCGTCGACCTCGCGCATGTCACCGGCGCCGTTCCCCGGCGAGATGCGCAGCCCGACCCGGTCGGCACCGATCTCTGCTGCGACGGCCTCGACGATCTCGGCGGCCAGGCGCGCCCGGTTCTCGGCCGAACCGCCGTAACGGTCGGTGCGCCGGTTGGTCACGTCCGAGAGGAATTCGTGCAGCAGGTAGCCGTTGGCCCCGTGGATCTCGACGCCGTCCATGCCGGCGTCGACGGCCCGACGGGCGGCGGCCCGAAAGTCCTCGACGATCCCCGCGATCTCGTCGGTCTCCAAGGCACGGGGCACGGGCAGGGGTTGCTTGCCCGTCGGGGTGTGGGTGGTCACGTCGGCGGCGATGGCCGACGGCGCGACGGGGTGGACGCCGCTGATGTCGGGGTGCCCCATCCGCCCGACGTGCCACAGCTGGACGAACATCTGGCCGCCGGCTTCGTGGACCTCGTCGGCGATCTCCGCCCACTTCGTCTCGTGCCGGTCGGTGTAGATGCCCGGCGTGTTCAGGTAGGCGCCGTTGGCCGCCGCCGACACCGCGGTGGCCTCGGAGATGATGAGCCCAGCCGCCGCGCGCTGGGAGTAGTACTGCGCGGCCAGCTCCGACGGGGTGCCGTCGGCTTGGGCCCGAGAACGGGTGAGCGGCGCCATGAACAACCGGTTGCGCATGTCGGCATAACCGAGCCTCACGGGTTGCAAGAGTGCTGCGTCGGTCGGGAGCGCGTAGGTCATGCCGCCGTCAGCGTCTCGCGGGCGTAATTCATTCCCTGCCCGCCTGGACCTAGGCTCGGTGACATGACCGTCTCGAGACTGCAGCCCTACGCCGTGACGATCTTCGCCGAGATGTCCGCGCTCGCCGCACGCATCGGCGCAGTGAACCTTGGCCAGGGCTTCCCCGACGAGGACGGCCCGGCGGCGATGCTGAAGACGGCTGAGAACGCCATCGCCGACGGCGTCAACCAGTACCCACCCGGGCCCGGCATTCCCGCCCTGCGGCAGGCGATCGCCGCGCAGCGGCAACGTCACTACGGCATCACCTACGACCCCGACACCGAGGTGCTCGTCACCGTCGGCGCCACGGAGGCCATCGCGGCCACGGTGATCGGGCTGGTGGAGCCCGGTTCGGAAGTTCTGCTGATCGAGCCGTTCTACGACTCGTACTCCCCGGTCATCGCCATGGCTGGCTGCCACCGCGTCGCCGTCCCGCTCGTCGCCGACGGCCGCGGCTTCGCGATCGACGTGGACGCCTTGCGTGCCGCCGTCACGCCGCGCACCCGCGCGCTCATCGTCAACTCGCCGCACAACCCGACGGGCATGGTCGCGACCGACGCGGAACTCTCGGCGATCGCCCAGCTCGCGGTGGAACACGACCTGCTCGTCGTCACCGACGAGGTGTACGAGCAGCTGGTGTTCGACGGCCACCGGCATCTGCCGCTCGCCGGCTACCCGGGCATGGCCGAACGCACCATCACCATCTCGAGCGCGGCTAAGATGTTCAACGTCACCGGCTGGAAGATCGGCTGGGCCTGCGGGCCGGCGGATCTCATCGCCGGAGTCCGGGCGGCCAAGCAGTTCCTCACCTACGTCGGCGGCGCACCGTTCCAGCCCGCCGTGGCTCAGGCCCTCGACGACGAGGACGGCTGGAGCGAAACGCTGCGGGAGTCGTTCCAGGCCAGGCGAACTCGACTCTCGGATGCGTTGTCCGACATCGGCTTCGACGTCCTGGACAGCTTCGGCACCTACTTCCTCTGCGCCGACCCACGACCACTGGGTTACACCGACAGCTCGTCCTTCTGCGCCGAGCTGCCCGAGCGTGCCGGCGTGGCCGCGATCCCGATGTCGGCGTTCTGCGACCCGCACTCCGAGCACGTCGACCAGTGGAACCACCTGGTTCGCTTCGCCTTCTGCAAACGCGACGACACGATGGAGGAGGCCATCAGGCGGCTTCAGGTCCTCAAGGCCTGATCAGACCTCGATTGGCGGGTGCAGCCGCTCCATCGTGTACTGCCGGTTGCGCCTGGCCGCCAGCGCGCTGGCGGTCAGCGAGGCGGCGAGCACTCCGAGCAGCACCACGATCGCGACCCACAATCTGGTTTCGACGCCACCCACCGTCAGCTCCCGTAAACCGTTGACCGCGTAGGTCATCGGATCGAAGGGATGGATGATCTGAAACGGCCTGGCGGTGGTCTCCACCGGATAGATGCCGCCCGAGGACACCAGCTGGAACATCAGGAACGCCAGTGTGACGACCCTGCCGACGGCCACGCCGAACACCGCGTTGAACGCCTGGATCATCGCCAGGAAGGTCGCCGCCACGAGGAACAGGAAGGCGACGGTGGCGGGGGCGTACTTGGCGTGCAGACCCACCCCGACGTGCACGACGGCGTACATGATCGCGACCTGGCAGGCCACCACGGCCAACGCAGGCCAGTAGGACGCCAGCACCACGCGCAGGGAGCCGAGCCCGGCGACGATCGGCCGAGCCTGCAACGGCGTCAACAACATCCAGACGATCAGCGTGCCGATGAACAGCGCCAAGGGCAGGAAGAACGGCGCGAAACCGGTGCCGAAGGTGGGCGCTTCGTTGGCGACGTGCTGCTGCACGCCCACCGGGCTCGCCACCGTGCGGGCCACGGCGTCGCGTTGCCGAGGACTCCAGGTCGGAACCTGTGCCGCACCCTTGTCGAGCCCGTCGGCGAGTTGCCGGGAACCGTCGCTCAGCTTGGTGGTACCCGCCGCCAGTTGATCGGCACCGCTGGCCAGCTGACGCCCACCGTCGGCGAGCTTCGCCAGCCCGGCGTCGAGTTTGGTTGCACCGGCGTCCAATTGGGCGGCACCGTCACGCAGCTTGAGCACGTCCGACTTCAGCTGACCGTTCAGGCTTTGGGTGAGCAGCTGCCGGGCCTGGCTCTGCGGATCACCGAACTCGTTCTGCAGCCGTTGGGCTCCGTCGCGCAGCCGCAGCAGTCCGTCGTCCGTCGTCGGGTCGAGGCCCCGGGAGTTCAGCAGTTTCTGCGCTCCGCCCAGCACCTCGCCGAGGCCGCGCGCCGACGGGTCCGGGTTGGCCTGCAACCCGCCGATCACCTGGTCGACGATTCCGGCCGCCAACTGGTGGTCCACGTTCAGCGCGGCGATGCGATCGCTCGCCGTGGCGACGCCTCCGCTGATCTGCGCGGCCAGGGCGGCGACGTCGTCGGGGTTCAGACCGAGCTGCTGCACCCTGTCCAGCGTGTCGATCAGGGGCGTGGTGGCCTGGCCGATGCCCGCCGACAACTGGTGTGCGCCCGCCGCAAGCGCGGCCGAACCGTTGCGCGCGGTCACCAGTCCGTTGGCGAGAGTGTCTGCCCCGGTTGCCAGTTGGTGTGCGCCGTCGTCGGCGCTGGTCAGCCCGGCGGCCAGCTGGTCGGCGCCGTTGGCTGCTTTCTTGATGCCCGCCCCGGCGTCGGTCAGGCCGATCAGCACCTTCCCGACCACCTGCTCGCCGATTGCGGCGCTCACCTGGTTGAGGATCTCCCGCGACGCGTTCTGTCCGATCACCGACGCGAGGTAGTTGTTGGCGTCGTTGAAGTCGAACTGCAGCTCGGCCTGACGAGGATCGGGAGTAGCCGCCGACGCGATCGCTTCGCTGAAGTCCGCGGGCAAGGTGATCGAGAAGTAGGTCGTCCCGGCCTTGACGGCCCGGGCCGCGTCCTCTGCCGACATGACGTGCAGGTCGAGCTGACCGGACTTGAGCAGGGCGTCGCTCACCTGGTCACCCGCCCGCAGTTCCTGCCCCTGCACCACGGCACCCCGATCGGTGTTCACCAGCGCGACGGGAACCTTGTCCACCGCGTTGAACGGATTCCAAAAGGCCCAGAGGTACATCGCGCCGTAGAGCAGCGGCAGCAGGATGATGGTCACCAACGCCACGCGGGGCATGACGCCACGCGAGTAGCGCTTGAGATCGGTACCCAACGACAGTCCGGCAAGCATCCTCACACCCCGTCCTTCTGAAGCACCGGCAGCTGAACCTCGACGCCCAGCCCGTCGGGTACCGGATTGGCCGAGGCCGAGACGACGGTCTGGCGTTCACCCAGCGCGACGAGACGGCGCACCAGTTCGGTTCGGCTCACGTCATCGGCCACCTGGTCGAGGGCACCCACCACCAACAGCGACGGCACGGCCGTGTTGGCCAGCGCGACGCGCAGCAGCACAGCGTCCAACTCGCTGAGTTCGTCTACGTAGCAACTCGATTCGGGCAGCGGCAGCGCACCGAACACCGGGGCACACACCCGGGCGAGGTCTGCGTCGTCGGCTCGTCGCACCACGCGGTACCACGGGGCATCCCAGCGCAGCTTCTCGGTGACGAGGTCGCCGACGGTGACCGACTCGTAGACGGAGTCGAGCTCCTCGACCCCGGCCAGCATGGCACCGCGGAAGATGCTGCGCACGTTGGTCTCCCCCATCACCTGCAGCGACCCACCCATCGGCCGCATCCGACCGGCCAGGGTCATCAGCAGCGCGGTGCGTCCCGCGCCGGGGGGTGCCAGCAGCACCGTGAGCCCACCTCGCGGGATCTCGAGCGTGACCGGGCCGTAGACCGGCCCCCAGGGTCCGGCCATCGAGATGGCCTTCGCCACGATCGCGGGCGGCTGTTCGTCGACGGTGTCCGGCTCAACCACCGTGTCATCCAAACACGCGCCACTCAGATCGACGCGGCGAGTTCCCAAAGGCGTTCGGGATCAGTCAGGTCCGTGCGCAGTGGGCTGAGCACCAAGTCGGTCGCGCCCGCGTCGAGGTAGCGGTGCAGATGTGTGCGCACCGCCGTCGGGTCCCCGACGGCCGCGACGTCTGCCGCACGGGACACTCCTTCCCGCTCGATCACCCTGGCATACGACGGGATCGACTCGTAGAACGCGAGTTCGGCAGCCGCCAGCTCGTAGGCGGCGTCGGCGTCGTCGGTCACCACGACCGGAACGGCGGCGATGATCTTGGGCGCGGGCCTGCCGGCCGCCGTCGCCGCCTCGGAGATGGTGGGCACGATGAAATCCGACAGGGTTCGCGGGCCCGCCAGGTAGGGCAGCGTGCCGTCGGCCAACTCGCCGGTGACCCGAAGTGCCTTGGGGCCCATGGCCGCAACGTACAGCGGCACCGGAGCACCGCCGGGAGTCGCGACCGGCCATTCGGGTGCGGCGGTCAACTCCTCGCCGTGAAAGTCCACGGTGCCGGTGGTGAAGATCGACTGCAAGACCTGCAGGTGCTCGCGGAGCCGGCCCACCGGGTTGGACCACGCCGTGCCGAACGCCTGCTGCTCGACTGCCTTGGCGCCGAGCCCGAGACCGAGGCTGAAGTTGCCGTGCGACGCCGCCTGCGCGGTCTGCGCCAGCATCGCGACGATCAGGGGGTGCCGCGGGTTGACGGGGACCACGAAGGTGCCGACCCCGAGTCCGGGCACCGCGGCGCCGACGTGGCCGGCGAGGGAGATCGCGTCGTAGTCGAAGCGCTGCGGAAGCCAGATGCGGCGCACGCCGATCTCGAAGGCACGTCGCGCCTGCTCGACGACGTCGTCGACGGCATTGGTGGCGGTGGGTCGGGGGTTGAGCACGACTCCTGTGGGCATGCCCGGCACAACCTGCGGCCGGGCCGCGCGCATTCCCCTCGACTCGGCGTGCGTTCAACCCTGGCGGCCGCCGCCCGGTGTCGTCATCACCACCCGAGGTCGTCGAGCGCCGTGGTGGTCTGCGGCGGTGTGCCCACCGGTCCGGACGCCGTGCGGGAGAACCTCGGCGCGGGCGCGGCCTGCGCGACGCCGTCGGCCGTGACGATCGTCGACCGCGCCACCAGGTGTTCGTCGACCGACGCTTCGGCCCAGGTGAGCACCGGTGTCACACAGGCGTCGGTGCCGGCGAAGACGGCGGTCCACTCGTCGCGGGTCCGAGTGGCGAAACGCGCGGTGAAGATCTCGCGCATCCGGTCGTAGCCGCCGCGATCGGCTTGGCCCGGCACGTCGTCGGCGGTCAACTCGAGGCCGGCGAGGAGTCGACCGAAGAACTGCGGTTCGATGGCGCCGACCGCCACGTGCTTGCCGTCCGACGTCTCGTAGACCCGATAGAACGGCGCGCCGCCGTCGAGCAGGAACGACTCCCTCTCGTCGCGGAGCGAGCCGGTCGCCTTCATCGTCCACATCATCTGGGCGAGCACGCTGACGCCGTCCACCATGGCGGCGTCGACCACCTGCCCCGTACCGGAGCGCTCCCGCTCGTAGAGGGCGGCGACGATGCCGACGAGCGCGAACATCGATCCGCCGCCGAAGTCCGCGACCAGGTTGAGCGGTGCCACGGGTGGCCGGTCGCGGTAGCCGATGGCGCTCAGCGCGCCGGTCCGCGACAGATAGTTGATGTCGTGCCCCGCGGTCGCGGCCAGCGGTCCGTCCTGACCCCACCCGGTGATGCGCGCGAAGATCAGCCGCGGGTTGACCGCCGCACACTCCTCGGGACCGATGCCCAGGCGCTCGCACGTCCCCGGCCGGAAGCAGTCCAGCAGCACGTCGGCCTTGGCGACGAGGTCGAGCAGCCGGTCGGGCTCCTGCTTGACGTCCAGGTCGACGATGCGCTTGCCGCGGTGCAGCAGGTCGGCGCCCTCCGCCGGCATCGCCAGACCGCCGCTCGGTCGTCGCACCCGAATCACGTCGGCGCCCATGTCGGCCAACATCATTCCCGCGTGTGGACCCGGCCCGATGCCGCCGAGCTCGACCACCCGCACCCCGGCCAGCGGCCCGGCGCTCACCCCTTCTTGACCTTGAGGACCTGCTTGCGCAGACCGTCCGTCGCGGTCTCCATGCCACCCTTGAGCGTGCGTTTGAGCAGGAAGCCCGGCATCGGGATGGACAGGTCGATCGCCATGTCGAACTTGACCTTCGTCTTGTCCCCGTTGGGCGTCAGCGTGTACCCCGCGTCCTGCGCCTTGAGCTGGCTCGACGAGACCAGGGTCCAGGTGACGCTGCTGTCGGTCCAGGTGTATTCGATGACCTGCTTGTCGGTCAGACCGGCGGCCTTCACCGTCATCTCGACCTGCTTGGGCCGCCCGTCCGGGTAGCTCTCGAGGATCACGGCCTTCTGATATTGCGGCGACCACGTGGGCGTCGACTCGACGTCGGCGATGACGTCCAAGATCTCACCGGGCGTTGCTTCGATGACCACTTCACGCGAATCACTGGTTGTCATGCCCGCGACCTTAACCAGCAGTGTCCTGCGCTGTTCACGTATGGGTGGAAACATCGACGCCGTGGCCACGACGACACCTGAGACCCTGCAGACCATCGCCCATCCGGCGGCGGGCGCGCGCCCCTACCGCCGCGACGAGGACGCCCTGCTCCCCCACGTCATCGTCCTCTTCGGCGCGACCGGCGACCTTGCCAAGCGCAAGCTGCTGCCCGGCATGGCGTATCTGGTCCAGTCCTCCCTGGCGCCCAAGATCCGGGTCGTCGGGACGTCCCTGGAGGATCTGACCGACGACGAGTTCCGGGCACTGACGAAGGAAGCCGTCGACGCGTTCGGCACCCACAAGCTCACCACCGAGCAGTGGGACCACTTCGCCAGCCGCATCACCTACGTCCCCCAGGGCGCCGGACCGGAGGCACTGGCCGCTGCCGTCGCCGCCGCCGAAGCGGAGCTGGGACCGGAAACCCGTCGCCTGCACTATCTTTCGGTTCCGCCCAAGGCCGCGCGTGCGGTGATCACGATGCTGAAGGACGCCAACCTGGTGGAGCGGTCCAGGGTGGTGATGGAGAAGCCGTTCGGCACCGATCTCGCCAGCGCCATCGAACTCAACGACTTCGTCCACGAGACGTTCCGCGAGCGGCAGATCTTCCGCATCGACCACTTCCTCGGCAAGGAGGCCGCGCAGAACATCCTGGCGTTCCGCTTCGCCAACGGGCTGTTCGAACCGATCTGGAACCGCAACTTCATCGACCACATTCAGATCGACATCCCCGAGACCCTCGGCCTGGACCAGCGCGCCAACTTCTACGAAAGCACCGGCGCCTACAAGGACATGGTGGTGACGCACCTGCTTCAGGTGATGGCGTTCGTGGTGATGGAACCGCCGACGGCCCTCGAGCCACGCGCCATCAGCGAGGAGAAGAACAAGGTGTTCCGGTCCATGTTGCCGATTCAGACCGGCGACGTGGTGCGCGGGCAGTACGCCGGTTACCGCAACGAGCAGGGCGTGGCCCGCGACTCCGACACCGAGACGTTCATCGCGCTGAAGGTCGGCATCGACAACTGGCGGTGGGCCGGCGTGCCGATCTACCTGCGCACCGGCAAGAAGATGGCCGAGGGCATGCGCATCATCTCGATCGCGTTCAAGGAGGCGCCGCGCACCATGTTCCCCGCCGGCTCCGGCGTCGGCTCCCAGGGGCCCGACCACCTGACGTTCGACCTCGCCGACGCATCCAAGGTGTCGCTGTCGTTCTACGGAAAGCGGCCCGGCCCCGGCATGAAGCTCGACAAGATGTCGATGCAGTTCTCCACCCAGGAGACCGATTCGCTCGGCGACGTCCTGGAGGCCTACGAGCGACTGATCCTCGACGCGATGCGCGGCGACCACACGCTGTTCACCACCGCCGAGGGCATCGAATCGCTATGGGAGCGTTCCGAACAACTCCTGCAGGACCCGCCACCGGTGAAGTCGTACCAACCGGGAACCTGGGGGCCGAACGCCATCCACCAGCTCGTCGCGCCCAACGCGTGGCGGTTGCCTTTCGAACGTGCCTGGCGCGAGAAGAAGTAGGGTGAGCCCATGACCGATGCGGTGAATCCCACGATCCCTCCCAGCGGCACGGGTTGCGTCGAATGCACGGCGGTCGACGGATGGTGGGTGCACTTGCGACGGTGCACGGCGTGCGGGCACATCGGCTGCTGCGACGATTCACTCGCCCGGCACGCGTCGGCGCACTGGCGCGAGACGGGCCATCCGATCATCCGGTCGTTCGAGCCTGGTGAGGACTGGTTCTGGAACTTCGACACGAACGAGTACTACGACGGGCCGGAACTGGCTCCGCCGGAGAGTCATCCGGTCGACCAGACTGCGCCGGGCCCGAACGACCGCGTCCCGAAGGACTGGATGATGCAACTGCAGCGCCGGGGTGACTGACCCCCCGTGGTGAAGGCCGGAGGCGACAGCACTCTCACCGTCCTCGTCGCGTTCGGCGCCAACCTCGTCGTCGCCCTGGCGAAGTCCTTCGCCGCGGTGGTGTCGGGTTCGGCGTCGATGACGGCGGAGGCCGCGCACTCCTGGGCCGACACCGGCAACGAGGTGTTCCTCCTCGTCGCCAACCGACGCAGTGTCCGCGAGAAGGACGACCGGCGGCCGCTCGGCTACGGGCGTGAGGCATACGTGTGGTCACTACTGGCGGCGGTCGGCCTCTTCGTCGTCGGAGCAGCCGTGTCGATCTGGCGGGGGGTCACCGAGCTCCTGCACGGTGAAGGCGCCGCCGAGGACTACCGGTTGGCCTACCTCGTGCTGGCGATCGCATTCGTGCTGGAGGGCACGTCGTTGCTGCAGTCTCTACGTCAATTGCGAAGGGATGCAAAGACTTACGAGAGCGACGTGCTGGAGTACGCCTTCGAGACCTCGGACCCCACCGTTCGGGCGGTCTTCGCCGAGGACAGCGCCGCGCTGGTCGGCATCGCCATCGCCTTCCTCGGCATCCTGTTGCATCAACTCACCGGCGACGTCGTCTGGGACGCGATCGGCTCGATCCTGGTCGGCGGCGTACTCGGCGTCGTGGCCGTGATTCTGATCAACCGCAACCGCGTGTTCCTCACTGGCGAACCCGGGCCGCCGCGACTGGGACAGGCGCTTCGCGACAAGCTGGCCAGCTTCCCCGAGGTGGCCTCCGTCCGGTTCCTGCGCCCCGAATTCATCGGTCCCAAGCAGATTTTCGTGATCGCAAGCGTCGACCTGGTCGGCGACGCCGCCGAGTCTTCGATCGCCCGTACGCTGCGCGAGCTCGAGCACCGGTTCGAAGACGCCGTGCCGTACGTGGTGGAGGCGGTACTCACCGTTTCCGAGCCTGACGACGCGGGTATCTCCCTAGGGTGAACACACAACCCCAGACCAGCGACTCGGATTCCGAACCCGAAGCCGCCAAGGACGTCCAGAGTGACCCGGCCAAGGGCGCCGATGACCGCTCGGATTGGTCCGACGAAGGTGGGGCCACCCCAACGGGACCCGCCGACGACTAACTGGCGTCGGCCAAGGCCTGCGTGGCGGCGTTGTAGCCGGGGATGAACGTGATGCCCGGTCCGCCGTGGCAGCCAGCGCTTCCCAGGTACAACCCCTCGACCGGGATCGGAAGGTCGGAGAAGCCGCGTGGCCCTGGCCGATTCGCCCCCATCTGCTCCGGATGAATCAAGCCGTGGCAATAGTCTCCACCTGGCGCACCGAACATCGTCCCCATGTGGCGGGGCGTGAAGGTGGTGTGCCGGATGATCTTGGACTCGAAGTCGGGTGCGACGCGGGCGATCTTCTCCACCACGCGCCGAGCCATCTCCACCTTGAGGTCGCCGTAGGACGCATGTCGGTAGTCGATCGGGAACCACAGCGAGAACGCCGACATCGCGTGCTTGCCGGGGGGAGCCAGCCCGTCGTCGTGTACGGATGGGAATTGCATGGCCACGGCCGGGTCGGAGGGCACGATCCCGTGACGACTGTCCTCCCACTGCCGCTGAAGCTCCTCCGGTGTGCTGAAGAGACCAATGGCCGACTGCAGCTCGGGATCGTTGAGTTGCTCGTATGGCGCGGCGAACGTCGGCATGCCGTCGAGCGCGAAGTGCATCTGCAGGTAGCTGCCGCGATGGTCGACGCGGGCGAACCGGCCGCGGACGTCCGGCGGCACGACGGTGGCGTCGAGCAACGTGGCGACCGTGAGATCGGGTGCGACGGCCGACACGACGATGTCGGCGTCGATCGTGGAGCCGTCGTCGAGACGGACGCCGGTCACCCGGCCGTCGACCACGACGATCTCCGCGACCTTGCTGCGCAGGCGCAGCTCGCCCCCGTGACTCTGCAACACGTCGACGAGATGCTGAGTGAGAGTGCCGATTCCGCCGCGGAACTTCTTCATCAGCTTGGCGTTCTCGTCCGGCATGGCCAGCCCGAACGCCAGGGCCGCGGCGCTGCCCGGGGTGGCCGGCCCGCGATAGGTGGTGTTGACGGCGAGGAACGACAGCATTCCGCGCAGGGCCCCGTGCTTCTCCGCGTCGGGTAGGTAGCGGTCCAGCACGTCCACGACCGAGCCGAAGAGCACGTCGACGATTGCTGATCGCTCGAATTCGCTTTGGGCGCAGGCGAACATCTCGTCGATCGTCTTGGGTGCGACGCCCGCCTCGAACCGCCCCATCGCTCGGGTGGGGCCCTGACTCCACGCCATCAGGCCGGCCATGCCGTTTACCGCTTCGGAGCCGTGCACGTCGCCGAGGTGGGTCAACGACTTCATCGGGTCGGTGTAGTAGACGACCGGCTCGTCACCGATGCCCCGCAGCGACACCGACATGACGTCGAGGTCAACGGTCGGCAACGCGTCGAGCCCGAGCGCATCGCTCACCTTCGCCGACGTCGGGAACTGCAGGGAGCCGGCGATCTCGAATCGATAGCCGTCGAAGAGCTCCACGGTGGAGGCCATTCCACCGGCGTAGAGCTTCGAGTCCAGGCACAGGGTGCGGACGCCGGCCTGCTGCAGGAGGGCCGCCGCAGCCAGCCCGTTGTGACCCGCCCCGATGACCACCGCGTCGAACTGCGCCATCGTTCGAGGCTGGCACGACCCGAAAGTTTTGTCAATTATGACAAAACTTTGCCGTCACCGGTCGCCGACGCCCGCCGCCACGGCCTCCAGCGCAGTCCGGGACAGCCGCGCCAACTCCGGCAACGACCGGTCGTCGCTCAGCATCCACACCTCCATCGCACCGAACACCGCAGCGGCGATGCACCGGGCGGTCACGGTGGTTCGCAACCGGTCGTCGGTGCTCGAGGATGGCGGCGAGTCGCGAATCAGGTACTCCTCGACGGCCTCGGCGAAGTCGGCCTCCACCTGCCGGATGTGCCGCACGATGCGCGCCGGGTCGAGTTCACGGGTCCGCAGCTCGGCGATCTTCGGCACCGCGGCGGTGTCGTACGGCGCCGTCATCACCGCGGAATGCACGGCGTCGACCAGGGATTCGTGCGGTCCGCGGCTGGCCAGCGCCGTCCGGAACCACTCGAGCCCCGCGTCGTAGTCGGCGAACAGCAGATCGTGCTTGGAGGTGAAGTGGCGGTAGAAGGTACGCAGCGACACCCCGGCGTCCGCGGCGATCTGCTCGGCGGAGGTGTCCTCCACCCCCTGCGCCAGGAACCTCACCAGCGCGGCTTGTCGCAGCGCGTCGCGGGTGCGTTCGCTACGCGCGGTTTGCGGCGGGCGGACCATCTGGCCAAATTACCCCGTCACCTTGACGTGCCCTCCCGCTCGGCCGGACACCGCCTCGACTTGAAGTTGGCGTCAATTTTTGCTGGCTACGGCATGTAGACCGCCCGCGCGACTATCATCGGCCGGTGGGCGATTCAACACCGGAGGCGGACGTCGGCGACGCTCGCTACCTCGATCGCCTGGCCGCCCGGCGACTCATCGCGGGCGCCGTGTCGGTCAACCCCGCGGTCGGGGTGCTGATGGGTCGCATCACCGAGGACCACGGCGGGCTGGCTGGGCTACTGCGACTCGTCCTCGCCGACCCCGACCGCCTGACCGCGCTGGGCACGGCCGGCCTCCTGAGCGGCGCACCACGCCTGGCCCTCGACCAGTTCGCGGAGCTCACCGCGGAGGCGTTGGGCGTGCCCTACGCCGCCGTGTCGATCCTCGCCGAGGACCGGCAGATCCGCCTCGGCTGCAACGACCCTGCCGCCGGCGCCGACCGATCGATCCCGCTGGAGGAGTCGATCTGCAAGTACGCGGCGGCCAGCGGTCAACCGTTGATCGTCGACGACATCACCCAGCACCCGTTGTTGGCCGACCATCCCGTCGCGCTCCGCGGGACCATCCGCGCCTACGCCGCCTTTCCGCTGCACGACGACCGCGGCAACACGGTGGGCACGTTGTCCGCCTGGGACGACCACCCGAGACGGTGGACGGGCGGGCAAATTCAGATTCTCGAAGATCTGACGTCAGCCGCCCGCGCCAAGGTGTTGGGCGCGTGAGGCCATGACGACGGCGAAAGACACGGGACAGGACCGGGGGGAACGTTGATCACACTGCAGGGCCGCAAGTCGTCACCACCGGCGCCGAAGTCCGTCCGCACCCAGCCCCGTCGCCGGCGGCGAACCCTCAACGAGCTGGCCAGGACCAACCCCCTGAGCACGATCATCACGGTCTCGATCGACCTGGTCGCAGGGTCGGCGGGGGTGGCCCTGGGCGCGTGGTGGGGCTTCTCGACCGAACCGACCAGTCCCCCGGTGTGGATATGCGCCCTCTACACCCCGTTGATCATCGCCACCCTGTCGTTCCGAAAGGCGTACGCGCGGCGGCTGAACCGACGATTCCTCGACGAGATCGGGCCAGTCCTCGCCGCCACGGCGCTCGCGGCCATCTTCTTGCTGAGCTTGATGGAGTTCGCCAACGTCCCTGGCCACATCGTCGGGATGGTCGCCAAGATGTGGGTCTGCGTCCTCGCAATGATGTTGTCGTTCCGGCTGATCCGCGCGGCGTACCAACGATCGCTGCGGCGGCGTGATCTCCTCCTGTCCCCCGTCGTGGTCGTGGGCAACGGGCGCGTCGCCTATCAGATCGTCGACCGGCTGAGCTCCAGCCCACAGCACGGGCTGAAGGTCATCGGCTTGGTCGACGCCGAGGCACCCTGGGCGGGAGGCGGTTCCGAAGGCGTCGCGTCCCCGGTTCCCTATCTCGGTTCACCCGACGACATCGACCGGATCATCCGCGAGACCGGCGCCGAGGGAATCGTCATCGCCTTCTCGCTCACCCAGGACCAGCTCCTGACCCCCGTGATACGGATCGCGCACCGACACGGACTCCGCGTGTGGGTCGTGCCGCGGATGTTCGACTCGGTCGGCGAGAACGTACGGGTCGAGCACGTCGGCGGTCTCCCACTGCTCGCCGTGCCACACACGAATCCTCAAGGCTGGCAGTTCACCTTGGGCAAGCACCTCGGTGATCGGGTCATCGCCACGGTCGGGCTGCTGCTGATCTCCCCGCTCTTCTTGATGTTGATGCTGCTGGTGCGGCTCAGCTCGCCCGGCCCGATCCTGTTTCGACAGCCGCGCGTCGGGCGCGACGGGCAGGTGTTCGACTGTCTGAAGTTCCGGTCGATGCGCGCACCGCAGCCCTCGGACGCCGACTTCGAAGTCGCCTCCGGCAGCGCGCCGGGGGGCGTCGAAGGCGTCGACCGCCGGACGAAGATCGGCAAGATCATGCGCCGCACGTCGTTGGACGAATTGCCGCAGTTGCTCAACGTCGTCAACGGCGACATGAGCCTGGTGGGGCCGCGGCCGGAGCGGCCGGAGTTCGTCGCGCTGTTCGACGCCCAGATCCGCCGTTACGGCGAGCGACACCGGGTCAAGGCCGGCGTGACCGGCTGGGCTCAGGTCCACGGGCTGCGCGGACAGACCTCGATCGCCGACCGCGCCGAGTGGGACAACTACTACATCGAGAATTGGTCGTGGGCGCTCGACATGAAGATCCTGATGCTCACGGTGCTCGCCGTGATGCGCCGGGCGGAGTAAGCCGGCGTCAGACGCCAAGCCGTGGGTGCGGTTTGCCCTTCTTGTCCGCGTACATCAATCCGTCGGCCTCGGTGACCAACTGTTGCAGCGTCTTGGCGTCGTCCGCGGCGACGTGCACCAGGCCGACGCTGACCGACAAGCGGTACCGCCGATCCGCCGCCTCGTTGAGGGCGAGGAACGACTCCAACAGCCGCGTCCTCAGCATGTGCGAATCGTCGTCGGTCTCGGTGACCAGGACGCAGAATTCGTCACCACCGGTGCGCGCCAGCACGTCGGCCGGCCCGAGCACCGATCGCAACGTCCGCGCCACGTCCGCGATCAGTGCGTCGCCCGCGTCGTGTCCTTCTTCGTCGTTCACCTGCTTGAGTCCGTCGACGTCGAGAAACGCCAACAGACAATCCTGGCCCCGGTCCCGCGCAGCGCTCAGAGCGGCCTGGCCGAGCGCGTTGAACCCCCGCAGATTGTGCAGCCCGGTCAACTCGTCGGTCAGGGACAGCCGACGAATCTCGTCGTTGGCCCGACTCAGCTCGGCCGTGCGGTCACGGACCCGCTGCTCCAGTTCGGCGATCATCTGGACGTGAGCCATGGCAACCGAGGTCGAATCCGCCAGCCCTTGGAGCAGTGACACCTCTTCGGTCGACGGCATCCGTTCCCGGGCCCAGTAGGCGCCGAGGGCGCCGACGGGTTCCAGCCGACGAATGGGGACCATCACGAGGCTCTTCACGAAGGTCGTGCGATAGGCGTCGTGGGGAATCCGCTCGTCTTGGTAGACGTCGGGAATCACCACGGCTTGTCGATGCAGCATGGCCCACCCCCCGATGCAGGACTCCATCGGAAATCTGCTGCCCTTCCACAACCGGGCGATGGCGTCCTCGTCCACGTAGACGCACGTGCCCTCGTCGCGCAGCACGAAGGTGGCGCCGTCGCATCCGAGGATCTCCCGCGCCGCCGTCCGCACGATGCGTTGGACGTCGGCCAACTCCTGGGCGAGCGAGAGTTCCTGGACCGCCGTCAACAGTCGTTCCATGCCGTGGACGTAGTCGACGCCGGGTGGGTCCGAGGTGAGCGAACCGCCCATGCCTACCTCCGTCGGGCCAGATCGCAGCGGTCAGACGAGCCGCGAAAAATCAGCGGAAGCGTAGCACCGTGAGGATGTCGGCCGGACTAGGTCGAGGGCTGCGGGCCAACTCGACTGATGATGAAGAAGTGGCCAGGGCCGGGATCGAACCGGCGACCTTCCGCTTTTCAGGCGGACGCTCGTACCAACTGAGCTACCTGGCCGGGACGGCACGCATTCCTTGCCTCGCCGTATGGCGACCCTGACGGGACTCGAACCCGCGACCTCCGCCGTGACAGGGCGGCGCGCTAACCAACTGCGCCACAGGGCCTTGCTCTTCCTGCTGCTCCGACGTTGCCGCCGTTGCGT
>Ga0209051_1001274_pt1 | contig 22497 bp, 18 predicted proteins | sample AraplaCvi_mMS_r2_2_FD_184286 | JGI IMG/M metagenome (GOLD analysis project Ga0209051, IMG submission 184286) | Arabidopsis root microbial communities from North Carolina, USA - plate scrape MF_Cvi_mMS_r2 (SPAdes) (version 2) | ecosystem: Host-associated > Plants > Roots > Endosphere | place...
AACCCGGCGAGCGTGCCGCCCTCCGCCATCTGTTCGTTGCCATAGGCAAGGTAGCTGAAGGTGGGCAGCACGAGCGCCACCCTTGCCTGAGGTTTGCCAGCCGTAGGGACAATGGCGAACGGAATGTAGTCCTCGGCACCGCTGTCGCCGGATAGCCGTGCCGCGTAGACGCCGCTGCCGATGTGGTCCGGTACCGTCCACTCGAAGGAAGGAATCCAACCTGCATCGGACAGGTCGTCGTCGTGAAAGTGCACTGCGCCGTACTGATCTCTGGCGTGGCGCCAGTCGTCTTGACTGCCATCCCAGTTCCGGCCGGTGACGCCTCGAGTGGGTCGATTGACTACCGCCCCGTCATTGTGGTTGCCCGAAATGTCGCTGATCTTCGACGAACTGATGTCGAGCGAGAAGTCCCAAATCCCAATCGGCGCAGTGCCCGCATCGCCTGGATTGCCGCTCAACAACTCGGTGAACTCGTCGTCCCCCAAGCTTTGACCGTAAAGCCGCGGCGTGTCAATCTTTCCGTTGAAGAAGCAGCCGACCTCCGAACCGCGTTCCCCTGCCACGTATTCGGCCGCAAATAGCAAGTCGCCGTGGCCTGGATCGGGTGGGGCCATTACGCATTGGGTAACGTCTTCAGCTTCGCTGAGAATGATTCCGCTGCACTGCTTTACGGCCAATCGCGCGACGCCCGCGGAAGACGATACCGTCGCGGCAACCGAATACCAGATGCCAGCCTGCAGTTGCCGCCTGGTTCGCACCCGCTCGGGCCCAAGGTCTAGGACGACACACGCGTCTTCGAGACGAAGCGCGAACATGCGCCCCTCGTTGCCGCCTTTCGAGCACAGCGTCTGAATGCCCTGTTGCCGTGGATGTGTCGGCATGATCCACATCTGAATCGTGAACGTCCCACCGACTCGGAGCGCATCATCATCCGGGATTCTGCCGTACGAACCCGGCAACAGCCTCTGGTGGATGCCCGCGTACGTACCCGAAAATGACGCCGGTACCCGATCGGCCTTGAACCCAGGTCCCATCGCCCGGACGTCTCCGTGAATCAGGCGTACCAGCTCGGCGTCGAAGGTATCCGCCGCCGCGCTTACCATGAAGGCGATCTTGTCACCGGCGGCAACCGACAGCTTGTCCGCGTACCCAACCAACTCCATTGTGGTTCCTCACGATTGTGCGTTCATCTGCTTCCGTCGTTTCGCGGCGCGGTTCAGGCAGCAGCGGCCACCTTCGCCCATGGCGAAGAATCCCTGATGAACAGGGGCGAAACCCCGCATAGAAGAATGGTCGCAACGCTGACGGCGAGGAATCCGCCGACGAAGCTACCTGTCGCGTCCCTGACGAGACCAATGACGTAGGGATAGGCAACCCCGCTGACGACCCATGGAAAGCCGAGGATGACGCCGTTCACGATGCCGGCATACCTTCCGCTGACTGATTCAATCGCCTCGGCCAAAATCAACGGCTCACCCGAATACATGCCCAGTCCGATGACGGGAATGAGCAGGGCGACTCCGACGTAGTTGTCCGCAGCCACGAACGTCGTCACGAGCGCGACCGCGACCCCACTCACGATTCCGCCCATCACGACGACCCGCTTCTTGCTTCCTAGCCGTTCGGCGATCAACGGCCCGCCAAGAGCGGCCACCATGCCGGCAATGGAGAACGACGACGTTAGAAGACCAGCATGCGACGCGGAGAACCCCGCGTTCTCAACCAGTATCGTCGGCATCCAGCTCGCGATCGCGGAGAACAATCCGATGCTACCGAACCAAAATATGAGCGCCGACAAGACATTTCGGTTCATGACGGACCGCCTCGAGGCCGGCCTCTTGGCCTCGTGGCGGGGATGGTTCGTTGCAGCGACGTCGGCGTTGAGACTCGGGGCGTTCTTCGAGAAGAAGAGCACGAAGACGAGGACCCCCGACAACCAGACGGCCTGCACCGCCAGTCCAAGCCGCCAACCGATGGCCACCAGAACTGCCGAAAAGGCGAACAGACTCAACAGCGCGCCCACGCCGTCGCCCGAGGCCAAGATGCCCAAGGCGCGCCCCGTCTGGTTGCTGGCTCTGAACCAGTCGGCGGCCATCGTGAAAGACCCCACCCACATGAATCCGACCGACAGACCAGCAAGAATCCGGCCGGCGATCACGGAGCCAAAACCGTCCGCCATTGCGAAAACCAACTGCCCGGCGATACCGGCCACTAGACCGGCGACGATGATCCTCTTGCTTCCCCAACGGGCAGCCAACGCGCCGCCCGCTAAGAGCATCAAACCTGCTACGAGGCCGGTGACCGACGAAATGCTGCCCGCCTGAGCGTAACTCAGGTCCAAGTCGAGACTGATGACAGCGAGGCTTGGACTCCATCCGGCATACGGTAGGGACGATCCGACAATCACCAGGTATACGGCGAGCAGGTTGATCCACCTGCTGTTCGACATGTCGCTCCTCTAAAATTCGCACCGAAATCTGGTTTCGATTCGTTCAATATCTGTCGGTCGCGGCTGAGCCGTCCGAGCGTGGGTCCGAGGCGGCCGCCATGGTTCCGTCTCCGTTGACGAAGACGACGTTGGCGTGACCCATGTGGTCGGTGTGGGAAGGAACCACGAGGGGCTCGACGCGCGCATCTGTGAGGGCGAATTTTGCCCGTTCCGGAAGGTCTTGCTCGATAGTCACAGTTTCGGCAGTCGCGCCGTCGACCTGAGCGCCGACGATGGCCCTGGCTGCGTTCACCGCTTCCTCAGCAGTGGCTCCCCCCATGGCACGCAACAGGACCTGTCCCAGGATCTGCGGTTGCCCTTGCCCGCCCATGGTCGACAGGACGTGACTCAACACGCCGTCTCGCGTGGTCAGTACTGGCGTAAGGGTATGCGCGGGCCGTTTCCGCGGCGCGATGACGTTGGGCGAGGCGGGGTCGAGCGAGAAGCCCGTTCCCCGGTTGTGGAAAAGGACGCCCGTCACGGGGTCGACGAGTCCGGATCCGAACGCGCCGTACACACTCTGGATCAGCGACACCGCGTACCCGTCATCGTCTGCGGCGGCGATGCCGACGGTGTCACCACGCGGGATCCGTGACGGGCCAGGTGGTAGGCCGCCGAATTCGGTCGACTGGTCAAGCCCGCCTGCGACGAGGGCACGTGCGTTGACTCCGCCGTAGCGCGGATCTGCGAGGTAATCGTCGCGTAACGTGTTGGCGTGAAGGCAGATTCGCAGGAAGGCGGCGAGCCCGTCACCCAGCGGATCTCTGATTCCGGATTCGGCCATTGCGCGCAACGCACGCAACAGCACGAATCCCTGCGTGTTCGGCGGGCTGGTGTGGACTCTCAGACCGTCGAAGTCGATCGACAGGGGGTCAACCACCTCGGGCTGGAACGTCTCGAAGTCCGCAGTGGTCACGGCTGAACCCTGCGACCGCAGATAGGCCACGGTGCGGGCGGCCAACGAGCCGTCGTAGAAGTCGTCGGGTCCACGCTGCCGCAACGCCGCGAATGTCTCTGCGAGCGCGGGCTGGATCAGCGGGTCTCCAGCCCGCAGATTCCGACCCTCCAGGCGGAACACCTCAGCGAAGTCTTCGCTGGCGAACAGGGCCGCGTTCTGCGCGTCGGCAAGATGCGCTGCCAGGGACGATGCGACGGGAGCGCCCGATCTGGCCAACTGCTCTGCAGGTTCCAAGCATCGTTCCCACGTCAGTCGAGCGCCAAACCGACGCAACGCTTCCCACCCGCGGACACCGCCGGGAACAGTGACGGTGTCGACGCCGATCGCCGGCATCTGACTTCCGTGCGTAGCCCGTAGCCCGACGACGTCGACACCGCCGGCGGCCCAACCAGAAGCGTTGACGCAACGCACCACGCCGTTCGGCGTACGTACCAAGGCGACCAAATCGCCGCCGAGGGAGACATTGTGGGGATAGACCACCGCCAGGACTGCGGCGGCGGCGATGGCAGCGTCGATGGCATTGCCGCCGTCACGATAGGCGCGCATGCCAGCATCGGTGGCCAGCGAGTGGGGGGTTGCCAGCGACGCGGTCGACGAACCCGAGGCCGAATCGCTAGGCACAGACAGTTGCTCCTTGGGGGAACGGCGGGGCACCGTTCAATCCCGTTGTCCCCACCACGATTCCAGGAGCGATCGGAGCTGCGCCTAGACCGTTGTCACACCGCATCACGGGGCCATGGTGAGGCTTTGCAACCTCTACCCTGCCTGAACCTCGGCCCATACCCGACTGCGCTGTTTGACCCCCTCGGCGCCGGTGAAGTTTTGGACGATCGCGTTGGGCGGATAGTCGAACGCCGGGGTCAAGAAGTTCTTGTTGATCATGCTGTCACCGGCTTTACTCGTTCGCGCCGCCGAGGTGGCGTTGACGAAATCGGCGTACGGCTTGGGCTGCATGATGAAGTCCAACCACGCCAGCGCGACGTTCGGAACATCGGTCTGTGCAATTGCGACGACACCCTCGATCGAGGCCAAGGAGCCGTCCTTGGGGTAGAGGACAACGATATTGGGGTCGGTAATCGCGGCCGCGGCCATCTCATAGCTCCAGCCGGAAGACATAACCGCGCTACCGTCCTGCAAACCCTTCGCGAGGTCGGACACCTTGAACGCCTGAATGTGCGGCTTCAACTGCAGCAGAGCCGCTTTGGCCTTGTCCAGTTCGTCTTGATTGTTGCTGTTGGGATCGAACCCGCAATACATGAGCGCGACTCCGATGGCACTGGTGTCGTTGCCGATGAACGTGACCTTGCCCGAATACTTCGGTGCCACCCGCCAAAAGTCGGCCCATGAGGTTAGCGGCTCGTCCACGAGGTCCTTGCGATACGCAATGCAGGACACCGCAGTGTCAATGCAGACACCAAAGGGGAACAGCTCACGTATCTTTGGCTCGACGTTGGACAGGGAGGGCACGCTCTTTTCGTCGACGTGAAGAATGAGTCCGCCAGCTTCCATTTGCTGGGCCATCACCCTGCTCACATATGCGAGATCGTATTCCTTGGGATTCTGAGCGATCGTTCCAGCGACCCCGACCGAGCTCTCAAAGCCGGACGCGGACTGCTTGATCTGGGCACCCGGATACTGCTTCTCGAAATCCGCAACGGTGTTCGGACCTATCCAACCCGGGTAGTTCAGGTATGTGGCCGTCCCCTTGACTTCAGCCGCAGCAGGAGCCGCCGTTGCGGTGGAGGGAGCGGGAGCGGGACCGTTCTGCCCGCTGTCGCCGCAAGCACTCAACGCAGCGCCGCCGGCGAACAGTCCGAGTGCGCCAAGAGTGGAACCTCTCAACACCGTCCGCCGATTCACCGGTGTGCCATGGATGTTGGGTGCCATGAAGCCTCGTTTCTGAAGTTCGTCTAGGCGCTACTCGCGTGTGAACGTAAGACTTGCCCTCTACCGACGGTCTGGCCATTGGCAGCGCGTCAAGAGTTCATCGGCTTTGCCGTACACGGTGTCTACCGCAGACCTCCCGCGCACGGCCTCACGGACGGCCCACCCCAACTAACGCGGCAACTCGGTGGGAATCTTGAAGGGGTTGAGCGCACCGCCGTCGACCATCATGGAAACTCCGGTCACGTAGCGGGCGTCCTCGGAGGCGAGATAGAGAACAGCCTTGCTGATGTCGATCGATTCGACGAATGGGATGTTCAGCGACTGAATGGTGGACATGGCCTGGAACGCATCCTCGTACACGGCCCCCTCCATCCCTCCAGTGAACAACTGAATCATTGGTTCGTTGTTGACCATTGGGGTGTCGACGATGGTCGGGTTCACCGTGTTCACCCGAATGCCGAACGGCGCCAACTCGGCTGAGAGGTTGCGCATGAGCCCAGTCACGCCGTGCTTGCTTGCGACGTAATGCCCAAGGTTGAGCTCGGCTGCCAGACCCGAGGTCGAGCTGGTCAGGATCACTGAGCCACCCTGGTTCTGCTCCAAGAGAGTCGGCACCGTGGCCTTGATGGTCCGCCACACGCCGACGAGGTTGACGTCGATCTGGTCGGTGACCTGCTTCTCGGTCAGCTCCCACAATTGGGCAATCCCGTTTAGCGTCCCGGCATTGGCCACGACGATGTCGAGACGGCCAAACTCGGCAACGCCGTCAGCGACCGCCTTCTCCAGGCTGGCCAAATCCCGCACATCCGCCTGGCTGGCGACGATCCGGCCGCCGGCCTGTTTGACCAGCTCGACCGTTTCAGCGAGGTCGTCCACGGTCGCCAGGGGGTAATCAACGGTGTCGCCGTTCACGCCACACGAGTCGACGGCGATGATGGCCGCGCCCTCTTCGGCGAGGGTGATCGCATGCGAACGCCCCTGGCCTCGCGCCGCGCCGGTGATGAACGCAACCTTGCCCTCAACCCTGTTTCCCATCAAGTGTCCTTTTGCTAGAGCGATCAATGGTGACGTTCAGCGCTTGCCGCAGATCCAATTGGGTCGGAAACCAGACCACGCAATCCAATGGATCGCCGTGACGTTGCCATCGCTAGGGACGTACGCCAAGCCGCATCGTGTCACCCACCGCCGCCCCACTGCGCGACACAACGTCCATTCCGGATAGTGCGGCGCGTGGAGGGTCTCGGTCCTGCATCCCTGAAGGTGGATCGTGCGAGGCAGCCGCATTCGATCCAGCAAGCCTGTGCGTGGCGAGCCGGAGTTGACGCCTTGTCAGGACGTTGGCCGCATTTGGTGACACTTCGACGCTATGCCGACACTCACCAGCAGCGCACAGTTGGAATTTGAGGTCCGCTTCGCCACGCCATCAGTCGTCCGCTGAGATACGTTGAACGACAGCCATTTCCAGGAGAGAAGCATAGAGTTGTGTAACAACGACATTACGCGAGGGGGCGCTGCATTCGCCAGTCCGACAAGTGTCGTGACTCTTGGCTATGCGAGGGATGTGCGTCATATGCCATTTCCATCGAACGCATGTCTCCCGGGACGACGCGCTCGGCGCACTCCGCCTGGCGCGTCTTCGGACAACATTGCGCGGTGGCCAGACCTGCCCGTCGGGAGTTGCTAAATGGTGTCGACGACAACCGCACCCAAGAAAGAGCCCAAGCAGCGCGACAGTCGCCGACGGCGACTCACTGCACGCGACACGATGGCGCTGCCGTCATTGATTCTGTGGCTGCTGTTCTTGATGGTCCCCTTGGGGATCTTGTTCGTGTACTCGTTTGGGCAACTGGACATCATCACCTTCAAGATGTCGTTCGACTGGACAGTCGACAATTACAAGCGCCTTACCGACGCGCTGTACCTCGGCGCCATCGTGCGGTCGCTCATCCTCAGCGCCCTCGCGACCGTGCTGACGCTGACCCTCGGATTCCCGGTCGCCTACTACATGAGCCGCAAAAGCGGTGCGATGCAGCAACTTCTCATCGTGGCCATACTCATACCGTTCTGGGTGAGCTTCGTCATCCGGACCTATGCCTGGATCAACGTCCTGGACAACAACGGCCTGATTGCCACCGCGCTCAGGTCGGTAGGACTACTGGACGGCGACATCGGATTGGCCTACTCCGACAAGGCGGTTCTCATCGGTATGACCGCCACCTACTTGCCGTTGATGATCCTGCCCCTCTTCGTGGCCTTGGACCGTATCGACGACTCGCTGCTGCAAGCGGCAGCCGATCTTGGAGCGAACTCGCGACGCGCGATGTTTCGAGTGGTCATACCCCTTGCGCGCCCCGGAATTGCCGCGGGATGTCTCCTGGTTGGCGTCCCCGCGCTCGGTGAGTACGTGATTCCGTCGATCCTCAGCGGCGGTAAGACGTTGATGCTGGGCAATGTCATCGGTGATCAGTTCCTCAGCGTGGGCGATTACCCATTCGGTTCGGCACTCGCGACCTCGTTCATGGTCGTGTTGACGCTGTTCCTGGTGATCTCGCGCGCACGCAGCCAAGGCAAGGAAGACATCCTGTGACCAAACACCGCAGCCTCTGGCTGACCGGCGGGGTGACCGTACTCGTTCTGGTCCTGCTGTATCTCCCCATCATCATGGTGTTCCTGAACTCGTTCAACGCTGACCCCAACCTCGCGGGCTGGGGTGGATTCACGACGCGATGGTTCTCACAAGTTTTGCAGGACCAGCGGATTCGCGACGACTTCATCACCAGCTTGACGATCGCCCTGGCCACCACCGTGCTGTCGCTGCTGATCGCGATCACCGCGTCACTGTGGATGCGATCGGCGTCGCCGCGGGGGCGCGCGATGCTCGACATCACCACCGTCATGCGGCTCGTGCTGCCGGAGATCGTCGTGGCAGTGGGTTTGTTCGTTCTCTTCCGCTGGCTGGACTTCCCTCTCGGGCGCACCACGGTGATCATCGGACACACCGTGTTCCTGTCTGCGTATGCGACCGTGGTGTTGCAGGCTCGAGTCGCGACGATCGGGACCTCCCTCGAGGCGGCGGCGGCCGATCTCGGTGCGACCCCATGGCGAGCCTTTCGCAGAGTCACCTTGCCTCAGCTCTACCCGGCCATCGCCGTCGCCGGACTGCTGGTGTTCACGTTCTCCCTTGACGACCTCATCACGTCGCAATTTCTCGGTGGCGGCTCCGTCGAGACACTGCCGGTATTACTTCTGGGGCTGATCCGCCATCAGGTGACCCCCAGCGTCAACGCCGTCGGGTCGATTCTGATTCTGATCACCTTGCTCACGTTCATCTGTGCCCTGGCGCTGGTCGGTGTACGAACCTTGAGCAACCTCAGTTCCTCACGTACAGAGAGTGAAGAAGAATGACGAAGGAAACCTGTGCACTGCGACTGTCCAAGGTGCACCGACGATTTGGCGATTACGTCGCCGTCGAGGAACTTGATTTGTCGATCGCCGACGGCGAGTTCTTCTCACTCATCGGTCCGAGTGGCTGCGGCAAGACCACCACGCTGAGGATGATCGCCGGCCTCGATGAGCCCACTTCGGGCACCATCGAGGTGGCTGGGCTCGACGTGACTCGGACTCCACCCCACCGCCGACCCGTGAACACGGTGTTCCAGCACTACGCGCTGTTTCCACACCTCGACGTTCAGGAAAACGTGGCATTCGGTCTGCGCGAACGGCGGATGTCGAATGCCGAGATCCGACCGCGCGTCGACAACATCTTGGAGCTCGTCGGTCTCCAGCAGCGAAAGAACCACAAGCCGCGACTGTTGTCGGGCGGGCAGCAACAACGCGTCGCTCTGGCCCGCGCTCTGGTACTCGAACCGAAGGTACTCGTCCTTGATGAGCCCTTGGGTGCGCTCGACCTCAAACTGCGGAAGTCGATGCAGGCGTTGCTGCGTCAGGTTCAGCGTGAGGTTGGCATCACGTTCATCTACGTGACACACGACCAGGAGGAAGCCTTCTCGATGTCCACCCGCGTTGGTGTGATGAATGGCGGGGTTCTCGAACAGGTCGGGCCACCGCGAGACGTATACCAGCGTCCAGAAACACTTTTCGTGGCGGACTTCGTCGGCGCATCCAATCACATTCCGGTGACCGTCACCGGCGGCCCTGACGGCAATTACCTCGCGCAGTTCGGGAGTCACCAGGTGATTTCGGAAGGTCCGGCCAACTTGGTCGACAACTCGTCCGCAGCGCTCGTGGTCCGCCCCGAAGGAATCACACTGACCGCACCGTCGGCTGGGATACTTCAGGGCACCGTGACCGACACCTCGTACTCCGGTCCGCAGGAAGAGCTGACGGTCGACACCCCCGTCGGCAAGATCAAGGCTGTTGCGCGAGGGGCACTGGACTGCAAGATCGGCGACAACGTTGGGATGACTTGGGACGCTTCGTCATCGTGGCTCGTTGCAGGTTCGGCCAAGTCAGGCCCTGCCAAAAGCACCGCGAGCGACGAGGGAGACCGAGCTACCGATCTCGTCGACGGTTCCGTCGCATCTTAGAACTAATGCCTGCGCGGCGTGAAAAGTACTCCAAAGCTGGCCCTTTCAGCTGTCGACCTGCGTCACCTGAAATCGCACAGCGTCCCATTCCTCGCCCCTGTGTCCCCCAACCGAAGTGTGCTCTGCCAATAAGGCCCAATCTCAAGCCCTGGGCCGTCCCCCGTTGATCGGAGTTGTGTCATGGTGACTGTTCTTGGTGAAGATGAGACCGCCACGAGTCTTCCTCAGAGCTACTACATGTCTGAAGAGCAATTCGCGGAGGACGTGGAGAAGGTCTGGAAGCGTCAGTGGCTGTACGCAGGCCATGTTTCGCAGGTCAAGTCCCCGGGAGACTTCTTCACCTTCACTCTCCTGAACGAGAGCCTCATCATCGTGAAGGCGAGGGACAACCGGATCCTGGCGCTTCACAACGTGTGCGGACACCGGGGCATGCGGCTGTGCGAAGGCGCTGGCCACGCACGGCGGATTGTCTGCCCCTATCACTCCTGGTCCTACAGCACCGATGGCGAACTGCTCGCCGCGTCCCAACAACAGGGCGAACTGGCGCTGGACCGTAGCGAACTGGCGCTGACGCATGCTCAGGTGTCCGTCTGGCAGGGCCTGATCTTCGTGAACTTCTCGCCAGAACCTCTGCCCGAAGTCGAAGACATCGTCGGCCCGGAAGGCACGGCGGCGATGGCTCGGCTCGAGCCCGAGAAGATGAAAATCGTCCACACCGACGTGTACTCGACGAAGGCCAACTGGAAGCTTCTCCTGGAGAACGGCGTCGAGTGCTACCACTGCCCCACCGTGCACAAGGAGTTCTGCGAAGTCCTCGACCCTGCCGCAATGACCGGCTACTACGCCGACGATTACTCCGCGAAGCTCGTCCAGGAACTGGTGATCCCGATTCAGTACGGCAAGGACTCGCTGACGCTGACTGGCGACCTGGCCTCGCGAAAGCTGCTGGGCGACTTCGGCCGTGGCGTCCCGATCCCGCCTGACTACAGCGGTACCGGATTCATGACCCAGCCCGGATATGCGTGGGGGGATTTCCACCCCGACCATGCAATGATCGCCACCTGCAACCCGACGGGTCCGACATCCTCGGAGTTCGCCGCCTCGTGGCTGGTCCACGAGGATGCGGTAGAGGGCGTGGACTTCGAGGTCGAAGACGTGATCGGGCTGTGGGCGACCACCCACCCCCAAGATGCGAAGACCCTGGCCCGTCAGCAAGCGGGGATCGGTTCAAGCGCTTACAAGCCCGGCCCGTACAGCGCTCGCGCCGAACCGGGGATCACACTGGCACTTGACCTTTACCGACAGATGCTTGGCCAACGATGAACGCGAGAGCTCTTGCCCCGGGAACCAGCGCGGCTCCCGGCCTGCAGTGAGTGATGGGCCCGATCTGGCCGCCACACGGGATCTGAGCTACCACGGCGAGGTGATCGGGCTCGCGGACTTCGGGAGCACGTTCACCAAGTTGCGGGTGGTCACCCCTGACGGCCGAATGGTGGGTTCGACTCAATACCCGACCGTTCATGGGGATGCTCTCGTAGGCCTGGCCGCAGCTCGGCAACAACTGGAGTATGACCACCCCTCAGCAGATTTCGCCGAAACACTCGCCTGTTCGAGCGCCGGCGGCGGTCTCCGAATGGCCGTGGTGGGATTGGAACGCGATCTCACCGTCGAAGCGGCACGGCAGGCCGCCCTCAGTGCTGGCGCCCGAATCGCCACCATCGTCAGCGCGGGGCTCGAAGGTGCCACGGATGCAGTCGAACTCCTCGCAGGACAACCGGACATCATCTTGCTCGTCGGTGGCACGAATGGTGGTGACGAGGTCACGCTGCGGGCGTCCGCCAAGGCACTGTCCGAACTCGGCGGCGGTCACGTTCCGGTGGTAGTCGCCGGCAACGAAGTGGTCCAGGGCGAGGCCGCAAAGTGGTTGCGGAACGCGGGATGGACGGTCGCTCAGGCGCCCAACGTGATGCCCGCCATTCGGACATTCACCCCCTTAGGCGTGCGGGAAGTCCTGCGGCGCTTGTTCATCAGCCACGTGATCGGCGGGAAGCTTGGTGGCGGCGATCAACTCAAGCAGCTCGTTCAGATGGCCACCCCGGACGCGGTCCTGCGGGGAACGGAACTTCTCGCCGGCCTGCTCGCGCAGCGGGGAATCGCTGCGGGTCTGATCGTCGTCGACGTCGGCGGAGCCACAACGGATGTCCATTCGGCGTTGCCGGGAGGCCGTCAACCGCAAGGCTACAAACAAGCCCTCCTGCCTCAGTCCACGAGCGCCCGATCAGTGGAGGCCGACCTGGGCGTGCGATGGAACGCACTGGGAATCGTCGAGGCGGCGCGCGATGAAGGGCTCCTCGACGCTGCCGAGATCGCCAAACTAGGAGACCATGCAGCGGCTCGCGAACAGGAACCCACCTACCTTTCCGATTGCCAATCAGAAGCCGATGTCGACCGCCGTCTGACGATGCTCGCCATCACGGTCGCATTGCGACGTCACGTCGGCCGCGAACGCCTGACGCTCACCCCGGACGGTGCGGTCCTCGCGCGGGAGGGCCGCGACCTGACGGAAGCATCGCTTCTCATCGGCACCGGAGGGCCTCTGCGGTCGCTGAATCCCGCCGATCTGGACGCCTGCCTCGCAAGCGCTTTGGGACGCGGACGGCTGCTACTCCCCCGTCGCGCTCGGACGAGAATTGACCACGACTACGTGCTGGCAGCTGCCGGTCTGCTCGCCGGCGCACACGAGACCGCTGCAGGCGCTCTCCTCGAGTCGTGCATGTCGTCGCTCATCCATCCCCTCCCTCTCGACTCGTAAGGAGCCCTCAGTGACCTCGACTGAAATTGAATTGCACCAGCTCATTCCCGACGACCTTCCCGACGGAATCGAACTGGTTCGCCAGGCAAAGGAACGCGCGAAGGCAATTCCAGTTGGACGGTCTAGAGGCGTCGAAGTGCGAGATGCCGACAGCGACCGGGCGTTCAAGGAGCGGTGTCGAGACACTGGCCGACTCACGACCTACATCAACCTCGGCTACAAGACCTGGGCCGAGACACGGGACGCTCTCGACGAAATCACCGCAGCCGGACAAAAGCGTGGTTTCACGCTGGACCGCTTTTCGCTCGTCTCTGATCGGCGGATGGGACTTCCGCCCGAGATGCGCGACGAAGCGCTCGCGGAAACGGGCATCATGATGTACACCGAGGCCGATTGGGTGGGAGCAGCGCGAGACACCGACGTCGAGCCGGAATGGAACGACCACGGCGTGGCCACTCCCGGTGGGGTGGCGACCACTGAGTCCGCGATCCGGGCCGGCTTCGGCTACATCGGCGACTTCGCCGAATTCAATCGGTACAGCTACCCCGGGTGGTATGACGACGCCGAGCAGATGATCCGAGGGGTGCGGGCCGCATCGATGATCGCGGCAAAGCGCGATGACGGTGTCGTCTTGAATTCGTTCATCGAAGATGGGTACTGCTCGTCATTTCATGACCTGGCAACATCCCTGGGCTGGAGCATGTTTCAGTGTTACATCGCAGAGGATCTCATCGGTGCCGCCCATGCGCAGAGCTACGGGTCGACGTTCTCGGATCCGATCCGCAAGCAGGCGTTCGGTTTGGCGATGGATGCCATCAACGTCGACCACGTGCCGCCAACTTTCGTCCACGGCGACACCAACGGCTTGGTCGGTGAGGACTTCGATCGCAATGCCGTGATCGTTGCCGCGGACGTGATGTACACGATTGCCCGGGAGTTGAAGCACCCGACGGGCGCAGCCATGCACGCGACGCCGGTCTCGGAGCCGATCCGCATCCCGAGCGTCGACGAATTGGTCGAGTCGCTGGTGATCGTCAGCGAGGCCGAGAAACGCGTCCGAGCATGTCCGGACATCATCGACTGGCGGCCGATCTACGAGATGCGTGACCAGATCATTCAGGGCGGCCGGCAGGTGTTTCGCAATCTTCTGGACGGTTTGGGAAAGATCGGCGTCAAGACAGACGATCCACTACAGCTGATGCTCGCAACGCGTCGGCTCGGCGCAGGAGCCATCGAGGACCTCTTTCACGCCGGCGAACCTGACTCCAGCTTCCCGCGCGGATTCAAGCCGCTGGTCGCGAGCGACACACTGGGGCGGCTACTCGAGCGCAAGACTGCTGTACTCGCGCGCCTTCGAGTCGACGGCCCGCTTCCGGACCTGCGCGACGTCAAAGTCGTCACGGCCGGGACAGACGTCCACGAATACGCGTTGCACGTCTTGACTCAGGCGCTGTCGGCATGCGGAGCCGAGGTGATCAATCTGGGCATCAACACCACCTCCCCCGACATTGCGAAGGTCGTCGTGGAGACGGCAGCGGACTCGGTCGCCGTGTCGACTCACAACGGCATGGCGCTCAGCCTCGGCCGCCAACTCAAGAAGGAACTCGATGCTCGTCGGGTCAATCCCCGGGTATTCATGGGCGGACGGCTCAACGAGGACCTCGAGCATCAGGAGGCCGCTGACGTTCGGCCGATGCTGCGGGCAGAGGGCATCGTGCCATGCGACACCGTCGAAGAGATGATCGAGCACCTTCGCCACAGATCTACCGACACAGGCGTGCACAATCTGCCGATCAATCACTAGGTAACGCGGCGGGACCGCCAAAGTCCTTGTTGGGAACGAGGTTCGCAAGGGTTTCGGGGCATGGCGCTCGGGCCGATCGTCGAGAAGGCGGATTACCGTACCAAAGCGCCGATACCGCCGCACGGCAACTTCGAACAGAGTTACAGGCTGTCCGACTCCGACGGTGAAGCAATGACACATCGCAACTAGGCCTGTGCATTCGTTGCGCGCACGCTGTCAACAAGGCACCTATGGGTGGGCTCCGGGCACACGCCCGGTGGCTCAGACGACCTGTGTTCCGGGGCTCAACAGGAGGATCGCATGGCCAACGACAATTTCTTCAGTTCACCGATGACGCGCCGGCGCATGTTGTCCCGCGCGGCGATGTTGGCCGCCGGAGCAGCTGGCGGTGGAACGCTACTCGCGGCCTGCGGCAGTGGCGGGGGCCCCACCAATAGCCCCGCATCGTCGTCGTTCACCGCTGCGCCCGCACCCGAATCAGTCAAGGGCTCGGCGGTATACCTCAACTATCCTGGCTGGATCGGCTCGAACAACGTCGCCGATTTCCAGAAGCAGTACCCGGGTGCCGAGATCAAGCAGTCGGCGTCGGGCTTCGAAACCTCCATTGGCGTCACGCAGACCATCGCCCAGAACCCCAAGGCCTACGACCTCGTGCTCTGTACGGCTGACATCGCGCAGCAGTTGCAAGCCAACAACCTCATTCTGCCGATCGACGAAAAGAACGTCCCGTCGCTGTCACTGGTGGAAGACCGCTTCCGCGAGATCATGCCGGGAGTGCTCCCTACTGACACTGATACCTTCGTCATTGGCTACCGCAAAGACATCGTCAAGAACCCGCCACGCTCCTGGGCGGAGCTCTGGAAGATGGCGCCGCAGTACCACCAAAAGATCGTGTTCACCGGGTGGGACAGGCCTGCTCTGGGAATTGCGCTGATTCACAAGGGCTTCAAGGCCGACAGCACCGACGCGAATGAACTGACGCAGGCCAAGGACTCACTGCTGGAGATCAAGCCAGACGTGCTGGCGTTCAAGGTCTCCGATTTGGCGCAGCCGCTCGCCGACGGCAGCGCGGTACTGAGCGTGGGGCTCAGCTATGAGTTCGTCAGCCTGATGGCCGAAAATCCCAACATCGGCATCATCTTCCCCGAGGAAGGAACGGTGTTCGACGTCGAAGCGATCGCCGCGGTTGCCACGACCGACACCCCTGAAGTGGCACTGACCTTCCTGGACTTCATGATGCGGCCACCCAATTACGCCAACTTCGTCAACACCACCCGCGCAGCGCGGGTCAGTACGGCCGCCGACGCCATGATCGACAAGGTTCTGCTGTCACCACTGATGGACGTGCCGAAGAACGCAACCATGCAGCACTTCCCGGGAGCTGAAGGCGCCAAGGCGATTACCCTTGCCTGGCAACAGTTCCAGTCGGGCTAGCGCGGCCACACCAACCCGATGTTGGTCGGTGGACACTGTGTCAGGGATATCCAGTGGTTAAGCGACAGAAAGCCATTCGAATCTCAGGGTGACATTGTCCACACTTGAGACATGCCCACGGACCCCTCCGACGCCCAGACTGGCACCGCTCGCGTGAAGCGCGGGATGGCCGAAATGCTCAAGGGCGGCGTCATCATGGACGTCGTCACCCCCGAGCAGGCCCGCATCGCCGAGGCCGCGGGCGCCGTCGCGGTGATGGCGCTCGAGCGCGTACCGGCCGACATCCGCGCTCAGGGCGGCGTGTCGCGGATGAGCGACCCCGACATGATCGAGGGCATCATCGAAGCGGTGACCATCCCGGTCATGGCCAAGGCCCGCATCGGGCACTTCGTCGAGGCGCAGATCCTGCAGAGCCTCGGCGTGGACTACGTCGACGAATCCGAAGTTCTCACCCCGGCCGACTACACCAACCACATCGACAAGTGGAAGTTCACCGTGCCGTTCGTCTGCGGTGCGACCAACCTCGGCGAAGCGCTCCGGCGCATCAGCGAGGGCGCGGCCATGATTCGCTCCAAGGGCGAGGCGGGCACCGGAGACGTCTCCAACGCGACCACGCACATGCGCAAGATCGGCGGCGAGATCCGCCGGTTGACCTCCCTGTCGGAAGACGAGCTGTACGTCGCGGCGAAGGAACTGCAGGCGCCGTACGACCTGGTGGTCGAGGTGGCGCGGGCCGGCAAACTGCCGGTGACGCTGTTCACCGCCGGCGGCATCGCCACCCCGGCCGACGCCGCGATGATGATGCAGCTGGGCGCCGAGGGCGTCTTCGTCGGGTCGGGCATCTTCAAGTCGGGCAACCCCGAGGAGCGCGGCGCGGCGATCGTGAAGGCCACCACCTTCTTCGACGACCCCGACGTGCTGGCCAAGGTGTCGCGCGGATTGGGCGAGGCGATGGTCGGAATCAACGTGGAGGACATCGCGCAGCCTCACCGGCTCGCCGAGCGCGGCTGGTAAACCCAGACCATCCCGCCCACGCGACGATTCAAAGGCGACCTCACATGACCTTGATCATCAACAAACAACTCGCTTGGGAACTGGCCGAACAGCTTGGTGGGCGCTTGACCGACAAAGAGCGCATGGCGGTCTTCGTCGACCTGGGCAGCGGTGATCACGCAGCAGCAATCCACCGCTTGATTACCATCGCCACCAAGTGCGGGCATTCATTGCCAATCGGAACCGCCAAGCGGTTCCATGCATGGGCCTACGCCCATCACGTGCAGGATCTCTATGGGCCGATCCTCGCTCGGATTGAAGCCGCATGCGTCACCGAGGTCGGTATAGCCGCTCCACACCCCTGACTGCAGGGAGTGTTGATCTGCAAGTGAAACTCCCTGTTCCGGTCGAGATCTCAGCGACAATCAACCAGTTGGCAATCGCAACCGCTGCGCCCCACAGAGGTAGCCTGGTCACCGCACTACTGCATGAAGTGTAATTTCTGGCAGCATTTTCAGCACTGCTTCGCAGCACCACTTCGCACCGATTGCCGGTTCGGACCTATGCGCTGGTGTACAACGCGGCGCCGAGGCCACCGTCGACCACTATGGAGGCGCCGTTGACGAAGGACGCGTCATCGGAGACTAGGAACCTGACCACTGCGGCGACTTCAGCCGGATCAGCGATTCGCTCGACAGGGTAGGACGCCGCCATCTGGCGACGCGCCTCCCCAGGATCCTGTTGGGCCTCAAGGTACTTCTGCACCATGACGGTATCCATGTCACCTGGCAGAACCGCATTGGCCCGAATCCCCTCTCGCGCAAGAGTCCGCGTCACGGCAATGCTGCGTGTCAACCCCAAGACGGCATGCTTGCTCGTGGTGTAAGCGGTGAGCATCGGGTCAGCGCTCGTCGACAAGACCGAGGCAATGTTGACGATGCTACCGCCGCGGCCCAGTCGAAGCATCGCCTCAGCGGCGTACTTGCACACCCAGAATGGGCCCCGCACGTTTGTGGCGTCGACCGCCTCCCAGTCCGCATTGGTGGTCTCCAGGAAGAGCTTCTCAACCTGCTTGCCGGCGTTGTTGACGACGTAATCCACTGTGCCGAAATGGCTCTCTACGGCCTTGATGGCATCGATCACCGCTGACTCGTCGGTGACATCGGCTACGAGTGTGATCACGGAGCCGCCCATGCCTGCTGCCAGGTCGGCGGTCTCCCGTAGACCTTCTGCGTTGCGGCTCAACGCCACGACGTTGGCGCCGTCGGCAGCCAACGCGAGCACGGTAGCGCGACCCAACCCACCCGACGCTCCAGTGACAAGTCCAGACTTCCCGGCGCACGAGTTCATGTCATCCCTCCCTCTCCTCCGATGATGCATCGCGGAACGGCGGGTAAGCCCCCCGTACCGGGGAGTCACCCGATGCGGATCAGTTTCTTGTTGACGAACTCGTCTGCTCCGAGCCTGCCCAGTTCGCGTCCGAAACCGGAGTTCTTCACTCCGCCGAAGGGCATCTCGACTCCTTCGCCATCGGTGGTGTTGACGAACACCATGCCGGCCTCGATCTGATCTGCCAACCTTTCGGCCTGTCGGGTGTCGGTGGTGAAGACGTATGAACCCAGACCGTAGTCGGTGTCGTTGGCCAGCGTAACCGCATCGGATTCCGATGCTACGCGGTAGATTTGGGCCACCGGACCGAAGAACTCCTCGCGATAGGCATCAGATTCGGGCGCGATGTCGGTGAGAACCGTCGGCGCGAAGTACGAACCGTCGCGTTGACCCCCGATTCTCAACGTCGCGCCCTGCTCTACGGCACGCGTCACCTGAGATTCCAGTCGCTGCGCGGCACGCAGCGACGACAGGGGGCCGGCGGTGGTGGCGTCGTCCAGCGGATCGCCCGGGGTGATCGCGGACATCGCGGCGCAGAATTTCTCGACGAATTCCTCGTAGAGGTCGTCGGCGACGATGAACCGCTTCGCGTTGTTGCACGCCTGACCGGTGTTGCCCATGCGCGCAGCGACGGCGCGAGCGACCAGGCTGTCCATGTCTGTGGTCGACATGACGATGAAGGGATCTGATCCACCGAGTTCGAGAACGACCTTCTTCAGGTGGCGCCCCGCCAGTTCGGCCACTGCGGCTCCCGCGGCCCCGGAGCCGGTGAGCGAGACCCCACGTACGCGCGGGTCCGCGATCACCGTTTCAATCTGCTCATTGGTCGCAAAGAGAGTGCCGTATGCGTCAGCCGGAACCCCTGCGTCGCGGAACACGCGCGCGATCGCCTCGGCGGATGCCGGGCACTGCGGTGCAGGCTTCAACAATATGGTGTTGCCCAGCAACAAGTTCGGTGCGCTGAAGCGGGCCACCTGATAATAGGGGTAGTTCCAGGGCATGATTCCGAGAAGCGCGCCGACGCTGCTCCTGCGGATGACGGCGGTTCCCGAACCGCCCAGCGGCGCAATCGGTTCGTCCGCGACCAGCGACTCGGCGGCATCGGCGTAGTAGTCGTAGATCGACGCTGCGAACTGAACCTCTCCCACCGCCGACTGCAACGGCTTGCCCATTTCCCTGGTGATGATCGCCCCCAGGTCTTCGGCACGCTCCCGATGAATCGTGGCGATCTGCTTCAGGATCGCAGCACGGTCGGCGACTGGGCGGCGCCGCCATTCGTCGTGGGCGCCGTGGGCCAGGCCTATGGCCTTCACCAGATCGTCGTCGGTGATGGTTGGGTACTGGCGGACGGTTTCGTTGCTGACGGGGTTGACGACGGCATAGCTAGACATCGTGGTAATCGTTCCTCGTTCGTGGGGGCATCGTCCCGGTTGGGCCGTTGCCGGGGGCGTGGCGGATGGGATCAGTGCACAGGTGATTGGTTGACGCGAGACATGATCGAGTGACCGGCGTCGACTGGCATGATGACTCCGGTCAGCATCGAGGCCGCCTCGGAAAACAGGAACGCCACGGTCCTGCTGACCTCTTCGGCGGTGATTCCCTTGTTCCCCTTGAGAATCCCGTAACTGCGCGCAGCCGGTTCCAGATCGGCAGGCGATCCGTTGGCGTGACCGGCCATCAAGTTGTAGGCATCCTGCCAGTGGTGCATGTCGGTATCGATGAACCCGGGGCAGATTGCGTTCACACGGATGCCGTGTGGGCCGAGTTCCAATGCTGCCGTTCGCATCATGCCGATGATCGCGTGTTTGGTGATCGAGTAGGGCGCGGATCCGGTCATTCCCTCGTCCAGGCCCACGACCGACGACACCAGGACGATCGAGCCGGCTTGCCGCTCGACCATACGGGGCACGACCGCTTGCACGCTGTTCCACGCCCCGGTCAGGTTGACGTCGACGGTCTCGGTCCAGGCAGTCTCGCTGGTCTCCCAGAGTGGGGCGATCTCGCCCCAGATTCCGGCGTTGGCGATCAGCATGTCGACGTGGCCGAATTCGGCCTCACCGGCCGCAACCGCGCGGTCCAGATCTGCTCGGGAACGCACGTCCCCGGTGATCGCGAGTGCGCGCCCGCCGTCCCGGCGAATCTCCTCGGCCACCGCTTCCGTCTGCGTTGCCGTGGCCATCGGGTACTTGACCGATGCGATGTCGCGCGGCCCGTCGAATAGGACGACGGCTGCACCGCGGGATGCCAGTTCCCGGGCGTGTGCGGCGCCCTGTCCCCGGCCGGCCCCTGTGATGAGTGCGGTTCTGCCCGTCAATTCGGTCATCTTCGATCTCCTTCTGCTTCTAGGTATTTCGGTCGGTGAGCCGTGTTGACGGCCGAGTTCTGCTCATCTGGCGGCGATTCGATCGGCGATTCGGGCAACTGCCGACGTTGATGGTGAGCCGGAGCGCGCCTCGCGGCGGTCGGCGAGGGTGTACGCCATGTAGAGGCCGTTGGCGCCGACCCACCGAAGTGGCTCGGGCTCCCAGCGGCGCGGCGCCGGGCGCACCCAGGGGCTGGTCGACAGAGGCGTGGTTCGACCGCACAGCAGGTCTGCAGCCGCTAGGCCGGCAAGGTACGCCGCCGTCAGTCCTTGACCGGCATAGCCGCCCATTCTCAAAGTCGCGCTGGCGCGGTCGAAGTCGACGAACGGGGACCAATCCCGGGTGACGCCGAGAACGCCGCACCACGCATGAGCGGGCGTGAGGCCGACACCGGGGAACAGGTCGTCGAGAACACCCATCAGCGCACGCACGGTCCTGTCGTCGATTTCGCCGCTTTGGTCGGTCGCCGACCCGAAGCGGTATGGCTTGCCACGACCTCCGATGGCGATGCGACCGTCCGGGGTGCGCTGACCGTAGAAGTACGTATGCGCCGCCCCGGCGATGCCGTCGCATTGCTGCCATCCCACGGCGTCCCATTGTTGAGCTGTCAATCGCTCGGTGACCAGGAGGCTGCTGTTCAGCGGAAGCATCCGACGTCGTTGGCCTGATTGCGCTGCGGTGTAGCCCTCGGTGGCGACCACGATCCGGCCGGCCCGGACAGAGAAGTCCCCAACCGTCAGGCGCCCGGGCTCGATGCCGGAGACGCGGGCATTTGTGTAAATCTGCGTGCCACCGGCTGACACCAGCTCCGCGAGCCGGAACACCATCTTCACCGGGTCAACGCGGTAACAGTTCGGACTGTGCAGTCCACCGACGATGCCGTGAGCGTGCACGCGCTCGAAAGTTTCTTCGGCCGACATCAACCGGATGGACGACTCGTCCATCCCCCAGCGCCGACACTCTTCGAGGTATGCGGCGAGACGTCGGAGTTCACTGGCCGAGCGGGCGATCTGGGTCCAGCCGCCGCGGCGGGCGTCGAGGTCGTCCGCGCCGAGGATGCTCACGACCTCGCCGATCGCGCTATCGAGCCGGTCCTGCATCAAGGCGACGGCTTCCCGTCCGCCGGGTCCTTTCGCGAGCGCGCGCCGGACTCCCACCTGCTTCGCCGACAACCATCCGCCGTTGCGGCCCGATGCGCCATAGCCCAAGCGCTCGGCTTCGAACACCGATACCGACAGGTGCGGGTCGAGTTGCGTCAGCGCCCACGCGGTCCAAAGTCCAGAAAGTCCACCCCCGACGATGGCGACGTCGCAGTTGAGATCGCCGGTGACGAACTTGGTCGGAGGCGGCGTTGGGCCGTCGGTCCTGGATAGCCAGAACGAAATCTGCCCGTTCTTCACCCTAGTGGCTCCTGTTGATGGGGATCGGATAATCGATCGTTCCCAACTCAGAAACACAGTTGAACGTTCGACTAACTACGTTTGGTTACCCTGCCCCGGGCCGCCAACGCTGTCAAGGGGTAGCCCTGGGTTGCCCAGCTGCCGCCAAAGTGGCGTCAGCGCCCTAGATAACGGCCGAAGCGGCTCGACGTTGCGCGGCTCGAGCTGGTCGCCGCGAACCCCCGGCGCCCACGACAGGAGCCGGCCCGTCGAGATCGTGAACATCTCTTGACAGCGGCGTATCGCTCCGTGACACTGATCACTCAACAACTGAGTCAAACGTTCGACTCCACTCGACGACGAGAATGTCGGAGCCGATCGCCGAGAGAACTGCCTGGACCCGAGGTCGCACCGTCGTCGATGCCGATGGGATCTACACATCC
>Ga0209051_1001275_pt1 | contig 22419 bp, 19 predicted proteins | sample AraplaCvi_mMS_r2_2_FD_184286 | JGI IMG/M metagenome (GOLD analysis project Ga0209051, IMG submission 184286) | Arabidopsis root microbial communities from North Carolina, USA - plate scrape MF_Cvi_mMS_r2 (SPAdes) (version 2) | ecosystem: Host-associated > Plants > Roots > Endosphere | place...
TGGCACGATGGCGCTGTCGGAGACCCAGGCGGGATCGTCGCTGGCCGACATCCTGACGCGCGCGGAACCTCGCCCGGACGGCACCTACCGGCTCTTCGGCTCCAAGATGTGGATCTCGGGCGCCGAGCACGAGATGACCGACAACATCGTGAACCTCGTCCTGGCCAAGATCCCCGGCGGACCCGCAGGCACCAAGGGCATCTCGTTGTTCATCGTGCCGAAGTACCTCGCCGGGCCGGCGAAGGAGCGCAACGACGTCACCCTCGCCGGGCTGAATCACAAGATGGGCCAACGGGGTATCACCAACACGGTGCTCAACTTCGGTGAAGGTGTGCACACCCCCGGCGGCGAACCCGGCGCGGTCGGCTACCTCGTCGGCGAACCGCACCGCGGTCTGACGTACATGTTCCACATGATGAACGAGGCCCGCCTCGCCGTGGGAATGGGCGCGGTCTCGCTGGGTTACACGGGCTATCTGAAGTCCGTCGAGTACGCCAGGGAGCGGCCGCAGGGCAGGCTCGTCAAGGACCCCGCGACGCCGCAGGTGCCGATCGTCGAGCATGCCGACGTCAAGCGAATGTTGTTGGCGCAGAAGGCGTATGTCGAGGGCGGGCTGGCGCTTGGGCTCTACTGCACCAAGCTGGTCGACCTGCAGCGCACCGCGGAGTCCGTCGAGGAGGGCCAGCAGGTGACGGATCTGCTCGACATCCTGGTCCCGGTCGCGAAGAGCTGGCCGTCACAGTGGTGTCTGGAAGCGAACAGCCTGGCCATTCAGGTGCACGGTGGCTACGGCTACACCCGCGAGTACGACGTCGAGCAGCACTACCGGGACAACCGGCTGAACCCGATCCACGAGGGCACCCACGGCATCCAGAGCTTGGACCTGTTGGGCCGCAAGGTGACCCAGCGTGGGGGCGCCAGCCTTGCCGGGCTTGGCAAGGCCGTGACGGCGACCGTCGAGCAGGCTACTGCCGCTGGCGGGGAGGCCGCCGAGCTCGCCGCATCGCTGAACGCGTCGTGGCAGCGGGTCGTCGAGGTGACGGCCGCGATGTACGCCGTCGACGACGCCGAGGCGACGCTGGCCAACAGCGCGGTCTACCTCGAGGCGTTCGGACACGTCGTGATGGCGTGGATCTGGCTCGAGCAGTTCGTCGTCGCCGACGGTCAGTCGGGGGACTTCTACGACGGCAAGCGCCAGGCGGCCAGATACTTCTTCCGTTACGAGCTGCCCCGGACGGCGCCGCAGCTCGACCTGCTGGAAGGCCTGGACCGCACGACGCTCGAGATGCGCGACGGCTGGTTCTAGGCAATCGATGCCAAATTAGCATCGACCGATGCCTTTTAGGCGTTGGACAGGTATCGCAACCACTCTTAGGTTGTAGTGACGACCGCCACTCTTGCATGCCGTGGCGGCATGGATCACACAACGAGGAGTGATTGTCATGCGTGCTTCCCTGGCCGGCCTGGCTCTGGCCGCCGCCGCCTGTCTCACCCTGACCAGCTGCTCGGGCGTGCAGAGCGGCACGGCAGGCGACTCCGGCGGCAAGTATCCCTCCGGCACGGTCGAGATGTACGTCGGCGCGTCGGCAGGCGGGTCGAGTGACCTCATCAGCCGGGCGGTGTCCAAGGGGCTCAGCGACACGCTCTCGGCGTCGTTCCCGGTGATCAACCGGGAAGGTGCCAACGGCGCGCTCGCCGCGGCCGAGATCGCCGGGGCCAAGCCGGACGGAAAGAAGATCGCGATCCAAAACGCCTCCCTGTTCGCCATCACTCCGCTGGCCGTCGCACCCGACGAAGTCACCAAGATCGACGACTTCGACATCGTGCAGGGCGTCTCCCGCGACGACTACGTCCTGGTCACCAGTCCGGCGAGTGGCCTCCGCAGCCTCGACGACCTACGGAAGGCCGGCAAGGTCATCCGGTACGGGACGACCGGCGTCGGAACCGGCGCCCAGTTGTCCGCCGCGTTGCTGTTCAAGACCAGCGGCGTCGAGTCCCAGGCCGTGCCGTTCGACGGCGGTGCGCCAGCACTCGCCGCGGTCCTGGGGAACCAGGTCGACGTGGCCAGCATCCAGGTCGGCGAGGGCATCGAGAACATCCAGTCCGGCAAGCTGACCGCGCTGGCCGTCTTCGGCCCCAACCGCATCGAGTACCTCCCCGACGTCCCGACCGCCAAGGAGCAGGGTCTCGACGTCGAGGTCACCCAGTACCGGTTCATGACCGTTCCGAAGGGCACCCCGCAGGACGTTCGGGACACGATCGCCGAGGGCATGAAGACCACGTTCGCGACGCAGGGCTACAAGGACTTCAACAAGCAGAACAGCCTGACCCCGATGGAGATGTCGGGCGACGAGGTGCTCGAGCAGCTCAAGAAGGACCAGCAGCGCTACGCCGACCTGGTCAAGGAGTACGGCATCGACCTCGGCAAGAAGGCCTAGCTCGTGAACGACGCCTCGCACCCCCACACCGGCGACATCCTCGCCGAGATCGAGGCCGAGGTCGCCCAGGAACTGGAAGAGGAGCGCCCGCCTTCGGGCGGAGCGGCCTATCAGGTCGTTGGCTCCCTGGTCGGGTTGGCGGTCGGCGTCGGCGGCGCGCTGCTCGCCTTCAACTACGGCCTGGGGTCACTTCGCGAGCCAGGCCCCGGCCTGTGGCCGTTCCTCGTCAGCGTCCTCATCGCGGTGCTGTCGGCAGTCCTGCTCGTGGTGGGCCGCGGACTGACCGACGCGGAGGCCTTCACCCGCAAGAGCGTGTTGCCGGGGGTCGGGGCCGTCACGTTCGTCGCCTTCGGGCTGCTGATGCCGCTCACCGGCTTCGAGATTCCGGCGCTGATCCTGTGCGTGATCTGGCTGAAGTTCCTTGGCGGTGAGAGCTGGCGCAACACCGTCGTGATCAGCGTGGTGACGGTCGCGGCGTTCTACCTTCTCTTCCTCTACGGACTACGAATTCCGTTGCCCCACTTGATCTCCTTCTGATCGGAATCAGCCATGGACTTCAACGCCTTCCTCGACGGCTTCGCGCTCGTCATCGAGCCGCACAACCTGCTGTACTGCCTGATCGGCGTCCTGATCGGCATGGTCATCGGGGTTCTCCCCGGGCTCGGGCCTGCCGCCACCATCGCGATCCTGCTGCCGATCACCTACACGATCGACCCGGTGTCGGCGATCATCATGCTGGCGGGGATCTACTACGGCGCCCAGTACGGCGGAACGATCACCTCGGTGCTGCTCCGACTACCGGGTGAGGCGTCCTCGGTGGTCACCGTGTTCGACGGGTTTGCACTTGCCAAGCAGGGCAAGGCGGGGACGGCGTTGGGCATCGCCGCCATCGGTTCCTTTGTCGGAGCCACGATTTCGATCGTCGGGCTGACGCTGCTCGCGCCGATCGTCGCCGAAGTGGCGCTGGACTTCGGGCCGCCGGAGTACGCGGCGCTGGCTCTGCTCGGCGTGCTGCTGGTCGCCACGATCGGCAGCGGCAACAAGCTCAAGGCGATGATCGCCGGCGCCCTCGGCCTGCTGCTGGCCACCGTCGGCCGCGACAGCTTCAGCGGCGCATCGCGTTTCACGTTCGACAGCCTGCAGCTCGCCGACGGAATCGACTTCGTGGTCGTGGCGATGGGTCTGTTCGGCGTCGGGGAGATTCTCTACAACCTCGAACAGCGGCACGGCAAGAAGCACGTACCCGCCAAGGTGGGCAACGTGTGGCCGTCCCGGGCGGACCTCAAGCAGTCCTCCGGTGCGATCGGCCGCGGTTCCGTGATCGGGTTCGTACTCGGCGTCCTCCCGGGCGGCGGCGCGGTCCTGTCGTCGATCGTGGCCTACGCGACGGAGAAGCGACGCTCGAAGACGCCGGAGCGGTTCGGCCGCGGCGCCATCGAAGGCGTGGCCGCCCCCGAGACCGCGAACAATGCGGCCGCCACGTCGTCGTTCATCCCCCTGTTGACCATCGGCCTGCCCGCGAACGCCACCATGGCGATGCTGTTCGGGGCGCTGTTGATCCTTGGCGTCTCGCCGGGCCCGCAGCTGGTCACCGAACACCCCGACGTCTTCTGGGGCGTCATCAACTCGATGTACATCGGCAACATCCTGCTGCTGATCCTGTCGGTACCGCTGGTCGGATTGTTCGTGCGGATCCTGCGCGTGCGACCGGCGATCCTGGCTCCGATCACTGCCCTGATCACGCTCCTCGGCGTCTACACGATCAACAACTCGACGTTCGACGTCTTCCTGATGGTGGCCTTCGGCATCGTGGGCTACCTGATGAAGAAGGCGGGCTTCGATCCCGGGCCGATGGTGCTGGCCTTCGTCCTCGGTTCGATCATCGAGTCGAGCACGCGCCGGTCGTTGCTGATCTTCGGCGGTGACGCAACGGGTTTCGTCACCAGACCGATCTCCGGGGTGATCCTCGGCATCTTCGTCCTGTTGATCGTGCTGCCCATGGTTCGGCACGTCCGCAACTCGCGGGCGGCGGCGCGCACGTCCGACAAGACGTCGACGCAGACGGAGAAGCTCGGGGTCTGACGCGCCGTCACCGGGCTACGGTCAGCCGCCTGCGCGTGTTGCCGAGGTGCACTCGCATTGCCGCCCTTGCCAAGTCGGCGTCGCCGGCGACGACGGCCGCGGCAATGTCGTCGTGCTCGCGTCGAACGCGCTCGACGTGCGTCGCATCGGTCAACGAGTGGGCGTCGCCGAGGCGGGTACGGGCCAGCATGATCATCATCGGGCCCAGCGAGTCGAGCAGTTCGAGATAGAAGCGGTTCCCGCTGGCGGCCGCCACGGCGCGGTGGAACAGGAAGTCCGCCTCGACGGCGTGCTCCGGGGCGGCGGAGACGAACGCAGTCAGCGCGGCGTCGACGGTCGCACGGGCGTCGGCCGTCATGCGCGCGGCCGCCAGGGCGGCGGCCTCGCACTCGACGCCGATGCGGAAGTCCACCACGTCGAGGACGTCGTGCTGCGTACGGATGGTGGCCGACTCGACGGTGAACGAGGTGGGTTCAGGGACGGTGAGGACGAACGACCCACGGCCCTGGAACGTTTCGACCAATCCCTCGGCCCGCAGCCGCGTCACCGCTTCGCGGATGACGGTCCGCGAGACGCCGAACTCATCGATGAGCTCGGCTTCCGACGGAAGTTTGTGGCCGGGCGGAAGGTCACCAGAGAAGATCTTGTCCTTGAGGCCCGTGACCACCTTCTGCGCCAGAGTCGTGGTCACCGGCGACCAGCTTCACGCCGCGAGCAGACACGAACGGCCCTGAAACCCATGAAATGAGGGCCTTTCGCGTCTGCTCGTGCGGGCTGCGGGGTCATCGGGGCTTGCCGAACGACGCGGTCTCGACCGTGCGTGCCCGCATCTCGTCGCTGAGCGAGAAGCCGAGGCCGGGACGTTCCGGCAGCCACATGCGGCCGTCGTGAATGTCGATGCGCTCGTTGAACAACGGGTTCAGCCACTCGAAGTGTTCGACCCAGGGCTCGGTGGGATAGGTGGCCGCCAGATGCAGGTGGATCTCCATGGCGTAGTGCGGGGCGAGCGCCAATCCGGCGTTCGCGGCGAGGGTCGCGAAGCGCAGGAACGGGGTGATGCCGCCGATCCGCGGTGCGTCGGGCTGCACGATGCCGCGGTAGCCCGCGTCGATCAGCGCCATGTGCTCCGGCACGGACGTCAGCATCTCCCCGGTGGCGATGGGCGTGTCGAAGACGTGACTGAGGTCGGCATGGCCGACGGCGTCCCAGGCGTCGAGGGGCTCCTCGACCCACACCAGGTCGAATGCCTCGAGTTCCCGGCACATTCGGCGCGCCCTGGCCCTGTCCCACTGCTGGTTTGCGTCCACCATCAACGGGGTGTCGCCGAGGTGCTCGCGCATTGCCGTGACGCGGTCGAGGTCCTTGCGCCAGTCCGGCTGGCCGACCTTGATCTTGATACCGCCGATTCCCGCCTCCAGGGATGCGGTCGCCCTTTCCTTCATCTCGTCGAGCGACGCCTGCAGGAATCCGCCAGAGGTGTTGTACACCAAGCACGAATCACGATGCGATCCAATGAGTTTGGCCAGGGGGAGCTGCGCGCGTCGCGCCTTCAGGTCCCAGAGGGCGACGTCGAGTGCGGCGATGGCCTGCGACGCGACACCCGAGCGTCCCACCGACGCCCCGGCCCACAGCAGCGACTGGTAGATGCGGTCCACGTCGGAGGGGTCCTGGCCGATGGCGACGTCGGCGATCTCCGACAGGTGGGCGTATTGCGCACGCCCGCCGGCCCGCTTCGAATAGCTGAATCCCATTCCCTCGAAGCCTTGTTCGGTGACGACCTCGACGAACAGCAGCACGGTCTCGGTCAGGGGCTTCTGACGGCCGGTAAGCACCTTGGCGTCGCTGACGGGGGTGGCCAGCGGTAGCACGACGTGCGAGAGCGTCAGGTGCCGGATGTGGTCGGACATGGAGATCCCATCAGTTGTATGACAAGCAGTAAACTCATCATACAAGTTGACGAAGCGATGACAAGTGGTCGCGGACTAGCCGGCGAACTCGACGATCTGGCGCACCGCGAGGCCGTCGGCCAGTTCGTCCATCCCCTCGTTGATCCGGTCGAGTTCGATGGTCGACGACACCAGCTCCTCGACGGGAAGCCGGCCGTCGCGCCACAGCGCGACGAAACGCGGGATGTCACGCGCCGGCACCGCCGAGCCCAGATAACTGCCGATCAAGGATCTGCCCTCGGCGACGAAACCCAGTGGGGCGACGCTGATCCTGGCGTCCGGGTGGGGGAGACCGACCGTCACGGTGCGCCCGCCGGGGGCCGTCAGGGCGATCGCCGTCTCCAATGCAGCGGGATGCCCGGCCGCCTCGATCACGATGCGCGCCTTCAGATCCCGTGCCTCCTCCGGCGTGACGGCGGTGTGGGCACCGAGGGCGGTGGCCCGCGCCAGCTTCTCCGGCACCTGGTCGACGGCGATGACCTCGACGTCGTCGTGTGCGAGGGCGGTCAGCAGTGCCGCCATGCCGACACCGCCCATGCCGACGATCGCGACCGTGTCACCCGGGCGGGGCTGACCCGCGTTGAGAACCGCACCGCCGCCGGTGAGCACCGCGCAGCCCAACAGGGACGCCACCACCGGTGGGACGTCGTGGTCCACCGGCACGACGGAACGGCGGTCGACGACGGCGTGCGTCGCGAATGCCGAGACGCCGAGGTGGTGCAGGACCGGCCCCTCGTCGGCGGACAACCGCGTGCCACCGGCCAGCAGCACCCCGGCCCCGTTCGCGGCGCTGCCGGGGATGCACGGCGCGAGTCCGTCGGTGTCGCAGGCCGCGCACTCCCCGCACCGCGGCAGGAACGTCATCACGACGCGCTGTCCGACCACGAGGTCGCCAACGTCCGCGCCCACCTGCTCGACGACGCCCGCCGCCTCGTGGCCGAGGAGCATCGGCACCGGACGCACGCGGGACCCGTTGACCACGGACAGGTCGGAGTGGCACAGCCCGGCGGCTTCGATGCGGACCAACAGCTCGGTGTCGCCGGGCGGGGCGAGTTGGAGGTCGGTAATGGTCAACGGCTTGGACTCGGCGTAGCGCTGGGGCGCTCCGATGCGGTCGAGGACGGCTCCACGGATCTTCACACCGACCAGCTTGCCCCCACTGAGACACTCGTGGGGTGGGCATCGACGAGCGAGACGAGCGAGACCTGACCTCACGCGACTTTCCCGTGCACTGGCCGGTGCTGACCAGGTGGACCGACAACGACATGTTCGGCCACCTCAACAACGCGGTCTACTACGCGTTGTTCGACACCGCGATCAACGCGTGGTTGGGCACGACCACCGGTCACGCCCCGCTGACGGCGCCGGCGCTGGGTGTCGTCGCCGAATCCGGATGCCGCTACTTCGCCGAACTTCAGTTCCCCGACCCCCTGGTGGTCGGGTTGGCCGTCACCCGACTCGGGACCAGCAGCGTCACCTACCGCCTCGCCGTGTTCGCCCCGCCCGAATCCGCCGATGACGCGAAACCCGTTGCTGCCGTTGGGCATTGGGTGCACGTATACGTCGACCGGGTCAGTCGTCGGCCCGTTCCGATCCCCGAGGCGCTGCGCACCCAGCTGGAAACCGCTGTCACCACCTGATCCGGTCGCGGGTGTCGGCTGCCGATATGCTCGCCCGATGCCGCTCGTGAGCAAGACCGTCGAGGTCGAGGCCTCCGCAGAAGCGATCCTTGCGATCGTCGCGGACTTCGAGTCCTACCCCCAGTGGAACGAAGAAGTGAAGGGCGTCTGGGTGCTGGCCCGCTACGACGACGGCCGGCCCAGTCAACTGCGGCTCGACGCCACCGTCAACGGCTTCGACATCTCCTACATCCAGGCCGTCTACTACCCCGGCGACAGTCAGATCCAGACCGTCATGCAGCAGGGTGACCTCTTCTCCAAGCAGGAGCAGCTGTTCTCCGTCGTCGCGATGGGTCCGACCACGCTGCTGACCGTCGACCTCGACGTGGAGACCACGATGCCCGTGCCCAAGCCAATGGTGAAGAAGATGGTCAACGACGCACTCGACCACCTGGCCGACAACCTCAAGAAGCGCGCCGAGACGCTCTCCTCCTAGCGACTAGGTCCAGAGCCCCAATTCGTCCAGCCGCGCGGTCAGTCGCCGCGCCCCGTCGGTGAACTGTGCGTCCGTCACCTGAACCACCACGTCGACGTCACGACGGCGCAGGGCCGCGATCAGCGCGCGCCGGTTCGCCACCGCATGATGGCCCCACTGCGGATCGTTGGCGTAGATGTGGGGTGGCAGGTACTTGGCGACGTGCAGCATGAACCACGCCAGCTTGATCCGCCCCGACGCCCGGTTGAACGTCCGGTGGAAGGCGAACTCCGCGTCGACCACCGCCGCGGTGTCCTGTCGGCCGATGGCGTCGGCCACGACGTCGGCGAGCCGTTCGAGCTCGTCGATCTCCTCGTCGGTGATGCGTTCAGCGGCCGACCTGGCCAGCTGACCGGCGATCACGGCCTGCAACCAGAAGATGTCCTCGATGTCGTCGCGGGTGAACGGCGAGACCACGTGCCCGCGATGCGGTTCGAGCTGGACCATGCCCTCGCCGCGCAACGTCCGCAGGGCTTCGCGGACGGGGGTGATGCTCACCCCGAGTTCGGCCGCGGTCTCGTCGAGTCGGATGAAGGCGCCCGGCCGTAGCGCGCCGGACATGATGCGGATGCGCAGGTGCCCGGCGACCTCGTCGGAGAGCTGTTCGCGGCGCGGCCTGGCAGGTGCGCTCACGGTACTTGCGCCTTCATCGGTTCCCCCGCCGTCGGTGCCCGTCATCCGGGCTTGTCCACGAGCCACCGAGGCCATAGTGTGACCGGGGCAACACCATGTTTGATCAAATATCAACGCCGCGCAACCTGCGCACGCACTCAGGGAGCCCAGACGTTGACCGATACGCCAGCCCCGGATCGGCTGCTCGTCCAGCAGCCCTACCTGGCCCGTCGGCAAAATTGGACCACCCAGCTCGCGCGCCACGCCCTGATGCAACCGGATGCGACGGCACTGCGGTTCCTCGGGCAGACCACGACGTGGGGCGAACTCGACCGGCGCGTCACCGCTCTCGCCGGGGCGCTGAGCCGACGCGGCGTCGCCTTCGGTGACCGCGTCCTGATCCTGATGCTCAACCGCGCCGAGTTCGTCGAGTCCGTGCTGGCGATCAATCTCCTCGGCGCCATCGCCGTACCCGTGAACTTCCGCATGACGCCGCCGGAGATCGCCTTCCTGGTAGGCGACTGCGAGGCGCGCGTCGTCGTCACCGAGCCGGTCCTTGCGTCGGTCGCCACCGCGGTCCGCGACCTCGACCCGACGCTGGCCGACGTCGTCGTCGCCGGCGGGTCCACCGAGGACGGCGTGCTCGGATACGACGACCTGCTGGAAGAAGGGGGTGCGGCCCCCGAACCGGTGGACATCCCCAACGACTCACCCGCCCTGATCATGTACACCTCCGGCACCACCGGGCGCCCCAAGGGCGCGGTGCTCACCCACGTCAACCTCTCCGGTCAGGCGATGACGCACCTGTTCACCAGCGGCGCGGACCTGAACAACGACGTCGGCTTCATCGGCGTCCCGCTGTTCCACATCGCGGGCATCGGAAACACCATCACCGGCCTGCTGCTCGGACGGCCGACGGTGATCTACCCCGTCGGCGCCTTCGACCCCGGTGCGCTGCTGGACGTCCTCGAGGCCGAGCTCGTCACCGGCATCTTCCTGGTGCCCGCGCAGTGGCAGGCGGTGTGCGCCGCCCAGCGGGCTCGGCCGCGTCAGCTGAAACTGCGCGTCCTGTCGTGGGGCGCCGCCCCGGCGTCGGACACCCTGCTGCGCGACATGGCCGAGACCTTCCCCGGCACCCAGATCTTGGCCGCCTTCGGCCAAACCGAGATGTCCCCGGTGACCTGCATGCTGCTTGGCGAGGACGCCATCAGGAAGTTGGGCTCGGTCGGCAAGGTCATCCCGACGGTGTCGGCGCGCGTCGTCGACGAGGACATGAACGACGTGCCGGTCGGCCAGGTGGGCGAGATCGTCTACCGGGCGCCGACGCTGATGGCCGGCTACTGGAACAACCCGAAGGCCACCGCGGAGGCCTTCGCGGGCGGATGGTTCCACTCCGGTGATCTCGTTCGCCAGGACCACGAGGGCTACGTGTGGGTCGTCGACCGCAAGAAGGACATGATCATCTCCGGCGGCGAGAACATCTACTGCGCCGAGGTGGAGAACGCTCTGGCCGCGCACCCGTCGATCGGCGAGGCTGCGGTGATCGGGCGCCCGCACCCCAAGTGGGGCGAGGTCCCCGTTGCCATCGTGGCTTCGGTGCCGTCCGCGGCGGAACTGACACTCGAGAACGTCCAGGAATTCCTCGGTGGACGACTCGCGCGGTACAAGCATCCGCGGGCCATCGAGGTCGTCGACGCGCTGCCCCGCAACCCTGCCGGTAAGGTCCTCAAGACGGAACTGAGGTCACGGTTCGGTAAGGAAGACCTGATTGACGCTGGCGAAAGTTCTTCTGCCTCAACGGTTTCAGCCGACGCGACGGAAGGCTGACCCGAAATGACGAGTTTGCCAGCCGAGCCGACGGCAATCCGGCCGATGCGGTGCACCCTGCCGAATTCATCGGGTACTCTCCTGTGGTCCGCCTTACTACCCACGAGTAGGGAGACTGTGATCACAGACACGAAGCTTGGGCAAGGAGGGGGCGTGCGACACCTTCTGCCGTTGCGCCACGACGACCGTGGCCAGGTGCTTCGGTGACGTCACAGAATCCGGGCCTAGTCGACTACGTCCGCGATCAAGTTCGCCCACTGCTCGAGGCCGTCGGCGGCTTCGTCAAGATGTGCGTGCTCACCGGCAAGGCGCTGTTCCGCAGACCCTTCCAGTGGCGTGAGTTCATCCTCCAGGGCTGGTTCCTGATGAGGGTCGCATTCCTGCCCACCATCGCGGTTGCCATCCCGCTGACGGTCCTCATCATCTTCACGCTGAACGTCCTGCTCGCCGAGTTTGGCGCTGCCGACATCTCCGGGGCCGGTGCTGCGCTCGGAGCGGTTACCCAGCTGGGTCCCCTGGTAACCGTGCTCGTCGTCGCCGGCGCCGGTTCCACGGCGATCTGCGCCGACATCGGCGCCCGCACCATCCGGGAGGAGATCGACGCCCTCGAGGTGCTCGGCATCGACCCGATCCACCGTCTCGTCGTCCCACGCGTGATCGCCTCGACGTTCGTCGCCTTCCTCCTCAACGGTGCCGTGATCACCATCGGCCTGGTCGGCGGCTTCGTCTTCGGCGTCTACATCCAGAACATCTCCGCAGGCGCCTACGTCTCGACCCTCACCCTGGTCACCGGGCTCCCGGAGGTTTTGATCTCCGTCATCAAGGCGCTGATCTTCGGCATGATCGCCGGACTGGTCGGCTGCTACCGCGGTCTGACCGTCTCCGGCGGGGCCAAGGGCGTAGGTACCGCGGTCAACGAGACGCTGGTGCTCTGCATCATCGCGCTGTTCGCGGTCAACGTCATCATGACCACGATTGGCGTTCGATTCGGAACGGGGCGCTGACATGTCTACTTCTGCAGTTCTACGGTCGCGCTTTCCCCGCGCCATCGCGGGCGGCGAACGATTGGCCAAGTCGCCGGGGCGGTTCCTCGACAGCGTCGGCCACATCGCCTGGTTCGTCGTCACCGCGGTCGGCTCCATCGGCCACGCCTTCCGGTTCTACCGCAAGGAAATGCTGCGGCTGGTCGCCGAGATCGGCATGGGCACCGGCGCCATGGCCGTCATCGGTGGCACCGTCGCCATCGTCGGTTTCGTCACCCTCTCGGGTGGCTCACTGATCGCCATCCAGGGCTTCGCCTCGCTGGGCAACATCGGCGTCGAGGCCTTCACCGGCTTCTTCGCCGCCCTGGTCAACGTCCGCATCGCCGCCCCGGTCGTCGCCGGTCAAGCGCTGGCCGCCACGGTCGGCGCCGGTGCGACCGCCGAACTCGGCGCCATGCGCATCAGCGAGGAAATCGACGCCCTCGAGGTCATGGGCATCAAGTCGATCTCCTACCTGGTGTCGACTCGCCTGGTGGCAGGCTTCGTCGTCATCATCCCGCTCTACGCGATGGCGATCATCATGTCGTTCCTGTCGGCGCGGGTGACCACGACGCTGTTCTACGGCCAGTCGACGGGCACCTACGAGCACTACTTCCGCACGTTCCTGCGGCCTGACGACGTCGCCTGGTCCTTCGTCCAGGCGATCATCATCTCCGTCATCGTGATGCTCAACCACTGCTACTACGGCTTCTACGCCAGCGGCGGCCCGGTCGGCGTCGGCGAAGCCGTCGGCCGCTCGATGCGCGCCTCGCTGATCGCGATCGTGCTCGTCGTCCTGTTCGCATCGTTGGCGCTGTACGGCACCGACGCCAACTTCAACCTGACGGTGTAGCCGATGACCGCACCAGGCCAGACGAAGTCTCCGGTCAACGAGCCGCGGACACCCCCGTTCAAGGTGGCCGGCGTGGTCCTGCTGATCATCGTCGCCATCGTGGTCGCGCTGGTCTGGAAGCAGTTCCGCGGTGGCTGGAGTGAGCCCGAGAGGCTGCAGCTGATCTCGTCGCGGTCGGGGCTGTCCATGGACCCCGGCTCGAAGGTCACCTTCAACGGTGTCGAGATCGGCCGGGTGGCCAGCGTCGACGCGATCAACCAGAACGGTGAGCCGATGGCCGAGGTCAACCTCGACGTCGACAAGCAGTTCACCAAGCTGATCCCGTCGAACGTGGACGCCCAGATCAAGGCGACGACGGTGTTCGGCAACAAGTACATCGCCTTCTCGTCGCCGTCCAAGCCGTCGTCGGAACCCCTGGTCCCGTCGAAGCCGATCCAGGTCTCCGGCGTCACCACCGAGTTCAACACGCTGTTCGAGACGGTCGTCCAGGTGACCCAAAAGGTCGACCCCATCAAGCTCAACCAGACTTTGACGGCGACCGCCCAAGCCCTCGACGGACTTGGCGAGCGGTTCGGTCAGTCGATCGAGAACGGCAACGCGATCCTTGCCGACGTCAACCCGCTGCTGCCGCGGCTGCGGCAGGACAACCAGCGCCTCGCCGACCTGGCAGACATCTACGCCGACGCGTCCCCCGACCTCTTCGACGGGTTGAAGAACGCCGTCACGACGGCGAAGACGCTCAACGAACTGCAGGGCACCGTCGACCAGACCCTGATGGCAGCGGTCGGGTTCGGCAACACCGGCGGCGAGGTGTTCGAGAAGGCGGGTCCGTACCTGGTGCGCAGCTCGGCCGACCTGGTGCCCACCAGCGCCCTGCTCGACGAGTACAGCCCCATGCTGTTCTGCACGATCCGCAACTATCACGACGTTGAGCCGAAGATCGCCTCGTCGCTCGGCGGCAACGGCTACTCGTTGAACACCCACTCCCAGATCCTGTTCCCAGGCAACCCGTACGTGTACCCGGACAACCTGCCCCGGGTGAACGCCCACGGCGGCCCGGAGGGCAGGCCCGGTTGCTGGCAACCCGTCACCCGCGACCTGTGGCCCATGCCGTACCTGGTCATGGACACCGGCGCCAGCATCGCTCCCTACAACCACATCGGACTCGGTCAGCCCATCGCCATTGAGTACGTCTGGGGACGCCAAATCGGGGAGAACACGATCAACCCATGAGAATCACCGGTACAGCGATCAAGCTCGGCGCACTCTCCCTGGTGCTGCTGCTGTTCACCGCGCTCATCGTCGTGGTGTTCGGCCAACTGCGGTTCGACCGGACCACGGGCTACACCGCGATCTTCAAGAACGCCAGCGGCCTGCGCTCCGGCCAGTTCGTCCGTGCCTCGGGCGTCGAGGTCGGCAAGGTCTCCGACGTCCAGCTGATCAACGGCGGCAACGAGGTGGAGGTCCACTTCGACGTCGACCGGTCCCTACAGCTGTTCCAGGGCACGACCGCCTCGATCCGCTACCTGAACCTCATCGGTGACCGCTACCTGGAGCTGAAGCGGGGCGACGACAACACCAAGCTCCCCGCCGGCGGAACCATCCCCGACACCAGGACCGAACCCGCACTCGACCTCGACGCACTCATCGGCGGGTTCCGACCGCTGTTCCGGGCGCTCGATCCCGACAAGGTGAACAACATCGCCCAGTCGATCATCACGATCTTCCAGGGCCAGGGCGGCACCATCAACGACATCCTCGACCAGACCGCGTCCCTGACGTCGGCCCTCGCCGACCGTGACCAGGCCATCGGCGAGGTGGTCAAGAACCTCAACACCGTGCTCGCCACGACGGTCAAGCACCAGCAGCAGTTCGACGAGACGGTCAAGAACTTCGAAACGCTGGTGACCGGGCTGAAGAACCGTGCCGATCCGATCGCCGCGTCGGTCGCCGACATCAGCGACGCGGCAGGCTCGGTCGCCGATCTGCTCGGTGACAACCGGCCGCTGCTGCAGAAGACGGTGACGAACCTCGAAATCCTTCAGCAGCCGCTGGTCGACCAGAAGGAACAGTTGAACGACACGCTGATCAAGATTCCGGCCGCCCTCAAGATCATCGGTCGCGCGGGTGGCATCTACGGCGACTTCTTCAACTTCTACGCCTGCGACGTCACCCTCAAGTTGAACGGCCTCCAGCCGGGCGGCCCGGTCCGTACGGTCAAGGTCTGGTCTCAGCCATCGGGTAGGTGCACGCCGCAATGAGGTCAATCGAAGGCAACAACCGGATCCGCAACGGGATAGTCGGCATCATCATCCTGGTGCTCGTCATCGGCGTGGGGCAGAGCTTCGCCAGCGTCCCGATGATCTTCGCGCAGCCGAACTACTACGCGCAGTTCACCGACACCGGCGGCCTGAACCCCGGTGACAAGGTGCGCATCGCCGGAGTCGACGTCGGCCAGGTGCAGTCGATGAAGATCGAGGGCGACAAGGTCCTCATCGGATTCACCCTGGACGGCACCAAGGTCGGCACCGACTCCCGCGCCAACATCCGCACCGACACCATCCTCGGTCGCAAGAACCTCGAGCTACAGCCCAAGGGTTCCACGGCACTCGGCGCCAACGGCGTTCTGCCGCTGGGCCAGACCACCACGCCGTACCAGATCTACGACGCGTTCTTCGACGTCACCAAGGCGGCGTCCGGCTGGGACACCGAGTCGGTCAAGAAGTCGCTGAACGTGCTGTCGGAGACCATCGACCAGACCTACCCGCACCTCAGTGCGGCGTTGGACGGCGTGTCCCGTTTCTCGGACACGATCGGCAAGCGCGACGAGGACATCAAGACGCTGCTCGCCAACGCCAACAAGATCGCCGGCGTGCTGGGCAGTCGCAGCGGCCAGATCAACGACCTGCTGGTCAACGCGAAGACCCTGCTCGCCGCCATCAACGAGCGCTCCTACGCAGTCAGCATGTTGCTCGAGCGGGTCAGCGAATTCTCCACGCAGGTCAAGGGTTTCATCGACGACAACCCCAACCTGAACAAGGTGCTCACCCAGCTGCAAACCATCAGCGACGTGCTGGTGGCCAGGAAGTTCGACCTAGCGGACACGCTGACCTCGCTCAGCAAGTTCACCGCGTCGCTGGCCGAGGCCATCGCGTCGGGACCGTTCTTCAAGGTGATGCTCGTCAACCTGCTCCCGTACTGGATCCTGCAGCCGTGGGTGGACGCCGCCTTCAAGAAGCGCGGCATCGCCCCCGAGGAGTTCTGGGGCAACGCGGGTCTGCCGTCGTTCCGGTACCCGGATCCGAACGGGCAGCGTCAGCCCAACGGGGCGCCGCCGCCGGCGCCGACCCCGCTCGAGGGCACCCCGGAGCACCCCGGTCCGGCCGTCATCGCCGGCTCGCCCTGCTCGTACGCACCGGCCCCCGGCAACTACCCGACGCCGGGCAACCCGTTGCCATGCGCGTCGGCCGAGAACGGACCGTTTGGTCCGAACCCGTACGGCGCCAACAACTATGGGCCGCCCGACGTGCTCGGCGCTCCGCCGAACCCGGATGCTCCCCCGCCGGCACCCGGCGTCCCGAGCGCGGCGTTCCCCGGTGAGTTCTCCCCGCCGGTTCAGGGCACTCCCGCGCCGCCGTTCGCACCGGGTCCGCCCGGGGCCAGGACCGTCCCGGCCACCCCGGGTCCGTCCGATCCGTACATCGCGCCCGGATCCCTGCAGGGCGACGGCACCTCGCCGCCACCGCCCGCACTGGTCGGTCCGATCCCGCCTCCGGGACCGGGTCCACAGGTAGGTAGCGGAGGCGAACCGCTGCCTGGCAACCCGCCGTTCCTTCCGCCCGGATCACAAGGTTAGGGGGCTGAGATGTCGACGATCTTCAACGTCCGAAACATGAAACTGCCTGCGCTGACCAAGACGACTCTGATCGTGGGCACCGTGGTGCTCATCGGTGTCATCGTCGCCGCGTTCCTTGGCTACAACCTGTACAAGAAGCTGACCTACAACACCGTCGTCGCCGAGTTCCCGCAGACGCTGGCGCTGTACCCCGGCGACAAGGTCCAGATCATGGGCGTGCGGGTCGGCACGATCGAGAAGATCGAACCGGCTGGCGACAAGATGCGGGTCACCTTCAACTACGAGTCGAAGTACAAGGTCCCGGCGAACGCCACCGCGTCCATCCTGAACCCGAGCCTGGTGGCGTCGCGCACGATTCAGCTGGCACCGCCCTACACCGGTGGCCCGGTGATGGAGAGCGGTGCGCTGATTCCGCAGGACCGCACCCAGGTGCCGGTCGAGTACGACGAACTCCGCGACTCGATCAACCGCATCCTCACCGACCTTGGACCGACGAAGGAGCAGCCCAAGGGCCCGTTCGGCGACGTCATCGAGTCGTTCTCCGACGGTCTCGCAGGCAAGGGTCAGCAGATCAACACCACGCTCAACAACCTGTCCGAGGCGCTGACCACGTTGAACCAGGGCCGCGGCGACTTCTTCGGCGTCATCAAGAGCTTGGCGCTGTTCGTCAACGCGCTCTACAAGAGCGACCAGCAGTTCGTCGAGCTCAACGACAACCTGGCGCAGTTCACGAACTCCTTCACCAACACCGATCGCGAAGTGGCGACGGCGGTGCAGGACCTCAACCAACTGCTGAGCACCACCCGCGGCTTCCTCGACCAGAACGCGACCGTGCTGACCAAGGACGTCAACAACCTCGCCGACGTCACCAACGCGATCCTGCAGCCGGAGCCGCGCAAGGGCCTGGAGACGGGTCTGCACGTGTACCCCAACCTGGCGGCCAACATCGTCAACATCGCCTCGCCCAACGCCGGCGGCATCGTCGGCCTGCCGACCATCAACAACTACGCGAACCCGATGCAGTTCCTCTGCAGCGCGATCCAGGCGGGCAGCCGGCTGGGATACCAGGATTCCGCGGAGCTGTGCGCGCAGTACCTGGCACCGATCCTCGACGCGACGAAGTTCAACTACCCGCCGTTCGGGCTGAACCAGATCAACGCGGCGATGACGCTGCCCAAGCAGATCGCCTACTCGGAGACGCGCTTGCAGCCGCCGCCGGGATACAAGGACACCACCGTGCCCGGCGTCTTCTCGCGGGACACGCTGTTCTCGCACGGAAACCACGAGCCGGGTTGGACCGTCGCGCCGGGCATGCAGGGCGTGGAGGTGCAGCCGTTCACGCAGAACATGCTGACCCCCGAGTCGCTCGGCGAGCTCATGGGCGGACCGGACATCGTCGCCCCGCCTGCGCCGCCGGCATTCGGCGTCAACAACGGCCGGCTGCCCGGGCCGCCGAACGCCTACGGCGAGAACAGTCCGCTGCCCCCTCCGTGGTACCCGCAGCCAGGCCCGCCGCCGGCACCGGCGCCGGGCGTGCTCCCGGGTGATCCGCTTGGCCCCGTCACCCCGGCGGGCGGGTCGGCGCCGGCCGCCGCACCCGCGCCAGCCGCCGCACCCGCGCCAGCCGGACCACCGCTGCCCGCCGAAGCAGGAGCCGGTTGATGAGTAACTTGAGGACCGTCGTCAAGCGCGGCGGAGCCCTGCTCGCCGCGGGTCTGATCCTGACGTCGTGCGGGTGGAAGGGCATCGCGAACGTGCCCGTGCCGGGTGGCGCGGGTACCGGCTCGAACGCGATGACCATCTACGTGCAGATGCCAGACACGTTGGCGCTCAACGTCAACAGCCGCGTGCGCGTGGCCGACGTCTTCGTCGGCAGCGTGCGGGCCATCGAGCTGAAGAACTGGGTCGCGACGTTGACGCTGGACGTGGAGCCGGGGCTCAAGCTGCCCGCCGACACCACGGCCGCGATCGGCCAGACGTCACTGCTCGGCTCGCAGCACGTCGAGCTCGACGCGCCGACGACGAAGTCGGACGGACCGCTGCTGAAGAACGGCGACACCATTCCGCTGTCCAGGGCGAGCGCGTTCCCCACCACGGAGCGGACGCTGGCGAGCATCGGCACCATCCTGACCGGCGGCGGCATCCCGAACCTCGAGGTCATCCAGACCGAGGTCGCCAACATCCTCACCGGTCGCGGTGACCAGATCCGCGAGTTCCTTGGACGTCTGGACACCTTCACCGCCGAGCTGAACAACCAGCGCGAGGACATCACCCGCGCGATCGACTCGACGAACCGGTTGCTCGCCATCGTGGCGCAGCGCAACGACACCCTCGACCGCGTCCTCACCGAGTTCCCGCCGTTGATCAAGCACTTCGCCGACACCAGGGACCTGTTCGCCGACGCGGTGACGGCTCTCGGTCGGGTCAGCAAGGCCACCGACGACGCGCTGTCGCAGGCCAACCCGGACATCACGACCAACCTGAAGAATCTTCAGCGGCCGCTCGTCCAGCTGGGCAAGGCGTCGCCGTACCTCCTCGGAGCGCTGAAGGTGATCGGAACGGCGCCGTTCAGCATCGAGAACGTGCCTAAGGCGATCCGCGGCGACTACATCAACGTGTCGCTCAACGTGGACCTCACGCTGTCGGCAATCGACAACGGTGTGCTCTCCGGCACCGGTGTGTCGGGCATGCTGCGGGCTCTGGAACAGTCGTGGGGCCGTGATCCGGCGACGATGATCCCGGACGTGCGCTTCACCCCGAACCCGCACGACGCGCCGGGCGGACCGCTGGTCGAGAGAGGTGAGTGAGCGATGCTGACCCGCTTCATCAAGATTCAGCTGGTGATCTTCACCATCCTGACGATCATCGCGTTGGTGGTCCTCGGCTGGTACTACCTGCGGCTGCCCAGCGTTGCCGGCATCGGGCAGTACGAGCTGAAGGCTCAACTGCCCAGGTCAGGTGGCCTCTACTCGACGGCCAACGTGACCTACCTCGGCACCCAGATCGGCAAGGTCACCGACGTCAAGCCCACCCCGACGGGCGTCGTGGCCACCATGAGCATCGACAGCAAGTACAAGATCCCGGCCGACGCGACGGCGAACGTGCACTCCGTCTCGGCGATCGGTGAGCAGTACCTCGACCTGGTGTCGACGGCCGATCGGCCGGGCAAGTACCTGGCCGCCGGTTCGACGATCATGAACGGCACGGTGCCCAGCGAGGTCGGACCGGCGCTCGACGCCGCGAACCAGGGCCTCGCGGTGCTGCCGAAGGAGAAGATCGACTCTCTGCTGACCGAGACGTCTCAGGCCGTCGGTGGGCTTGGTCCCGCGCTGCAACGGTTGGTCGACTCGACCACCGCGATCGCCAGTGACTTCAAGGACAACCTCGGCCCAGTCAACGACATCATCAACAACTCGACGCCGATCCTGGACAGCCAGGTCAACTCGGGTGACGCGATCTCGCAGTGGGCCAGAAATCTGAACACCATCACGTCGCAGACCGCCGAGCAGGATCAGGCGCTGCGCAGCGGCTTGCAGCAGGCGGCCCCGACGGCCGATCAGCTCAACGCGGTGTTCGGCGACGTGCGTGAGGCGTTGCCGCAGACGCTGGCGAACCTGGCGATCGTCACCGACATGCTCAAGCGCTATCACGCGGGCCTCGAACAGGCCTTGGTGATCCTGCCGCAGGGGGCCACGGTCGCCCAGGCGGGCACCATCTTCCCCGGCGAGGGTCTGCTGCACTTCGGTCTGTCGATCAACCAGCCGCCGCCGTGTCTGACGGGCTTCCTCCCCGCTGCGGAATGGCGTTCGCCTGCCGACACGACGACCAAGCCGCTACCCGACGGGCTGTACTGCAAGATCCCGAAGGACTTCCAGGGCAACGTCGTCCGTGGTGCGCGCAACTACCCGTGTGCCGACGTCCCCGGCAAGCGCGCGGCGACGCCGGAGGAGTGCCACAGCAACACACCGTACGAGCCGATGGGCACCAACCCCTGGTACGGCGATCCGAATCAGATCCTGACGTGCCCCGCGGCAGGCGCGCGCTGCGACCAGCCGGTCAAGCCCGGCTACGTGGTGCCTGCACCGACGATCAACAACGGGCTCAACCCGTTGCCGGCCGATCAGTTGCCGCCGAAGCCACCGTCACCCATGAGCGACCCGCTTACGGCCCCTGGCCAGGGCACCGTCGCCTGCAGTGGCCAGCAGCCCAACCCGTGTGTCTACACTCCGGCAGCAGGACCGACGGCGGTTTACACGCCGTCCAACGGTCAGGTCGTCGGACCCGACGGAGTCACGTACTCCGTCACCAACTCAAGTGATCCAGGAGAAAACGGATGGAAGGAGATGCTGGCGCCAGCCGGCTGAACCCCCAAGACATCCCTAGCGAATCCGACGCGTCGGTGGAGTCCGACGCACAATCCGATCTTCAGCAAGACCAGCCCTCCGACGTCGCGGTGACCGAGGAACTGGAGCCCCGTCGACCCGAGCGGTTCGGCCGCGGGTGGCTCGTCGCGATCTGTTTGGCGCTGCTCGTCCTCACCGCGGGCGTGGGAGCCGGTGGCTATCTGGCGCTCAAGTCCCACGATCAGAGCGAAGCCATCGCCCGCGAGGACGCGATGGCGTTGCAGCGGGCCAAGGAGTGCGTCGAGGCAACCCAGGCGCCGGACGTCGCGGCGATGACGGCCAGCCAGACCAAGGTCATCGAATGCGCCACCGGCGACTTCGGAGTGCAGGCCAACCTGTTCGCCAGCATGCTCGTCGAGGCCTATCAGGCGGCCAACGTCTCGGTTCAGGTGTCCGACATGCGCGGCGCCGTCGAGAAGCACAACGACGACGGTTCGGTGGACGTGCTGGTCGCGGTCCGGGTCAAGGTGACCAACTCCCAAGCCGCCGACCAGGAGCAGGGTTACCGGCTGCGGGTGAACATGGCGCCCGCCGACGGCACCTACAAGATCAACCGCCTGGACCAGGTCACCTCGTGACGGCCGTGCTCGACGAATCCACCGAGACGACGACGGCGCCGGACGACGTCGTCCGCTTCGCGTCGTGGCCCGCGCGGGCGGCCGCGCTGCTGCTCGACGTGCTGCCCGGCGTCGCCGTGGTCGCGACGATGGCGCTGCTGGCGTACACCACACCCGTCGGGGGCTGGCTCTGGTGGGTGTTCATGGCAGTGATGGCGGTCGCCGTCCTCGCCATGCTGGTGAACCGGTGGCTGCTGCCGTCGGTGGTCGGCGCGACGATGGGTCGCGCGGTCGCGGGCATCCGCGTCACGACGCCGACCGGGCAGCCGGTGGGCAGCGTCCGCTTGATCGCGCGCGACTTCGCTCATCTTCTCGACACCGCGACGCTGTTCGTCGGCTGGCTGTGGCCGCTTGGTGACAAGCGGCATCGGACGTTCGCGGATCTGTTGCTGCGCACGGAGGTTCGGGTCGTCGACGACGGCGCCGAGCCATCGGGCCGCGACGTGCGACGGATCGCCGGCTCCGTGCTGTTGGCCGCGGCGGTGTTGTGCGCGGCCGGTGGCGGGTTGGGCTACCTCGAGGTGTTCCGCCAGGACCGGGCTCTCGAGCACGCGCGCACCGAGATCGCCGAGCAGGGTCCGCGGATCGTCGAGCAATTGCTGAGCTACG
>Ga0209051_1001277_pt1 | contig 22391 bp, 14 predicted proteins | sample AraplaCvi_mMS_r2_2_FD_184286 | JGI IMG/M metagenome (GOLD analysis project Ga0209051, IMG submission 184286) | Arabidopsis root microbial communities from North Carolina, USA - plate scrape MF_Cvi_mMS_r2 (SPAdes) (version 2) | ecosystem: Host-associated > Plants > Roots > Endosphere | place...
GGCGTCACGGCCGGCGAGCGCGGACCGGGCCGGCTGCGCGGCCTGTTCCGGGCGGAGACGACCGTCGACTACTACGACCGCGAGAAGACCTGAGCCGCGTCAGGAGGGGACTGGCCTCCGGCCTGTCCCCGTGTTCCTGCCCGGCGGCGACCTTCAGTCGCGCGTGCGCGCCATCGCGTCGGCCAGGTCCGCGCGCCCGCGCTCGCGCAGCGCCTGCACCGCGCCGTCGAAGTCGCGCGCCTCGCGGTTCTGGCTCAGCTTGCGCTTGGCCTCCCAGCGCGTGACCTCGACCTCGATGCCGACCACCATGCCCAGCATGCGCTCGAGGTAGTCGGCGGGCGCCTGGCCCATGCGCCAGGGCACCGGCTCGGCGGCCTCGTGGCGGCGCGTGAGCCGGGCCAGCAGGCCGCGCAGGAAGCGCTCGTCGTCGACCAGGCGCAGCCGGCCGTGCGCGTGCACGGCCTCGTAGTTCCAGGTCGGCACGTGGCGGTGCGTCTCGTGCTTGGTCGGGTACCAGTTCGGCGAGACGTAGCCCTGCACGCCGCGAAAGACGACCAGCACGTCGGCGCCGCCGGCGAGCTCGGTCGCCAGCGGGTTGGCGCGCGCGACGTGCGCCTGCAGCGTGCCGTGCGGCCCCTGCGCGGGTTCGAGCTCGAAGGGGACGTGGTTGGCATCCAGGCCGCCGCCCGGCGTCGCCGCCACCAGCATGCCCAGCGGGTGCTCGTGGACGAGGCGGTGGATCTCGGGCAGGCGGGTCTCGGCGAAGTGGTCGGGCAGGTACATGGCCGCCAGTGTGCCTCGCCCGCCGGCGCGCGCAAGGCCGGCGCGCGGGGCCCCGGGTTCGGGCGTCTTGCGGCGACCTCCCAACGCGTCTATCGTTGCCGCCGCAGCGCGCCGCCCCCGGCCGAGACGCTGCGCCTTCAAGGAGCGCTGGACCATGCCGTACCGCGACGACCAGGGGACATTCATTCGGGCAGGGGCCGTGGCCCTGGCGTTGGCGGCGGGCCTCGCGGCGCCGGCGCGGGCGGTCAACACCGCGCCCGACGGGCCGGGGGCGCTGTCGCACTTCGACCTCGCGCGAAAGGACTGCCTCGGCACCGCGCGCAACACCACCTCCAAGGTCTGGTACACCGTCGCCGGCGGCCTGCTGAGCGACGTCTACTTCCCGACCCACGACAACACCAACGTCGAGACCCTGCAGTACGTCGTCACCGACGGCAGCACCTACACCGACCTGCAGGCGCGCGACATGACCTACACGGTGCAGGCGCTCGACGCGCGCGCGCTCGACTGCCGCGTCACCGCCACCGCGAAGAGCGGCAAGTACCGCATCGTCACCGACTACCTCACCGACACGGCCAACGACACGGTCGTGATGAAGGCCAGCTTCCAGCCGCTGGTGGGCGCGCTCGCGGCCTACAAGCTGTACGTGGTCTTCGACCCGACCGTGAACGGCAACGGCGGCGGCGGCACGGGCAACGGCGGCGGCGACTCGGGGCGCGTCGACGTGACCACCGGGCACCCCGTGCTCGTCGCGTACGACAAGAACACCGCCTCGCAGGCGGTCAACCGCAGCTATGCGGTGCCGGTCTTCGCGGCGCTGGACGCGCGCCCCTTCCTGGCGGACGGCACGAACGGCTTCGCCGGCGCCGCGAGCGACCCGCTGCGCCAGCTCGACACCACGCACGTGCTCGGCACGCGCTACAAGTACGCGCGCGACGGCAACCTGGTGCAGGCGGCGCAGGTCGACCTCTCGGCCGGCGGCGGCTTCACGCTCGCGCTCGGCTTCGGCAAGACCGCGCCGGCGGCGCTGCGCGCCGCGCAGGCCTCGCTCGGCAGCGCGTGGGGCGACCTGCGCGCGCGCTTCGAGCAGGGCTGGCACGACTACGACGCGCGCCTGACCTCGCCCGGCGCGCGGCCGCCGGGCGTGAGCGTGGCGGCCTGGGAGCAGGTCACCGACCGCTACTACCTCAACGCCAACCTGCTCAAGCTCTCCGAGGACAAGACCTTCCCCGGCGCGCTGCAGGCGGGCCCGACCTCGCCCTGGGGCCAGGCGGTCTCGGCGGGCGACCCGGCCAACCTCTACTTCGGCTCCTACCGCGAGGTCTTCGCGCGCGACCTCTACGAGCAGTGGACGGGCCTGGTCGCCGACGGCGACCTGCAGACCGCGCGCGACGCGGTGAACTTCCTCTTCCTGCGCCAGCAACTGCCCGACGGCTCGATGCCGCGCAACAGCCTGACCAACGGGATGGTCGCCCCCGACTCGTTCAACACGCAGCTCGACGAGTGCGCCTACCCGATCCTCATGGCCTGGCGCTTGGGGCTGGGCCGCGACCCCGACCTGTACGCGAAGCACATCCTGCCCGCCGCCAACTTCGTCGCCAGCCACGGCCCGGTCTTCGGCGTCGAGCGCTGGGAGGAGCAGGGCGGCTACTCGCCCTCGACGATCGCCGCCGAGATCGCGGGCCTCGTCGCCGCGGCCGACATCGCCGACCAGAACGCCGACGCCGCGAGCGCCGCCGTCTGGCGCGGCGTGGCCGACGACTGGCAGCGCTCGATCGAGCGCTGGACGGTGACGACCAACGGCCCGCTCGCGCCCTATCCGTACTACATCCGCGTCTCCAAGACCGGCGACCCGAACGCGGCCATCAGCTACAACGTCGGCAACGGCGGCCCGACGCTCGACCAGCGCTCCGTGATCGACCAGGGCTTCCTGGAGGTGGTGCGCCTGGGCCTGAAGGCGCCGAACGACGCCACCGTGGCGCAGTCGCTCGCCGTGGTCGACGCGACCATCCGGCGCGCCACGCCGGCCGGCCCCGGCTGGCTGCGCTACAACGGCGACGGCTACGGCGACGGCGCCGCGGACGGCCATCCCTGGGCGCCCTCCGGCCAGGGCACGGGCCACGTCTGGCCGGTGCTGGGCGGCGAGCGCGCCGAGTACCACCTCGCGATCGGCGAGCGGGCGACCGCGATGTCGCTGCTCGCGACGATGGGCAACCTCGGCGGCGGCGTCGGCCTGATCCCCGAGCAGGACTGGGACATCGCCGAACTGGCGGCGTCGCCCTACGGCACCGATCCGACCGTCGCCTCGATCGGCTTCAAGGACGGCCAGCCCGCGGGCTCCTCCGCGCCGCTGAACTGGTCGCTCGGGCAGTACGTGCGCCTGGTGCAGGGCATCGCCCAGAACAAGCTCGTCGATCGCCCGTCCAACACGGTCGCGCGCTACGTGAAGCACGCGCAGGGGCAGACCGCGCTGACCGTCACCGCGCCGGCCGACCAGTCGTCCGTGACGGCCTCGCCGGTCACCGTCGCCGGCACGACCGCGCCGGGCAACCGCGTCTACGTGTCCGGCACCAACACCGACCAGAACACCGTCACGACCACCGTTTCCACGACCGCGCTCGGCGACGGCAGCTTCAGCGTCACCGTGCCCGTGACGGGCGGCACCACGGTGCTGAATGTCGTGAGCGTCGACGCCGCCGGCGCCACGGGCCACGCGACGCGCACGGTGGTGTTCGACTTCACGCCCGGCACGGTGCTGCTGGACGCGACCGATCCCGCCAACGACGACAACGGCCCCGGCAACTACGCCTACCCCACGGCCGCGGACTTCCACCCGGGCGCCTACGACATCACCGACTTCAAGGTGATCCTGAGCCCCGACGCCGCGACGACGACCTTCAAGCTGCAGCTGCGCGACCTCACGCCCACCTTCGGCAGCCGGCTGGGCGCGCAGCTGGTCGACGTCTACGTGCACGACCCGGCCGCGGGCACGACGTCCACGGCCGCCTCGTACGCGACGCGCAACTACACGATCGCGCCGAGCTCGGCGTGGAGCCGCCTGATCGAGGTGCAGGGCTTCGGCCAGCGCTACGTCGACGCCAAGGGCACGACGCTCGGCACGGTGGCGATCGGCGCCAACGCCATCTCGCGCACCATCACCTTCAGCGTGCCGACCGCGAGCCTGGGCGGCACGCCGCACACCGGGTGGTCCTTCGCGGTGGTGCTGCACGGCCAGGACGGCTTCTCGCCCGACCAGGCCCGCGCCTTCGCGCCCACGCCGCAGCCCTACAACTTCGGCGTGTGCGCCGTCGCGAGCCAGGATCCGCATTGCACCGCGGATCCGAACACCGTGCCCAAGGCGATGGACGTGCTCGCCCCCGCGGGCGTGGCGCAGTCGGTGGAGCTGGACTACACGCTCGGGGCCGTGGTGATCCAGGGGGTCGCGATCCCCTGAGATCGAGCGGCGGGGGCTGGCCTGCGGCCGGTCCCCACACCCGGCGAGACGCCCGCTGGAGGAACACGAGGCCGAAGGCCAGTCCCCTGGCTACTTGCGCGGCGGCTCGAAGCCGGGGCCGGCGGTCGCTTCGAGCCAGATCAACGCATCCACTTGCTCCACGACGCGCTCGAGGTTGCCGGGCGCGATGTCGCGCCTCAGAGTGCTCGAAGGCGCTCGCGATCAGACTCGTCGATCAATTCGAGGTTGTACAGATGTTCGACGAGTGCAGAGCTCCCGATTGCGAGCGCCCTCGCCTGCTGCTGAATGGCCTCGGCATTCGCCCCGTTGAATGAGCTTCTGGTGGCTGCGCGAGACGCCAGGAACATCGCGGCGAACGCATTTGCGCGCTTTTCTACCCGGGCGCTGGTCCAACTCCCGCTCACGTGAGAGAGCCGCTTGGCTCGGGACCTGTCGAAAAGTATGTGGCAGAGCTCATGTGCCATCGTGAATCTTCGCCCTTCATGAGTCCTGTTGAATGCGCTGGATGTATTGATCAGGATTGCCGGAGCGAATCCGGCGCCGGCGACCGCGACGCCTCGAACGGAGTCTGTTTGCAGTCGGGCCTCTTCCACCCCGATGCCCAGATCGCGCAGTGATCTTTGCACGTTCACGAAGGATTCCGAGCTTCCAATGCCCAATTCTTCTCTGACATTCTCGGCCAAGTCGTATCCCTCCTGATACGGGGCCATCGAGGGATCAAGTGGGCGACATTCAACCAGTCGAGCCAAGGATGCGGGTTCGATACCAGCCTGATGCTTCGCCAGGAACTCCATGAGGCGAACCGCATCGATCTCGCCGATCGAGGGATGGAGTCCCCCAAACATCAGCACCGCGGCATCGAGTGAAGCAATCGCGGGGACGTCTTTGAGGCGGGTGCTGGTGTCCGGCAGCTCGACCGCCCGCCTCGCCGCTGAGAGGAGTCCTCGCAGGCGATCAGTCAGGTGCGCGAGTTCCAGTGCCTGCAGCGGCGCCTGCTTGAGACCTCGAAAGGTCTTTTTCAAATCGTCCACCACGCGGGCGTCCGTACCTGCTTCTGCAGGCGCTGTTTCCAGTGCCCATTCCACGAACTGCCAGAGTGGACGGGCTACGACTTCGACGGCGAAGCTTGCGTAGCCGGGAGAAAGAGTCAGTACGAATCCCTCGGGAACAAAGTCTGGCTGGCGGCCTCCCCACGACACCTCGATGTCATCGGCGACGCGGCGGAAGAAGACATCCGGGTAGAGAGCGCTGCTGTCTGAGGCGCGGAGGGCGTGCCGCATCCACCAGGCTTGAACCTCTTGATATTCGCGGCGCTGATCCGGATCGCCGGACGCAATCGTCCGCAGAAGCGCGGCGTGAGTGGCAGTCGCGGCGGGCGCCCCCGACCTGTCCGGCCAGGAATAGGCCTCTTCGTGGAATAGGCGGGTCCAGTGCGCGATCAGCCATTTGACGAGCGGATAGAGATACCACGAGACGTGGCCGCGTTCTTCGCCGCCCAACGAGCGGGCCGTCAGGACTTGGTGCCGCACTGTCAGCCGCAAGTCGCCCGTCGACCATCCGCCATCTTCTGGCAAGCGGTCGCGCGGCTCGTCATCGGTGGTCCAGCGAGCCGCGATCTCGAACAGATCAGGAGATCCAAATCGCTGAAATTCAGTCATGGCGATCGGCTTCGATGGCCCAGTGCAAATCGTCCTGGTTCTTGCGCCAGTGCTCCTTGATCTGTCGCCGCGTGACCTCTTCTTGGTCAATCCACCGGTTCACGAGATGCGCAGGCACGGACTCCCAGGGCACTGGATAGCCATGCCACGTGCCGTCGCGTGTCGGCTTCGCCTCGAACGCAATCCCGCCGGATGTGGCGAACCTCCGCTGAGTATCCGGCTCCAGACTTGACGTCGAGAACAGGCGCCAAGCTTCAGTCTTCTGCCAAGGGTGTTTGAATGGGTCGCTTCCGTAACCCTCGTCTGCAGCTGCATGAGTCCACTCCGGGCACAGCGTTCCCTTACGCTCCGATGTGGGGCGATTCTTGTGCTTCTGCGACCCGCGGTAGGTGGGCGCTGGAGGATGGGTCGAACTCATGTGCGTCTTCCGGAAGAGCTTTCGCCGTTGGGCGATTCTCCAACATCAGCCGTCCCACTGCAGGCCGCGAAGAGCCGCATTTCCGCCTCCTTGAGCAGGGAAGAGGCTCTACCGTTGCCACTTGGCCGACAGCGTGGACGACTTGTTGCCCACGGAGCCTGAAATGATTGCACCGTCGTCGGTCGCCTCGAGCCACATCAACGCATCCACCTGCGCCACGAAGCGCTCGAGGTAGCCGGGCGCCACCTCGCGCATCAGCAGCAGCGCGCGGTGCACCAGGTGCTGCGAGTGGAGGGGCCCGGCGTTGCCCGGCAGGGCCGAGGCGGACTCGGCGACGCGCTGGTCGGCGCTCAGGCGGGCCCAGGTCTGGCGGAACCAGGCGAGGGACTCGATGCCGGCGGAGGTCGCGGGGGCAGGGGCCGGGGCGGCCGATGCGCCGCGAGCGGCGGAATCGGGCGGGGGCGCCGACGCGATGCGGGCACCCGGCAGCGGTCGCATCGTGTCCACCAGGTCTCCGAGTGGCCCGCGCTGCGAAGCCTGGCCGATGTCGGCGGCCGCGTCATGGTCAACCAACGCCGCATCGAGCTCGTCGACCAGCGCCGCGAGCCGCGCATCCAGCAACTGCCGCACGGCGCCCTCGTGGCCCTCGGCGCGCCGCGCCAGCGCCGCCAGGCGCTGCCAGCGCAGCGGCTCGCGCACGGGCGCGCCGCGTTCGCGCAGGGCCGCGAGCGCCGTCTCAAGCATGCGGCGTCGCGGCGTCGCGCTGCGGCCGCGCCATCGGCGCCATCTCGACGCGGCGGTTGCGCGCGCGGCCCTCGGCGTCGCCGTTGGAGGCCACCGGCTGCTCCGCGCCGAAGGCGGCGGCGAAGACGGTGGAAGACGGCATGCCCTCCTCGACGAGCGCGCGCGTGACGGTGAGCGCGCGCTGCGCCGAGAGCTCCCAGTTGTCGGCGAACTGGCGCGTGCCGCCGCGCACCTGGCGGTCGTCGGTGTAGCCGCTGACCATGAGGATCTCGTCGCGCTGCTTCAGGTATGCCGCCAGCGGGCCGGCCAGGCTGCGCAGCAGCTGCCGGCCCTCGGGCTGCAGCTCGGCGCTGTTGAACGCGAACAGCACGCTGCCGTTGATGCCGATGCGCCCGTGGTCGAGCGTGACGCGGCCGGCGGCGAGCGGGGCGGCGAGCGCGCTCTCCAGCGCGACCCGGCGCTGCTCGTCGAGCTGGTGCTGGCGCACCTCGGCGTCGAGCCGCGTGGCGAGCTCCAGCTGCGCGCCGAGCGCGCACAGCAGGATCAGCACGAAGGCGCCGAGCAGGCCCGACATCAGGTCGCCGAACACGGCCCAGACGGGCGCGGCGGCCTCCTCGGCGTGGCCCTCGACCTCGTCCGCGATCACGAGGCCGCCCCCACCGCGTCGGCGCGGCCGGCCAGGCGCTGCAGGTCTTCCATGATCTGCTTCTGCGACAGCACGCTCAGGTCGACCACCTCGCGCGCCTGCGCCACGTAGTAGGCGAGCTGCTCGTCGCTGCGCGCGAGCGACTTGCCCAGCGCCGCGTCGATGCGCTGCAGCTGCGCGACCAGCTTGTCGTTCGACTGCCCGAACTGCTGCACCGCGCCGGCGAAGGCCTCGCCCAGGCTCGCCACCTCGACCGCGCCGGCGCCGACGTGCGCCGCCGCGTCGGACAGGCGCGCGGCGTGCGCGTCGACCTGCGCGCCGAAGCGCTCGCCCACGCGCGCGAGCATGTCGGCCGACGCGCCGACGAGCGCGTCGACCGCCCCGCGCTGCTCGGTCGCGGCCTGCGTGATCGTCGCGAGCAGCTGGCCCAGGGTGTCGAGGATGCGCGTGCGCTCGTCGAGCAGCGCGTTGTCGCGCGCCATGCTGTCGGACAGCTTCTCGCGCAGCTCGGCGACGACCTCGGCGGCCGCGCGCGGGGCCTCGGCCGCGGCCTGCACCAGGCGTGCGATCTCGGCGATGGTCGCCTTCGCGTGGGCTTCCGCCTGCGCGGCGATGTCGCCGGCGGTGCGCGCCATCGCGTCGCCCATCGCCTGCTGCTGCGCGAGCGCCTGCGCCCCCGCGGCGCGCCACTCGTCGCGCAGCGTGGCGGCCAGGGATTCGACGGCGCCGCTGGCGGCGGCGAGGCGCGCGCGCTCGCGCGCGTCCGCTCCCTCCTGCCACTGCGCGTGCGTGGTGCCCACGGTCTGCAGCAGCGCGGCCGAATGGCGCTCGATGGCGCCGGCGGCGTCGGCCAGCGCCGCGCGCGTCTGGGCGGCGACCTGCGCGCCGGCGGCCTCCTGGCGGGCCGCCGTCGCCTGCCACTCGGCGCCCACGCGGCGTGCGGTCTCGGCGAGGCCGTCGGCGACGCCCTGCGCGCTGCGCGCGAGGCCCTCGCCGACCTGGCGCGCGACCGCGTCCAGGTTGTCGGCCACGCGCTGCGTGCCGGCGTCCAGGCGTCCGGCCAGGGCATCGAGCTGCTGCGTCGTCGATTCGGCGACGCGCGCCTGCAGGGCCGCGCTCTGCTGCGCGTGGGCGGCCTGGCCCGCGGCGAGGTCCGCCTGCCACGCGGCCTGGCGCGCGGCGACGCCCTCGACCAGCGCGCCGGCCTGGCGCTCGAAGGCCTGCGCGACGCCGGCGAGCGCCGTGCGCAGGTCGTCGGACAGCGCGCGGCTCGCCACCTCGTGGCCGGCCAACGCGGCCTGCCAGCCTTCGACGGCGCGCGTGCCGTCGGCCGCCAGCCGCGCCGAGAGCGCCTCGACCTGGCGCTCGTGGGTGGCCTGCGCGTGCGTCCAGGCCTGCGCGGCCCGTTCGCCGCTCGCCTCGAGGCGGGCGGCGAGGGCGTTCGCCTGGTCCCGCGCGGTGGCGGCGAGCGCGGCCTGCAGCGCCGCGGTCTCGCGCGCGACGGCCGCGAGCGTGGCCTCGGCCACGGGCGTGATGGTGGCGCCCGCGATGCGCGCGCTCTCCTGCAGGCTCGCCTTGAGCGAGCGGTCGACCGAGGCGGCCAGGCCGGCGTACGTCGCCTCGGCCTGGGCGTGGAAGCCCTCCTGGCTCGCGGCCAGGCGCGCGTCGGCGGCCTCGGCGCGCTGCGCCATCGTCTCCATCAGTGCCTGCACGCGCTCGACCAGCGCGGGCAGGGCCTCGGCCTGGCGCTGCATGAGCGCCAGCGAGACCTCGCGCTGCTGCACGGGCGAGTAGGCGCGCAGCGGGCCCGCGACCGCGGCGTCGAGGGCCTGCACGGCGGCGGCGCGCTCGCGCCGCGCGAGCGTGGTCAGCAGGCCGAGCGCGGCCGAGGCGGCGACGCCGGCCACCGACGTGCCGAAGGCCAGGCCCAGGCCTTGCACGGGCGCGACCAGCGAGCCCCGCACGGCGTTCAGGTCGGTCGCGTGCTCGAGTGCGAGGCCCGTGCCGCGCAGCGTCAGCACCATGCCGACGAAGGTGCCCAGCATGCCCAGCAGCACGAGCAGTCCCGCGAGGTAGGGCGCGAGCGCCGGGCCGGGCAGGCCGGCCGAGGCGCCCTCGACGCGGCGGCGCACCGCATCGCGCAGCGGCGCGGGCAGGCGCCCGAGCCAGGCCTGCAGGGCGGCGGGCGGGGCGTGCAGGGCGTCGAGCTCGGCGGCGAGCGCCTGCGTCGTGCGGCCGAAGCGCAGGAGCTCCGAGGCGCCCGCCAGGTAGACCGCGGCGACGAGCGCGGTCACCGCCAGCGCCAGCGTGTTCGCGCCGACGTAGCCGGCGCCGACCCAGCCGACGACGGCCAGGCCCGAGAGGAAGACGGTGAGTCGCAGGAGCAGGTTCATGGCAGGGCAGGAAGGGCGTGTCGAAGGGCGTCCAGCAGGCCTTCGACGGGAAGCAGTCGGAACTCCAGCTCGGCGAGCAGCACGTCGCGCATCTCGTCGCGGAACGTGTCCAGCCACTCGCCGGGCCGGTCGGTCAGGGGGATCTCGCCGGCCGCGGGCGCCGCCGCGTCGCGCAGCCGCTCGAAGCGGCGCTCCAGGCGCAGGGCGACGCCGGCCAGCAGCGCGTGTTCGCGCGCGCCGACGACGGGCTCGAGCACGGCGTCGAGCTCGGCCAGGCGCGCCAGCGCGGGCGAGGTCGCGGCCAGCGTGGCGCGCACGCGCTTGCGCAGCCGCGCGACGCCCGCATTCATCGCCTGCTGCAGGTCGAGCACGCGCTCGCGCTGCGCCGCGAAGTCGGTCGCCGGCGGCAGGCCCGGCGGCGGGCGCAGGCCCGGCAGCGTCACCGGCGCGGGCGGCGGGCCGACGATGGCCTTCAGCAGCCCGGCCTTCAGGCGCGCGAGCTCGCGCTCTTCCGTGCGCAGCGCTTGCGCGCTCGTGGCCCCGACCGGGCGCGCGGGCTCGGCGGGGCCGTTCACGGCTGCGGCGAGCGCGATCGCGTCGGTCCAGTCGAACCAGCCCGCGAGCGCGGGGCCGAAGTCGGGGCCGGCGCAAGCCTTGGCCGGCGTCTGCCGGGCAGCGGGACTGTCCAGTGCGGCCAGGAGCCGCACGAGGGCCGAAGCCGATGGAGGGGGACGGCGCGCGAGTCGCGCCTGGGAGCCTGTCACGGGGTGAGGGGCCGGGGTGAGGGGCCGCGGGTGGCGCGCGCGTGAGAAAGCGCTTAAGGGCCAACACCCGCAGGACAAATACCCGCTGGAAAAAACGTCGGATTTTACTACCCTGGCCGGTCGCGGGGACTTCCTCCCCCAAGGAGCAGACATGAGGGTTTCGATGCGTTTCCTGGCCGCTTCGCTGGGTTCGTCGCTGATCGCCTGTGCCGCCCACGCGGCCGGCTTCACCTACCAGACCCTGTGGGTCGAGGGCGCGGTCTCGACGAGCGCCACCGGCATCAACGAGCAGGGCCAGGTGGTCGGCAGCTACCAGGTCGAGCGCGGGCCCGACCTGCTGGTGCGGCCGTTCACCTGGCAGGCCGGCCAGTACACGACCTATGCGGCGGACGAACCCGCGTCGTGGAGCTTCGACGACGTCAACGACGCGGGCCGGCTCGTCTCCAACCTCGGCCACCGCGACTTCACGACCGAGGCCTGGTTCGGCAACGGCGCGCACCGCACGCTGCTCGCCGTGCCCGGCGGCGTCGGCACGCAGGCCTACGCGCTGAACGACCGCGACGTCGTCGTCGGCGCGTACCTGCACGACCCCGACCCGCTGGGCATCCTCACCACTTCCGCGTTCGCGTGGAACGCGCGCACCGGCTACCGCGTCTTCGACGCGCCGGGCGCGACCGGCCGCCTCACGGTGGCCTGGGGCGTGAACCGCGCGGGCGCGGTGGTCGGCGTCTATGCCGACGCCGACTCGATCTACCACGGCTTCGTGCGCACGCCGGACGGGCGCTTCCGCACGGTGGACGTCCCCGGCTCGCCGTACACGCAGCTCATGGGCATCAACGCGCGCGGCGACGTCGTCGGCTTCTACCAGGACCCGACCGACTTCATCCTCCGGGGCTTCGTGCTGCACGGCGGCCGCTTCGAGCGCGTGGGGCCGGCCGACGCGGCCAACGGCTCCTATCCGTACCGCATCACCGACGACGGGCGCATCGTCGGCTACTACATGGACGCCAACTGGCGCTCGATCGGGTTCGTCGCGACGCCCTGAGCCGGCCGCGGCTGCGCGCGGGGACGGGCCGTAGAGGCTGAGTCCTTGCCGCGCGGGCCTCGCCGCGAAGGGGACTGGCCTGCGGCCTTGTCCCCGTGTTGCTCGCGGGCGCCTTGCACGGGAACACGGGGACAGGCCGGAGGCCAGTCCCCTCCGCCCCGATGCGCCGCGGCGTCCCCCCCTAGTTCGACGGGCCGCGGCCTGCCCGACAGGAGCGCGCGCGGCGCACACTCGGCGCTCGTCTTCGCGGCGGGCGGATGCCGGCCGGGAGGTGCGCGCACAGGAGGGATCATGTCCATCGACGATGCCGATCTCCGCTCGGCGGGTGCGTTCGCACCTGCCTTCCTCGACGCCCTGGCGCCGCTCGACCCCGCGCTGCTCGACCCGGCGCTCGCCGCGGCGGGCGCGCGCTTCGCCTGGACGAGCGCGCGCGGCGCCCCCGGCGCCGACGCGGCGCGCGCGCTCGACGACGAGCGGGCCGCCGCTCTCGTGCCGGCCGCGGAGGAAGCCGCGGCCGCGGCCGCCGAGCCCCCGGCGACCCTGGCGACGCACGCGGTGGACGTCTCCGCCGTCGCCGCGGCGCGCTTCGTCGACGCCGCCGACGGCCGCGAGGTCCTCGACACGCGGCTGGCGCAGCCCCTGTTCGACACGGCGTCGCGCGCCGCGCCGGCCGTCCACGCCGCGCCCGCGGCCGCGGCCGGGGCCCTGCCCCTCATCACCGTCTCGGACGCCGTGGCCGACGAGAGCAGCACCGCGCTGACCTTCGTCGTGACGCTCAGCGCGCCGGCGACCGAGGTCGTCAGCGTGAGCTACAACAACTCGAACGTGACGGCCGCGAACGGCAGCGACTACACGGCGCAGTCGGGCACGCTCACGTTCGCCGTGGGCGAGACGTCGAAGACCGTCAGCATCCCCGTGCTGAACACCGCGGGCGCGGAGCCCACGGAGATGATGGCGCTGAACCTGTTCAGCGCGGTCAACGCCACCATCGGCCGGCCGCTCGCCTACGGCACGATCTTCGACAACGACGCGCCGAGCGGCACGCCGGTGGTGCGGGTGGCCGACCAGGTGGTCGACGAGGCCTCGGGCCAGGTCAGCTTCGTCGTGACGCTGGATCGCCCCAGCACGGGCACCGTGAGCGTGGACGTCGCCACCGTCAACGGCACCGCCCTCGCGGGCTCGGACTACACCGCGCTGTCGACGCAGACGCTGACCTTCGCGCCGGGCCAGATGGTGAAGGTGGTCAACGTCGGCCTCCTGAACGACGGCACGGCGGAAGGCAGCGAGACCTTCTCGCTCAAGCTGTCGTCGCCCGTGGGCGCCACGCTGCTGCCGGATCCGACCGGCCGCGCCACCATCGGCGCCAATGACGGGCCGCCGGTCTCGCTGCCGCTCGTCACCGTGGCGGACGCGGTGGCGGGCGAGGGCTCGACGACGCTGGACTTCGTGGTGTCGCTGAGCGCGCCGTCGACGCAGGCGGTGACGGTCTCGTACAACAACGGCAACGTGACGGCGGCGAACGGCAGCGACTACGTCGCGCAGACGAGCACCCTCACCTTCGCGCCCGGCGAGACGACCAAGGTGGTCAAGATCCCGGTGCTCGACACCGCCGGCGCCGAGCCGACCGAGTTCGTGGCGCTGAACCTGTTCAGCGCGGTCAACGCCACCATCGGCCGCCCGCTCGCCTACGGCACGATCGTCGACAACGACGCGCCGAGCGGCACGCCGGTGATCCGCGTGGCCGACCAGGTGGTCGACGAGGCGGCGGGCACGGTGAGCTTCGTCGTCACGCTCGACCGGCCCTCGACCGGCAACGTCAGCGTGAACGTCGCGACGGCCGACGGCACGGCCAAGGCCGGCGCCGACTACGTCGCCCTCGCGGGCCAGACGCTGACCTTCACGCCCGGCGAGATGGTCAAGGTCGTCACCGTCGGCCTCACCAACGACGCCGCGGCGGAGGGCCGGGAGTACTTCGACCTCAAGCTGTCGTCGCCCGTCGGCGGCACGCTGTTGCCCAACCCCGGCGGCCGCGCCAGCATCGGCGCCAACGACGGCGCCCCCGTCTCGCTGCCCTCGATCACGGTGGCCGATGCCGTGGCCGGGGAGGGCGGCGGCACGACGCTGGACTTCGTGGTCTCGCTGAGCGCGCCGTCGACGCAGGCGGTGACGGTCTCGTACAACAACGGCAACGTGACGGCGGCGAACGGCAGCGACTACGTCGCGCAGACCAGCACCCTCACCTTCGCCCCCGGCGAGACGACCAAGGTGGTCAAGATCCCGGTGCTCGACACCGCCGGCGCCGAGCCGACCGAGCTCGTCGCGCTGAACCTGTTCAGCGCGGTCAACGCCACCATCGGCCGCCCGCTCGCGTACGGCACGATCGTGGACAACGACGCGCCGAGCGGCACGCCGGTGATCCGCGTGGCCGACCAGGTGGTCGACGAGGCGGCGGGCACGGTGAGCTTCGTCGTCACGCTGGACAAGCCGGCCACGGGCAACGTCGGCGTGACCGTCGCGACCGCGGACGGCAGCGCCGTCGCGGGCGCCGACTACGCCGCGCTCGCGCCGCAGATCCTGACGTTCACGCCCGGCGAGGTGGTCAAGGTGGTGACGGTCGACCTGGTCAACGACGGCGGCGCCGAGAGTGGCGAGTACTTCGACCTGAAGCTGTCGTCGCCGACCGGCGCCACGCTGCCGGACACCAACGCCCGCGCCTTCATCGCGCCGAGCGACGCCGCCGCGGCCTCGCTGCCGCGCATCGTGGTCTCGGATGCGACCGCCGGCGAGGACGGCACGACCCTGCAGTTCGTCGTCTCGCTCAGCGCGCCCTCGACGCAGGCCGTGACCGTCTCCTACAACAACTCGAACATCACCGCCGCCAACGGCAGCGACTACGTGGCGCAGACCAGCACCATCACCTTCGCGCCGGGCGAGACGACCAAGGTGGTGCAGATCCCGCTGCTGAACGACCTCGCGTCCGAACCCGCGGAGTACCTGGCCCTGAACCTGTTCAACGCGGTCAACGGCACCATCGCGCAGGCGCGCGGCATCGGCACCATCCAGGACAACGACGGCACGAGCGGCACGCCGCAGATCTCGGTGAGCGACGGCATCGTCGACGAGGGCGAGGCCCGGGCCGCGTTCGTCGTCACCCTCGACCGGCCGAGCACCGGCCAGGTCACGGTGAAGTACGCCACCGCCAACGGCACGGCGGCCTCGGGCACCGACTACGAGGCGCAGGCGGCGCAGACGCTGGTGTTCGGGCCGGGCGAGGTGAGCAAGACCGTCTACGTCGACCTGCGCAACGATGCGGCGACCGAGAACGCGGAGTTCTTCGACCTGACGCTCTCCGGCGCGGTGGGCGGCACCCTCGCCGACGCGCGCGGGCACATGGTCATCACGACCAGCGACGCGGCGACGGTCGCGACGCCCTCGATCGCCGCCGCGTCCGTCGCCGCGCCCGAGGGCGGCGGCCTGCTGGACTTCTTCATCACGCTCAGCGCGCCCTCGACCCAGGCGGTGAGCGTCAGCTACAACAACTCCAACGGCACCGCGGCCAACGGCAGCGACTACGTGGCGCTGAGCGGCAGCGTCACCTTCGCCCCGGGCGAGACGCTGAAGGTGGTGCACATCCCGGTGCTGCAGGACCTGGCGGTGGAGTCCACCGAGACCTTCAACCTCAACCTGTTCAGTCCGGTCGGCGCGACGATCTCGACGCCGACGATCGCGGGCGCCATCCTCGACGACGACGGGCCGCCGCTCGGCACGCAGTTCGTCGACGACGGCACGGCGAACAACGACGTGCTGGTCGGCCGGCCCGGATCGAACTCGGTCTCGGGCGGCGCCGGCAACGACGTGCTGGACGGCGTCAACGGCGTGGCGATGACCGGTGGGGCGGGCAACGACCTCTACATCGTCGAGGTCGCGGCCGACAAGGTGACCGAGGGCGCCGGCGGCGGCACGGACACCGTCGCGGCCTACGTCAACTACACGCTGGGCGCCAACGTCGAGCGCCTGGTGATGCTGGGCGGCGCGGTCACCGGCACCGGCAACGGGCTGGCCAACGCCATCACCGGCAACGGCGCCGACAACACGATCGACGGCAAGGCCGGCGCGGACGCGATGAACGGCGGCGCGGGCAACGACACCTACGTCGTCGACAACGCCGGCGACACGGTCACCGAGTCGGCCAACGCCGGCACGGACGCGGTGCAGAGCAGCGTGGCCTTCACCCTCGGGGCGAACGTCGAGAACCTCACGCTCACGGGCACGGCGGCCGTCGCCGGCACGGGCAACGCGCTGGCCAACGTGATCGCCGGCAACGCCGCGGGCAACGTGCTCGACGGCGGCGCGGCGGCGGACACGCTCAGCGGCGGCGGCGGCAGCGACACCTTCGTGTTCGACAGCACGGTCGCGGGCTTCGACACCGTCACCGACTGGAGCGCGGCGGCCGACACGCTGCGCTTCAGCATGGCGGGCATCCACGTCGGCAACGGCGACACGGTGGTCGACGGCGCGGCCACGCGCGCCGCGCCGGGCGGCTTCTCCACGGCCGCGGAGCTGGTGGTCTTCACGACCGACATCGTCGGCCCGATCACGGCGGCGAGCGCCGCGGCGGCGATCGGCTCGGCGAGCTCCGCCTACGCGGCCGGCGCGAGCGTGCTGTTCACGGTCGACAACGGCACCCAGAGCGGCGTGTTCCTGTTCCAGTCCTCGGGCGCCGACGCGCTGGTGAGCGCCGACGAGCTGACCCAGGTCGCGCTGCTGGACGGCGACGCGACGACGGTCGCCGACTATGTCTTCGCGCCCTGAGCGGCGGCCGGCGCGCGGGCCGCGGCGATGAGGCGGCCGGGGCCCGGGGAACGGCGGCTGCTGCTCGCGGCCGTCGGGTTCAGCTTCGTCATCAACCTGGCGCTGCTCGCCCCCTCGCTGTACATGCTGCAGGTGTTCGACCGCGTGCTCTCGACGCGCAGCGTCGAGACGCTGGCGATGCTCTCGCTGATCGCGGCGGTGGCGCTCGCGCTGATGCTGGCGCTCGACGTGGTGCGCGCGCGGCTGCTCGCGCTCGCGGGGCTGCTGTTCGAGGACCGCGTGGGCGCGCGCGCGCTGCGCCGCGTGCTGGACGCCCCGGCCGGCGCGTCCCCCGACGCGATGCGCGACGTGGGGCTGCTGCGGGCGGCGCTGTCGGGCCCGGCCATCGTGGCGCTGTTCGACGCGCCGTGGATGCTGGTCTACGTGGGCGTCATCTTCGCCATCGACTCGCTGCTGGGCACGCTCGCGCTCGCGAGCGCCGGCGTCCTCGTGCTGCTGGCGTGGATCAACGAGCGCGCGACGCGCGCGGGCGTGGACGAGGCGCTGGCGCGCTCGCGCGAGGCGGCGCGCTTCGTCGACGGCGTCCTGCGCAACGCCGAGGCGGTGCGGGCGCTGGGCATGGCGCCGGCGATCGTGGGGCGCTGGCGCGCGGCGGCGCGCGCGCTGCACGAACGCCAGCTGCGGACGCAGCGCGTCGCGGGCGCGGTGGCCTCGAGCACGCGCTGCTTCCGCCAGGCCGTGCAGGTGGCGATGATGGGCGTGGCCGCGTGGCTCGTCATCCAGCAGAAGGCGACGCCCGGCGTGATGGTGGCCGTGACCATCATCCTGGGCCGCGCACTCGCGCCGGTGGAGATGCTGATCGGGCAGTGGAAGCCGCTCGCCGAGGCGCGCGCCGCGCTGCGCCGGCTCGACGCGGTGCTCGCCCCGGAGGCGACGGCGCGCTTCGAGGCGCTGCCCGCGCCGGGCGGCGCGATCGCCCTGCGCGGCCTCGCCTACGCCGCCCCCGGCACGCGGCGGCCGCTGCTGCACGGCATCGACCTCGAGATCGCGCCGGGCGAGCTGCTCGCCGTCGTGGGGGCGAGCGGCGCGGGCAAGTCCACGCTCGCGCGGCTCGTCGCCGGGGTCGTCCCCGCCACCGCCGGCAGCGTGCGCCTGGACGGCGCCGACATCGCGCAGTGGGAGCCCGCGCGCCTGGGCGCGCATCTCGGCTACCTGCCGCAGGACATCGCGCTGCTGCCCGGCACGATCGCCGAGAACATCGGCCGCTTCGGCACCGCGCGCGAGGACGACGTCGTGGACGCCGCGCGCCGGGCGCACGCGCACGAGCTGATCCTCGGCCTGCCCGAGGGCTACATGACGCCGGTGGGCGAGGCGGGACGCCTGCTCTCGGGCGGCCAGCGCCAGCGCGTGGCGCTGGCCCGCGCGCTGTTCGGCCGGCCGCGCATCGTGGTGCTGGACGAGCCCAACGCCTACCTCGACACCGCGGGCGAGCAGGCGCTGGCGCAGACGCTGGCGGGCCTGCGCGAGGCGGGCGTGACCGTGCTGCTCGTCACCCAGCGCACGCAGGCCCTGGCGCTCGCCGACCGCATCGTCGTGCTGCGCGACGGCGCGGTCGAACGCATCGGCGTGCGCCAGGACAAGTCGGCCGGCGCGGCCGCGGAGGCGTCGGCGCACGGCGCGGTCTCGGTGCTGCAGGCGGCGCGATGACGGCGACGACCGCGCCCGGCCCGCGGGGCACCGACGACGGCGCCGTGCGCCGCTGGCGTGCCGAGGCGCGCGGGCTGGTGCGCGTGGGCATCGCCGCGATCGTCGTCGCCGCCGCGGCGCTGCTCGCCTGGGCGCTCTGGGCGCCGCTGGGCGGCGCGGTCGTCGCCAACGGCATCGTCAAGATCGACACCAACCGCAAGACCGTGCAGCACCGCGACGGCGGGATCGTGCGCGAGATCCTCGTGCGCGAAGGCGACCGCGTCGCGCGCGGCCAGCCGCTGCTGCTGCTGGAGGACGCGCGCGTCGACGCGGCGTTCGACCTCACGCGCGGGCAGCTGGACGCGAGCCGGCTGCGCCGTTCGCGCCTCGAGGCGGAGAGCGCCGGCGCGGCGCGCTGGGAGACGCCGCCCGAGCTGCGCGCGCGGCTCGGCGAGGCGCGCGCGGCGGATGCCGCGGCGCGCGAGGCCTCGCTCTTCGCCGCGCGCCGCGGCGCGCTCGATGCGCAGCTGCGCCTGGTGCGCGAGCAGCTGGAGGCGCTGGAGGTCGAGGTCGCGGCGCGCGAGCACGAGCACGACGCGCTCGCCGCGGGCCTGCGCAGCATGGGCGAGGAGCTGCGCCTGAACCAGGACCTGCTCGCGCAGAACTTCGTCAACCGCACCCGCGTGATGCAGCTGGAGCGCAACGTGGCCGACTACGAGGGTCGGATGCGCCACGACGAGGCCGAGGCGGCGGTGGCGCGCCAGCGCATCGCCGACCTGCAGCTGCGCGGGGTGTCGCTGCGCGAGACCTACGCCCAGGACGCGGCCTCGGAGCTGCGCGACGTCGGCGCGCGCGTCGTCGAGTTGGAGGAGCAGTCGCGCGCAGCGACCGACGCGCGCGAGCGCCAGGTCGTGCGCGCGCCGGTCGCCGGCCGCGTGCTGGAGCTGCGCGTGACGACGCCAGGCGGCGCGATCGGGCCGCGCGATCCGCTGCTGGACATCGTGCCCGACGACGACCCGCTGCTCGTCGAGGCGCGCGTCGGCGTCGACGCGATCGCGGAGCTGCGCGTGGGCGCGCCGACCGACGTGCGGCTCACGGCCTATCGCCAGCGCACCACGCCCCTGGTCGCGGGCCGAGTCACCTACGTCTCGCCCGACGCGCTCGCCGACCGGCAGACGGGGGCGCCCTACTACCTCCTGCACGTCGAGCTCGACCGGGCCTCGCTGGCGCAGGCCGGCCCGGTCGAGGTGCAGCCCGGGATGGGCGCCGAGGTGTTCGTGCGCACGCACGAGCGCAGCGCGATGGAGTTCCTGCTGGAGCCGCTCGTCAACGCGGCGCGGCGCTCGCTGCGCGAGCATTGACTTCCGGCTTCCGGCTGCGGGCTGCGGGCTGCGGGCTGCGGGCTGCGGGCGGTTTCATGCCTGCGTGCGAGCCTGCGAGCCGCGCCTGCCCGGCCCCCGCCGCGGGCCGGGTACGGCGCTCGGCCCTGCGGGCCGAGTTCCCTGCGCTGCTCGGACTGGGGGCGCGTCGCGCAACTCACTGCGCGAACTGCGTTCGCTCCGTTCAGACAAGCGCGCCGAGTCAGTCCACGAAGCGCGCTGCGCGCGCCGCCCCCAGCCCTGCGCTGCTCGGCGCCGCACACGTCCCGCGGCGGGGGCCGGTCAGTCGCGGCTCGCGGGGTGGCGGCGCGGCGGGGAGACAAAAATACAGCGGGATTCTTGTAGAGGGGGTGGCATCGACGGCCCATCGAGGGCGCGTCGATGCCCGCGGCCTGCTCGATCACTGGGCAGCGGGCTTGACGCGAACGACGGGCCAGCGAGCCGGCGTTCCTTCTCGTGTTCGACGAAGCGCCGCCGCCAGCGGCGCCGGGGGCTGCTCATCAGACGCGGCGCGGTGGGCGTTCGGTGGTGGCCCGTTGCCAAGCGCCCGCTGAGCGCAGCCATTGAGGGGCCTGTGGCGTCTCCTCGGGCGGAATGCCTCGCTCGTCGACATCGCAGAACGGCAGCGACGAACGCTGCCGGAACGCCTGCCGCGCGAGCGGTTGAGTCCATCGACCCGAAGCCGTCCTGCGATTTCCAAATTCGACGCCCGGAAGCAGCCAATCGCGGAAGGCGGTGACCAAGGCTCGCTCCCGATGCAACGAGCCAGGGAAGGGCAGGTGCGGCTATTGCGCCGCCGTGACGAGGTGCGTCGCGATATCGACCGACCAAACCCGCTTGCGCTCGTCAGTCGCAAGGATCACGTGCCGGGCCTTGTCGTATGAGAGATCCTTGATGTAGACCTCCTGGACATCGCGCTCCTCCGCCGCGTCGAACGGGGTCGCGTAGAGCTGCACGCCCCAGAGGTACTTCCCCGTTTTGTGGTCGATCGCTGCGAGCACGCCGCCGCTCTGTGCGAAACCGTGCTCGTCGGGACGACGCAGGGGCTCGTAGCGGACGCCCTGCACGACGACGGGCTTGACAACTGGGGCGCGGCGCTTTGCAAATTCCATGGACTTCTCCTGCGACGATTCGGCCGCGGTGGCAGCCATCGATGCAATTGGGATACAGGCTCCAAACGTCGGACCTGCTGCGGCAGCGAGTGCCAGCGCGGAAGCGAGGTGGCGGCTCAAGACAGTGCGCTCGCGACAGCTTGCCGCGGTACCGCGCCGAGGACGTCCCCGCAGAAGTACGCCCAACTGTCGGCATTGACTACCGCCTTGTCGTGCGGGAACGCAGGGCTGGGCTTCAAACCTTGATCGTCATAGCGAATGTCCCTGGTCCCCACGAGCTTGTGGCTCAGCTCGTGCACGATGGTGAGCGCGCAAAGCCACAGTTTTGGAATGCGTCCGAAGCGGTCGCGCTTTCCGGTGGCAAGAAACAATTCGTACAGGTAAACGATCGGCATCGCGTCGCCCGAATTCACTGACGCATAGGTCGTGTCATAGGTGCCACTCACGCGCTTGGTGGGGCGATCAGAGAAGATGATCTTCCCCGAATTGCATGCCGCAGTGATCTTCTTAAAGCCCTCCGTGAGCGCTGCTCGGGTCGCAGCCACATCGGTGTCACTGGCGCTGTCCTCGTGAAACCAGCGTCGAATCGCGGCCGTGGTCGACGCGCCGTTGCGGCCCAGCTTGACCTGGGTGTCGGCGCTCCATTTCCGAGCGAGTTGCAGCGCATCCGACATCATCTTGCGATTCGCTGGCCCGAACACTTCGGGGCCCTGGGCCAGCAGCGGAGGTAGGTCGACAGCGGGCTTGCCGTCGAACAACGCGTAGTTCCACTCACCGTAGCTCCGGGGCTGGTCGACGACCCAGATGCTCTGGTTGCCCTTCTTCATCGTCAGATAGAAGTGCTTCATCTGCTTGATGAGCGCGGCGCGATCCTGGAAGCCTGGCATCGTCGTCACGCTGGCCCGACAGATCTCGCTGGCTTCCGCTGCAGAGGCGATGCTGCCCCTCTTGCCCGCCTCACGCAGGCGCTTGCGCAAGTTCTCGAGCGCGGCGGCCTTGGACACGCTCGGCCCGCCCGGCTGAACGAGCCCTTTGAGCGCGCCTTCGATGTCCGCCCAGTCGGCGTGCAACTGCGGCGTCTGCAGCAGTTCGTGGGTCTTCTCATAGACCTCGGTAAACAGCTCCAATTCCCTGCTCCCATCGCACCGGAGAAAAGGCCCGGCCCGGGCATTCTATGGACTCGCCACCGCGAAGTTCGACGCAACGGTGCAACAAGCCTCAAGGGACGAAACCGCGAGCCCGGCTGGGGCCTCGCATGCGCATGTCGTCGAGCATGCGCTGGCGCAACGGGGAAACGGCTTGGGCCAAGGGGGCATGATCGTGCTTCTCTCGAAGAGCGAGGCCGATTGCCTCGCGACTTCGACAGTGGCAGATCCGTTTGCCCAAGACGCTTCTCATGCCGTGGCGCTCATCGCGCAGCGGATACCGCGGAGCGGTCTAGCTGGTCCCATGGCCGGGGGCGCGGAAGGCCTGACG
>Ga0209051_1001281_pt1 | contig 22323 bp, 21 predicted proteins | sample AraplaCvi_mMS_r2_2_FD_184286 | JGI IMG/M metagenome (GOLD analysis project Ga0209051, IMG submission 184286) | Arabidopsis root microbial communities from North Carolina, USA - plate scrape MF_Cvi_mMS_r2 (SPAdes) (version 2) | ecosystem: Host-associated > Plants > Roots > Endosphere | place...
GTTGCCCGACGTTCCTGGTTACGCGGCCAAGGTGTTCCGCGCGGTCGCCGACGCCGACGTGAACATCGACATGGTGCTGCAGAACATCAGCAAGATCGAAGACGGCAAGACCGACATCACGTTCACCTGCGCGCGGGACAACGGTCCGGCGGCCGTCGAGAAGCTCGCGTCGCTGCAGGGTGAAATCGGTTTCACCTCAGTGCTTTACGACGACCACATCGGCAAGGTGTCGCTGATCGGTGCAGGCATGCGCAGCCACCCGGGCGTCACCGCGACGTTCTGTGAGGCGCTCGCCGCCGTCGGCGTGAACATCGACCTCATCTCGACCTCGGAGATCCGAATCTCGGTGCTGGTCAAGGACACCGAGTTGGACAAGGCCGTGATGGCGTTGCACGAGGCGTTCAACCTGGGCGGCGACGAAGAGGCCGTCGTGTATGCGGGAAGCGGGATCTAGAAATGGTCAGCATCGGAGTCGTCGGCGCGACCGGGCAGGTCGGCCAGGTCATGCGAAAGCTGCTCGAGGAGCGCGACTTTCCGGCCACGTCGGTGCGGTTCTTCGCCTCGGCGCGCTCGCAGGGCAAGAAGTTGACGTTCCGCGGCCAGGAGATCGAGGTCGAGGACGCCGAGACGGCCGATCCGTCGGGTCTCGACATCGCGCTGTTCTCCGCAGGCGCCACCATGTCTCGGGTTCAGGCGCCGCGGTTCGCGGCCGCCGGCGCCGTCGTCGTCGACAACTCGTCGGCGTGGCGCAAGGACCCCGAAGTTCCGCTGGTCGTCAGCGAGGTCAACTTCGACCGCGACGCCAAGAACAGACCCAAGGGCATCATCGCCAACCCCAACTGCACCACCATGGCCGCGATGCCGGTCCTGAAGGTGCTGCACGACGAAGCCGGGCTGGTGCGGATGATCGCCTCGACCTATCAGGCGGTGTCCGGTAGCGGGTTGGCCGGCGTCGAAGAGCTGTTCAGCCAGGCCAAGGCCGTCGTCGAGGACAGCGAGCAGCTGGTTCACGACGGGTCCGCTCTGACGTTCCCCGCCCCGAACAAGTACGTCGCACCGATCGCGTTCAACGTCCTGCCGCTGGCGGGGTCGCTGGTCGACGACGGCTCCGGGGAGACCGACGAGGATCAGAAGCTGCGGTTCGAGAGCCGCAAGATTCTCGGCATTCCCGAGCTGCTCGTCAGCGGCACCTGCGTGCGGGTGCCGGTGTACACCGGGCACTCGCTGTCGATCAACGTCGAGTTCGAGCGGCCGTTGTCGCCGGAGCGGGCCAAGGAATTGCTGGCGTCCGCGCCGGGGGTGAAGCTGGTGGACGTGCCGACGCCGCTGGCCGCCGCCGGTGCCGACGACTCCCTCGTCGGGCGCATTCGGCAGGATCCCGGCGCCCCGGACGGGCGCGGCCTCGCGTTGTTCGTCTCCGGAGACAACCTTCGAAAGGGCGCTGCGCTCAACACCATTCAGATCGCCGAGCTGCTCGCCGCCGAACTCTAACCCGGCGGCCGCCGAGTGTGGACCTCCGTCGCGGCGTGGCGCCGAATGGCGTGCGTCGACTCCACGTTCGGCGTGCTGATGGTGACGGTCGGGCTGCTTGCGGCTCCGGCGCACGCCGATCCGCCGTCACCCGCACCTGGACCCGTACTGGCGCCGCTGGCGCCCGGACAGGTGGTCCGCATCGGTCCGACCGCCGGAACCGGAACTCCGACAAGCGATTACGGTATCGGTGCCACGGACCTCTGTGAGTTCATGGAGTTTCCGAGCGGCGTGCTGCAGGTTTGCGGGGACAGCTTCGCGGGCCAGGGTGTCGCCTTCGGTAGGCACTTCTCGCCGATCGCGCTGCACGTCGACCTGGATTCCGTGGACGACCCGACCGGCGTTCGCTATTACGGTGTCACCGGCACCGACAAGCCACTGCTCGCCGATCCCACCCCGCCAGGATCGTCGCAGCTGCCCGCAGGCATCGTGCAGGTGAACCGCGAGAACTACATGTTGGTGACCACCACCAAGGATCTGGTGCCCGCCACCTCGAGGCTCGTCAAGGCCACGCCCTACCAAGGAAATTGGGCGACGGTGCCAGGATCGCAGCGGCCGGCGAACTTTGCAGGCGGCAGGCAATCGCAGATCAGCGGTTACTACGATCCGATTCCCACGTCGGACTCGCCGAGCGGCTGGGTGTACGTCGTGGCCAACGACTTCGACCGCAGCGAACCGGTGGAGCTCTACCGGGCGACGCCGCAGTCGTTCACCGACCGGTCGAGCTGGCAGGCGTGGTCGGGTGGCGGGACGTGGGGTGGGTCGCCCGTGGCGCTGTGGGGAGACCGCGTGGGGGAGATGAGCATTCGCCAAGTCGACGGCAAGACGGTGCTGTCGTACTTCAACGCGAGCACCGGCAACATGGAGGTCCGGGTCGCCAACGACCCGACCGGACTCGGTACCGCCCCGGTGACGACGGTGGTGCTGGCCGGAGCCTGGCCGGACGAGGCCGACGACCTTCCTTCGCCCGAGGACAACAGGCTGGCGCAACCGTACGGCGGCTACCTGTCGCCCGGCTCGACGCTCGACGAACTGCGGGTGTTCGTCAGCCAGTGGAATACGTTGCCGCAGGCCGACAATGCGCCGTACCGGGTGATCCAGTACGCGGTCAACCCGCTCAAGCCGTAGGCGTCCTCGATTACGCCGTCACGGCCGCGGTCCCTTCACCGCGGCAGCTGGTCGATCGCCCCCCATGGGCACCGCATACGGTTCCACGCACGAGTGCGTGAACTTGGTAGTACGTTCCCCCGGCCGTGACGGCCCTCATCATGAGAACAGTCCGGACGGCGGGCTGGCGATCCAGGAAGCGAAGAAAACGCGATTCGCTTCACGCCTCCGGCGCGGTCAGTGACTTCCACGCGGCGAGAGTGTCGCAGACGTGGACCGACAACGAGGTCTCCTCGACTGCGCCGAACCACCGGTCGAGTGCCACGCTGAGCACCGTGACCGCGGTGTGTGCGGCGAGCGTGGCGGCGAGGTCGTCCAGCCCGCGTTCGCGGAACCCGCGGCCGATCGCGTCCGTCAGAATCGACATCTTTCGCAGCCCGCGCTCCCGCAGTCCGGCGTCGGAGTCGATGACCGCCTGGTGTGCCAGCAGGTAGTCGCGTCGGCCGTCGAACTTGGTCTCCGCGATCGTCTGCAGGCCGACCGCGATCACCTCCATGGGACCCGCCGACTGCGGCGCGGCCGCCATGGCCTGCCGTACCACGTCGGGCAACTCGGCCTGGTAGGCGAAGAGGACTTCGCGTTTGTCGGCGAAGTGGCGGAAGAAGGTCCTCGTCGTCAGACCCGCGCGGGCGGCGATCTGCGGGACGGTGGTCTCTGCGAAGCCCTGCTCGACGAAGAGGGCCAGCGCCGCGGCCTCCAGGCGTGTGCGCGCACCCTCCGGCCATCGACCCATGGACGACATCCTACGAGGTGATGACACGCGATGTCATCGTGGTCTATGGTGATGACACTCGATGTCATCACTCGGATGGCGCAGACGCGAAGGCGGTACGCAATGAACGTGAACACAGTCGAAGCCGCCCGTCGGGCGATCGGGCCGGTCGGGGCGCTCCTGCCGGTCACCTTCACGGAGGCGCCCTCGGTGCACGCGCAGCGAGACGCCGTCGAGCGGCTCGAGGGCGCCGGCTACCCGTGCACCTGGACCAACGAGGTGTTCGGCAAGGACGCGCTGGTCCAGCTGGCCCTTCTGCTCGGCGCCACCCGACACATGGCCTTCGGCACCGGAGTGGCCAACGTCTGGGTGCGGGAGCCGCAGACCCTGGCCGCCGCGGCCGGGCAGCTGGCCCAGGCCCACCCGGGCCGCTTCATCCTCGGGATCGGCGTGGGGTATCCGCAGCAGGCGGAGACGGCGGGCCGTGACTACGGCCGGCCGCTGGACACCATGCGTGACTACCAGCGCCGGATGGGCGAGGCCACGTGGCCGCCGGTCCCCGCCGCCGACTACCCGCGGATCGTCGCCGCCAACGGTCCAAAGATGCTCGAACTGGCCGCCGAAACGGCCGACGGGGCATTGCCGGCGGGCCTGCCCGCCGACTACACGGCGCAGGCCAGGCGTGTCCTCGGTCCCGACAAGCTGCTCGTCGTCGGGGTGTCCGTCGTCGTCGACTCCGACGCGGACCGCGCCAGAGAGACGGCGCGGGCCACCGTCGCCGCTTCGCTCAACAGTCCGGCCTACGCGAAAACCGTTGTCGGACTCGGGTATTCCGCCGAAGCCGACGACCGGCTGGTCGACGCCGTCGTGGGACACGGCCGACCCGACGACGTCGCGGACCTGGTGCGTGCGCACCTGCGGGCGGGTGCCGACCACGTCGAGGTGATGATGCCCGGGGGCGACTTCGACGGCGGGGTGGCCGGTCTCGAAGAACTCGCACCGACGCTGATGGCGATCGGCGCGGGCGGCCGCTAGGTCTCGCCGGCGACCTGGTGGCGATCCTGATGGCCGGCCGGCGCCTCCGGGTCGGACGTCGGGTCATCCAGCTGATCTTGAAGTTCGCGCTGTTCCTCGGTGGTCTCGGTGGCGTCCCGGGGCGTCGACGGCGGGTCGTTCTGCGGGTGTCCCATGCCGTAGGTGGTTGCCCAACCGGCAGTCGGCAAACCTCCACAGTGGATTCACGAGGGAACACGGCGAGAATTGGGGGACCCAACCTCGAAGGGACGACGATCATGGAGCCCATGAGCCAACCAGTCGACTATCCCGGCGACGCCGCGACGGGTCCGCAGACCGCAGTCCTTCCCGAAGGGCACTACCAGCTGCCGCCCCAGGGATACGCCTACCCGCCGCCAGGGCCGGGACCGCAGCAGATGCCCCCGCAGGCCAAGCCAAGCCGCCTGAACAAGGTGGCGGCGTGGGTGGGCATCGCCGCCGGGTCGCTCGTCATCGTCGCCGTGTTGTTCGGCTCCGGGTTCTACTTCGGTCGCGAAACGGCGCCAAAGGTCCCGGACCGCAGCGCGGCAGGAACCGAGCAGGGCCCCATGATCATGCCTATGCCGCGTGGTCAGTTCGAGCGGCCGGGACCCGGCATCGTCATCCCGAACGGGCCGACGTTCACGCTGCCGAACATCTTCCCGCAGTTCCCGATGCCTCCGCAGGGGCCGACGACGCAGGTGCCAGGGCAACCGCCGCGCTGAGCGGCTCATAGCGCTTTCATAGCCGGCTCTTCATTGGCGCATCACCATCGCGGCCAAGATCGGAACCATGAGCGAAACGGCATCGTCACCAGAATCGGCAACGGGTCCCATCGAGACCCCGGCCACCACAGCCCCAGCCACGACAGCCCCGGCCACCACAGCCCCGGCCACCACCGCCCCGGTCGTCGTCCGCGACCGGGGCGGCAGGCTCAACGTCGTCGCCGCGTGGGTCGGCATCGTCGCGGGTTCGGTCTTCGTCGTCGCCGTCATCTTCTTCTCCGGGTTCGTGCTCGGCGCGAGCGTCACCGGCGGCCACCACCATGGCGGCCACCAGCACGGGCATGGCCAGGGACAGATGGAACGCGACGGCGGCGGACCACGGCACGGCTGGCAGGGCGGCCCGGGAGGTCCCGGTTTTCCCGGCGGCCCAGGCTGGGACGGGCCGGGTCAAGGTCCCGGTTCACCTCCGCAGACGCCTCCCGGTCGATAGCCTCGAATCGGGGTGACGAGTGCGCGCGACGCTTCGTGGGTATGCCACGGCGCGCGGTGCGTTCAGACGAGATGCGGCCCAGCCCCGAGTGGCCGCGACGCCACCCGGAGATGGATGGGTTAATGACTGAGAAGATCGCGACCACGGACGGCGGAGCGCCGATTCCCAGCGTCGAACATTCACTCACGGTCGGTCCGGACGGGCCAATTCTGCTGCAGGACCACTACCTGATCGAGCAGATGGCCAACTTCAACCGTGAGCGTATTCCGGAGCGTCAGCCACATGCCAAGGGCGGCGGCGCATTTGGGCACTTCGAGGTGACCAACGACATCAGCCAGTACACCAAGGCGGCGGTGTTCCAGCCCGGTGCGAAGACCGAGACCGTGATCAGGTTCTCCACGGTGGCCGGTGAGCGCGGCAGCCCAGACACCTGGCGTGATCCGCGCGGCTTCTCGCTGAAGCTCTACACGACCGAGGGCAACCTCGACATCGTCGGCAACAACACCCCGGTGTTCTTCATCCGCGACCCCATGAAGTTCCAGAACTTCATCCGCAGCCAGAAGCGGATGGCCGCCAACAACCTTCGTGATCACCACATGCAGTGGGACTTCTGGACGCTGTCCCCGGAGTCGGCGCATCAGGTGACGTGGTTGATGGGCGACCGTGGCATCCCGAAGTCGTGGCGGCACATGAACGGGTACTCCAGCCACACGTACAGCTGGGTCAACGCCAGCGACGAACTGTTCTGGGTCAAGTACCACTTCAAGACCGACCAGGGCGTCGAATTCCTGACTCAGGAGGAAGGCGACCGGCTGGCCGGCGCCGACGGCGACTACCACCAGCGCGATCTGTTCAACTCGATCGAGTCGGGCGACCACCCGAGCTGGACGCTGAAGATGCAGATCATGCCGTTCGAGGACGCGAAGACCTACCGGTACAACCCGTTCGACCTGACCAAGGTGTGGCCGCACTCGGACTACCCCTTGATCGACGTCGGAAGGTTGACGTTGGACCGCAACGTCGTCGACTACCACGCGCAGATCGAGCAGGCGGCGTTCGAGCCCAACAACATCGTCCCCGGCACGGGCCTGTCGCCGGACAAGATGCTGCTGGCTCGCGGGTTCTCCTACTCCGACGCCCACCGCGCCCGACTCGGCGTGAACTACAAGCAGATTCCGGTCAACGAGCCCAAGTCCGAGGTCAACGCGTACTCCAAGGACGGAGCGATGCGGATCAAGCTCGCGACCGATCCCGTGTACGCGCCGAACTCGATGGGTGGCCCCGTCGCCGACCCCGCGCGGGCGGCCGAGGTGCACTGGGCGTCCGACGGTGACATGGTCCGCACGGCGTACGCGCTGCGACCGGAGGACGACGACTGGGGTCAGGCCGGCACGCTGGTGCGCGAAGTGCTCGACGACGCCGCTCGGGAACGGTTGGTGAGCAACATCGTCGGCCACGTCCTCGACGGCGTGAAGGAGCCGGTGTTGTCGCGGGTCTTCGAGTACTGGACCAACGTCGACCCGGAGATCGGCAAGAAGGTCGAGGAAGGGGTGCGCGCCGGCAACGGCTGACGCTCCCTCGCTCGGTTGTGAATCTGGCGACGCACCACGCGGGTGGTGCGTCGCCAGATTCACGTTCGGGGTCTGGAAGTCGACGCGACACGCCGTCGTGAATGCCATCCTTGTGATTCCCCTGGGGTCTGTGAGACTATTGAGAACTTTGGGGAACATGTGGCGACGGTTCCCGATTCGTGACAATGTCGTCACCCATGACGTCGCAAACCGTGACCCGCGTGCGAATGGTTCTGTTCGCGACCGTCGGTGCGGCACTGCTCGTTCTGACGAGCGGCTGCTCGATGCAGGCTGAGGCGCCGCAGCGCGGCTTGGCGAAGGTGTTCTCGGTCGGCGACTGCGTCGCCATCCCGTCGGAGGCGCCGGACTCGCCGACCACGCTGACCGCCGACAAGGCATCCTGCGCGGCCGACCCGAGCTACACCGTCGGCGCCCTCGCCAACGAATCCGGAGCCTGCCCGAGCGCCGAATATCAGCACGTGCCAACGCAATTCGCCGATTCGTCGACGACGCGACTGTGCCTGGTGCCCAACCTCGTCGCCAACCACTGCTACGTCATGGACATGCCGATCGGCATGTTGCAACTCGCCGACTGCGCCGAGCGCGGCCAAGACGGCCTGCTGGTCCAGGTCACCCAGCGCCTCGACGTCCGCGACCAACGAGCATGTCCTGCGGCGGTCGGCCAATACGCCTGGCCGTACCCGTCCCCGCCCCGGACGTACTGCACGCTGACGATCTTCTAGGGGATTCTCGCCCGCCGCCGCGCCTGGCATGATCGAACGCATGAGCATCGAAGTCGTCTACACCGCAGAATCCACGTCAACCGGTGGGGGCCGCGACGGCCACGTGACGTCCGCCGACGGAAAGATCGACCTCGACACCCGCCCGCCCAAGGAAATGGGTGGCAGCGGCGAGGGCGTCAACCCCGAACTGCTCTTCTCGGCCGGTTACTCCGCCTGCTTCCTCGGCGCCCTCCGACTGGTCGCGAAGAACGAAAAGATCTCCATCGACGACGCCAGCGCCATCACCGCACAGATCGGCTTCGGCAAGGACGTCGGAGAGGGTTCAGCGGGTGGTTTCGGTCTAACCGCACACCTCATCGGGTACCTCCCCGGCCTCGAGCAGAGCGTCGCCGACGACCTGATGGAGAAGGCCCACGGTTTCTGCCCGTACTCCAAGGCCACTCGCGGCAACATCGAGGTCAAGCTGACTGCCAAGGTCGTCTAGCCGATGCGCAGGACCGCCGGCATGGCGGTTGCCGTGGTGGCGGGAGCCGTCGCGCTGGCGCCGGTTGCCGACGCGCGCCCGTCCGATCCGGGAGTGGTCTCCTACGCCGTGCTCGGCAAGGGCTCGGTGGGCAACGTCGTCGGCGCCCCGATGCGGTGGGAGTCGAGCTTTACCGCACCCTTCCAGGGCTATTACGTCGACCTGCCTGCCTGCAACAACTGGGCCGACATCGGACTGCCCGAGGTCTACGCCGATCCCGATCTGGCGTCGTTCAACGGTGCCGTCGCCCAGCGCGCCGCCGACGACGACACCAACCTGGTGAAACAGGCCGTCGGTGTGTTCGCGACCGGCGAGGCCGCCACCCGCGCCTTCCACCGCGTGACCGACAGAACCGTGGGCTGCGCGGGCCAAACCACGGCCATGCACCTCGACGACTTCACCACGCAGGTCTGGTCGTTCTCCGGAAGCGGACCAACTGGAAACGATGCGGTGTGGGTGAAGCAGGAGGCGGGTACTGATCGGCGATGCTTCATTCAAACCAGGTTGCGCGAGAACGTTCTGCTCCAAGCGAAAGTCTGCCAGCCTGGCAACGGCGGGCCGGCGGTGAACGTGCTGGCTGGCGCGATGCAAAACGCCTTGGGCCAATAACGGCCGCGGCCGACGTCGCCGTGCGGCGGTCCGAGAAGAATGATTTTGGCGATTTTGTCGGTTCCGTCTGGAAGATGGTTAAGGCAATCGTTGACGCGAACGAGCCGCGCCTTGTCCCAGCGCGGTGATCCGGAGGGGATGGTTGACGTGACCACCACCGCAGACCTGTGTGGAGCCGAGCTGACGGACTCCGCCGACGCGGCCCGCCGGATCGGCGCGGAGTGCTTGACCGACGGTCCGATCGGCCGCATCGGGCTGGAGATCGAGGCGCATTGCTTCGACCTTGCCGACCCCATGCGACGCCCGGGGTGGGCCGAGCTCACCGAAATAATCGCCGAGGTTCCGCCGATGCCGGGCGGCAGCCCGATCACCGTCGAGCCGGGCGGTGCCGTCGAGCTGTCCGGTCCACCCGCGGATTCGGTGCTGCCCGCCATCGCGGCGATGCGATCCGATCGGGCGGTCCTGGCCAAGGCCTTTGCCGAGCACGGACTTGGCCTGGTGTTGCTCGGGGCCGATCCACTTCGCCCACCGGAGCGGGTCAACCCGGGTGATCGCTACCGCGCCATGGAGCAGTTCTTCGCTGCCAGCGGCACGGTGGACGCCGGCGCGGCGATGATGACCTCGACGGCGTCGGTGCAGGTGAACTTGGATGCCGGCCCACGTGCGGGTTGGGCCGAGCGGGTCCGGCTCGCCCACGCGCTCGGGCCGACGATGATCGCGATCTCCGCGAACTCCCCGCTCCTCGGCGGCGAGCCGTCCGGCTGGCGCAGCACCCGGCAGCGGGTGTGGAGTCGGCTCGACTCGGCGCGTTGCGGTCCGGTGCTGGGTGCCAGCGGCGGCGACCCGGCCGACGACTGGGTCAGCTACGCGCTGAAGGCGCCGGTGATGTTGGTGCAGGGCATGGGGACTGCCCCGACGACCCCCCTCACACAGGTCGTACCCTTCGCCGACTGGGCCGACGGGCGGGCGCTGCTCGGCGGCCGACGTCCGACGGCGGCCGACCTGGACTACCACCTCACGACGCTGTTCCCGCCGGTTCGGCCGCGCGGCTTCCTCGAGATCCGGTACCTCGACAGCACCCCGGACGACGTCTGGCCAGCCGTGGTCTTCACCCTGGCGACCCTCCTCGACGACCCGTCCGCCGTCGAGGTCGCCGCTGAGGCGACGGAGCCCGTCGCCACGGAATGGGACCTCGCCGCCCGGGTCGGACTTGGCGACGAGCGTCTACGCGCGGCGGCCCTGCGGTGCGTGCAGACGGTCGCCGAGCTGGCACCACCGGAGCTGCGCGCCCCGATGCAAAGGCTTTTGCGCCGCGTGGAATTGGGCCGGAGCTCGGCCGACGACTTCACCGACCTCGTCGCAGGAAGCACGGTCCCTGCGGCCGTGAGCCGACTGGCGGGTATGACGGCGTGACCACGCGCGAGGAACTGGCCAGGGAGCTCACCTCGGCGAGGGAGCGCACGCTGCGGCTCGTCGAGCTCGACGACGCCGAGTTGCTGCGCCAGTACGACCCGCTGATGAGTCCGCTGGTGTGGGACCTGGCGCACATCGGCTGGCAAGAGGAGATGTGGCTGCTCCGCGGCAACGACCCGCGGCGGCCGGGGCTGCTCGAGCCGGCGGTCGAACGCCTCTACGACGCCTTCGAACATTCGCGGGCCAGCCGCGTCAACCTGCCGCTGCTGCCGCCGACGGACGCGCGCTCGTTCGTGCGTACCGTTCGGGACAAGTCGCTCGACGCGCTCGAGGCACTGCCCGACGACGACGGCAGCGGCGCTTTCGTGTTCGGGTTGGTGGTCAGTCACGAGAACCAGCACGACGAAACGATGTTGCAGGCCTTGAGCATTCGCACGGGGCCGCCGATCCTGGGCCGCGGCGCACCGCTGCCGCCGGGACGTCCCGGCGTCGCGGGCACGTCGGTGTTGGTGCCTGGCGGGCCGTTCGTCCTCGGCGTGACTGCCGCCGAGGAACCGATGTCGCTGGACAACGAACGCGACGCGCACGTCGTCGACGTGGCGTCGTTCCGGATCGGGCGGGTTCCCGTCACCAACGGAGAGTGGCGCGACTTCGTCGACGACGGCGGCTATCGCGAACCGCGGTGGTGGTCGGATGCCGGGTGGGCACACCGTCAACAGGCCGGGCTGACCGCGCCGAAGTTCTGGAGTGTCGAGGCGGGCACGCGGACGCGGTTCGGATACGTGGAGGACATTCCCGCCGACGAACCCGTGCAGCACGTGACCTTCTTCGAAGCCGAGGCGTACGCCGCCTGGGCCGGTGCCCGCCTGCCAACCGAGATGGAGTGGGAGAAGGCCTGCGCGTGGGACCCGGAGCGGGGTGCTCGCCGCCGGTTCCCTTGGGGCGCAACCGAGCCCAGTTCGGCACTGGTCAACATGGGTGGCGAGGCGTTGCGCCCCGCACCCGTCGGGGCGTACCCGGCCGGGGCGTCGGCCTACGGTGCGGAGCAGATGCTCGGTGACGTGTGGGAATGGACCACGTCCCCGCTGCGGCCGTGGCCGGGGTTCACCCCAATGCTCTACGAGCAGTATTCGAGCCCCTTCTTCGAGGGTTCCGGCGCCGGTGACTACCGGGTGCTGCGCGGTGGCGCATGGTCGGTGGCGCCCAACATCGTGCGGCCGAGCTTCCGCAACTGGGACCATCCGATCCGCCGGCAGATCTTCTCCGGCGTCCGACTCGCGTGGGACGCCTAGGGTGTGCCGCCACCTTGGCTGGCTTGGCGAGCCGGTATCCATCGCGTCCCTGGTCCTCGACCCGCCGGATGCCCTTCTGGTGCAGTCGTATTCGCCTCGGCTGCAGAAGCACGGAACGATGAACGCCGACGGTTGGGGCGCCGGCTTCTTCGACAACGGGACGCCGCGGCGGTGGCGAAGTGCCGCACCGCTGTGGGGCGACGCGTCCTTCGCTTCCGTGGCGCCCGCGCTGCGCAGCGGATGCGTCGTCGCGGCCGTCCGGTCGGCCACCGTCGGCATGCCGATCGAACCGTCGGCGTCGGCGCCGTTCACCGACGGCCAATGGTTGCTGTCCCACAACGGCGTCGTCGACCGGTCGGTGCTGCCGCTGTCGTCGGCCGCCGAATCCACCGTGGACAGCGCGCTGCTGGCCGCCCTGATCTTCGAACGCGGTCTCGACGCGTTGGGTGACACCATCGTCGAGGTAGGCACCGCCGATCCGAACGCCCGCCTGAACATCGTCGCCGCCAACGGATCTCGACTGCTGGGCACGACGTGGGGAGACACCCTGTCGATCCTGCGAAGGGACGACGGCGTCGTGCTGGCGAGCGAACCCTATGACGACGACCCCCGCTGGGAGGAAGTCCCCGACCGCCATCTGGTGGACGTCTCGGGAGCCTCCGTCGAACTGATCGCTCTGAAAGGCTCGTCATGACCATGTCCCTCTCCAACTACCTTGCCGCCGACGCCGCAGCCCACGCGCTGCGGCGCGACGTCCGCGACGGCCTGACGTCGTCACCGAAGTCGTTGCCGCCCAAGTGGTTCTACGACGCCACGGGTAGTGATCTGTTCGACCAGATCACCCGGCTGCCCGAGTACTACCCCACGCGCGCCGAAGCCGAGATCCTTCGCGCCCACGGCGCCGACGTCGCGGCCTCCTCGGGTGCGGACACACTGGTGGAGCTGGGCAGCGGAACGTCGGAGAAGACGCGGATCCTGCTCGACGCGATGAACCAGGCCGGTTCGCTGCGGCGGTTCATCCCCTTCGACGTCGACGCGACCATCCTCGAGTCGGCAGGTGCGGCCATCGGAGCCGAGTACCCCGGCGTGGAGATCGACGCCGTCTGCGGAGACTTCGAAGAGCACCTCGGCAAGATTCCATTGGTCGGACGCCGGCTGGTGGTCTTCCTCGGCTCGACGATCGGCAACCTCACCGCCGGACCGCGCGCCGAATTCCTCGCGGCGCTGGCAGACAGCCTGCAACCGGGGGACACGCTCTTGCTCGGCACCGACCTCGTCAAGGACGTCGACCGCCTGGTTCGGGCCTACGACGACTCGGCGGGCGTGACCGCGGCGTTCAACAAGAACGTGCTCGCCGTGGTGAACCGTGAGCTCGACGCCGACTTCGACCTCGACGCGTTCGAGCACGTCGCCCGGTGGAACCCCGACGAGCTGCGGATCGAGATGAGGTTGCGTGCCACCGCTCCGCAGCGGGTGCGCATCGAGGGTCTCGACCTGACCGTCGACTTCGCCGCGGGCGAGGAGATGCTGACCGAGGTGTCCTGCAAGTTCCAGCCCGACGGCGTCGCCGAGCAGCTTGCCGCAGCCGGTCTGCGGCGGATCGCATGGTGGACCGACGCCGCAGGCGACTTCGGGCTCTCGCTCGCCGTCAAGTGACCGACCTCGCCGAGCAGTGGAGGGCGGCCCGACCGTCGACCGCCGGGGTGCACCTGGACAGTGCCGCCTGCTCACGACAGTCGTTCGCCGCGGTCGACGCCGCTGCGGCACACGCCCGTCACGAGGCCGAGGTCGGCGGATACGTCGCCGCCGAGGCCGCGGCGCCTGCGCTGCACGCGGGCCGAGCCGCCGCCGCGGCCCTCACCGGGTTCACCGCCGACGACGTCGTGTTCACCACCGGTGCCACCCACGCCCTCGGCGTGCTGCTGGGCGATTGGCAGGGCGGCAAGAACATCGCCTGCCTGCCCGGTGAATACGGACCGAACCTCGCCGTCATGGCGCGGCACGGTTTCCACACGGTGTCGCTCCCGGCCGACGGCGAGGGCCGGCTGGACCCCGACGCCGCGGCCCGTGCCCTCGCCGACGACCCGCCGGCGATGGTGCACGTCACGATGCTGGGTAGCCACCGAGGGATCGTCCAGCCCGTTGCGGCGATCGCCGCGGCGTGCCGCGAACACGGCATCCCCCTGATCGTCGACGCCGCCCAGGCATTCGCGCACCTCGACTGCGCCGACACCGGTGCCGACGCGGTGTACACGTCGTCGCGCAAGTGGACGGCCGGACCACGCGGCGTAGGACTCTTGGCCACCAGGCCGGGACTGCTGACCAACCAGACCAGGACCGCCCTGGCCGACGCCGAAGTGAACGTCGCTGCACACCTTGGCCTTTCGGTGGCGCTCGGGGAGCACGTCGCGGCGGGACCACGACGCATCCAGGCCCGGCTCGCCGAGGTGGGCGCGCAGACGCGCACGGTGCTCGCCGACGTGACCGGCTGGCAGGTGGTGGAATCAGTCGACGAGCCAAGCGCCATCACGACGCTGATCCCGCCCGACGGCGTCGACCCGCTCGAGGTGCGGGCGCGTCTCATCGCCGAACACCGGATCCTCACCACCGGTGCACTGATCGGTCGGGCGCCCGGCGAGATGACCCGTCCCGTCCTTCGGGTGTCACCGCACGTCGACGTGACCGACGAAGAGCTCGGACTGCTGGCGGCGGCGTTGACCGGCTGATCGTCAGCGCTTCTGCAGAGCGTCGAGTGCGACGGCCATGGGGACGCCCACCCGCCAGTCCAGCTGGCGGCCATCGGCGAGGACCGGGATGGTGACCTCGTAGACGTCGCGCAGCGTCGGTTGGCGCTCGGAGGTCAGCACCACCTGCCCGTCGTCGGTGACGAAGTCGAAGTGGTAGCGCAGCGGGTCGGCCCCGCCGGTGCTGTCGAGGAATCGCCTGGCGATGGCGACACCCCGGCTACGTTCCTGGCCGACGGCGGTCAGCCCCTCCTGGGTCGTGAGGTTCCAGGTGGAGCGTAGGAGCGATCTGGTGTAGTCCTTGCGGAACTCACCGAGCGGTTGATCATCGGCGTCGGTGACGTCGTAGGCGCCGCCGTGTTGAAGCCCTCTGCGGGCAGCGAAGCCAAAGACGGGCTCGGTGCACGTTTCGTCGGAGTAGAACGTGACCTGCTTCCTGACGGCCAAGCGTTTCTGCTGGGCGTGCGCGAGCACCGATCCTTCGGCACCGTCGATGGAGCGGCCGATCAAGGTGTAGCGGTTCACGAACAGCGCGATGTGCTGGCGAAGGGTGAAGCGCAGAACATCAGCCATGCTCGCCAATTCTGCCAGGCCTACCCGATCGGGTAGGCGGGCACTGCCCGGTCGTCCCGATTAGGGCTGCCCGAGCATTCGGACTTGGAGTCGATGTGTTCCCCACGTCACAGCTGCGTGCCTACCTTGATGGTCACGCGCAGCTCGCGTCACTGACGAGAGGAACCAGTCATGAAGGTCGAAGACCTGCTAAAGCCATTCCCCATCAAGGAATTTCACCCCTTCCCCCGGGCCATGATGGGGCCAGGCGCCCACGAGATGGTCGGACCGGAAGCCCTCAAGATGGGCTTCAAGAAGACGCTGCTGATGTCGTCGGGTCTGCGCGGCACCGACATCGTGCACAACATGGCGGAGTCCCTCAAGTGGCACGGCCTCGAAGTCGTCGTGTACGACCAAGTGGAGTCGAATCCGAAGGACTACAACGTCATGGACTCGGTGAAGCTGTACCAGGAGAACGAATGCGACAGCTTCGTCTCCATCGGTGGTGGGTCCACCCACGACGCCTGCAAGGGTGCCCGCATCTCGGTCGCGCACGACGGTCGCAACGTCAACGACTTCGAGGGCTTCAACATGTCGGAGAACCCGAAGAACCCTCCGCACATTGCGATTTCGACGACGGCGGGCACCGGGTCGGAGACGTCGTGGGCCTACGTCATCACCGACACCACCACCGACCCCGACAACCCGCACAAGTACGTGGCCTTCGACGACGCGTCCGTGGCGACGCTGGCCATCGACGATCCGGTGCTCTACTACAGCTGCCCCGTCGACTACACCGCCCAGTGCGGGTTCGACGTGCTGGCCCACGCCTCGGAGCCCTACGTGTCGCGGCTGAACTTCGAACCGTCACTCGGCAACGCGATCCGGGCGATCAAGCTCACCGCCGAGAACCTGCGCGAGGCCACCTGGAACGGCCAGGACCTGAAGGGCCGCGAAGGCATGATGTACGCGCAATACGTTGCCGCCCAGGCGTTCAATTCCGGTGGCCTCGGCATCATCCACTCCATCTCGCACGCAGTCAGCGCGTTCTACGACACCCATCACGGCTTGAACAACGCGATCGCGCTGCCGCGGGTGTGGGCGTTCAACATGTCGGCTGCCTACAAGCGGTTCGCCGACATCGCGCAGGCGATGGGCGTTGACACCTACGGCATGACCGACGTACAGGCCGCCGACGCCGCCCTCGGTGCCGCGATCCGACTCCTGCGCGACGTCAACATCATCGAGAAGTTCACCGACGTCAAGCAGGACAGTTACTCCAAGAACCGACTCGGCTCAGGCCCGACCAAGTTCTACGAAAACGCGCCGGTGATCAAGGGAGACAAGGCCGACGTCGACCGCATCACCAACCACGTCCTCGGGGACGCCTGCACTCCCGGCAACGCCAAGGAGTGCACGTTCGACCTCGTCCGTCCGGTCGTCGAGCACTGCATGAACGGTGACCTCGACGAACTGCTGCCCTGATGTCGTCCTCCGTCGCGCAGGCTGAATCGTTCGACTCCGTCGCGCAGGCTGAATCGTTCGACTCCGTCGCGCAGGCTGAATCGTTCGACTCCGTCGAAGCCGTCCGCGAGGCACTCGCCGGTGAGGGTTACATCGCCGACGAGCGCCTTGCGACAACGGTTTTTCTGCAAACCAAGCTCGACAAGCCGCTGCTGATCGAGGGGCCCGCCGGTGTCGGCAAGACGGAGCTGGCCAAGGCGCTGGCCGCCGCCACCGGCCGCCGCCTGCTGCGGCTGCAGTGCTACGAAGGTCAGGACGAGACGAAGGCCCTCTACGAGTGGGACTACGGCAAGCAGCTGCTGTACACCCAGATCCTCCGGGAGAAGATCGGTCAGTTGGTGGCCGACGCCGCCGACCTGGACGAAGCGGTCGACCGGATCGGCGCCCAGGAGAGCGTGTTCTTCTCCGACCGGTTCCTGGCGTCACGACCGCTGCTGGAGGCGGTGCGCTCGGACGAGCCGGTGGTTCTGCTGATCGACGAAATCGACCGCGCCGACGAGGCACTGGAAGCCGTGTTGCTGGAACTGCTCGGCGAATACCAGGTGTCGGTTCCGGAGATTGGGACGTTCACCGCCAAGCATGCGCCGTACGTGATCCTGACGTCGAACAACACGCGCGACCTGGCGGCCGCGCTGAAACGTCGATGCCTGCATCTGTTCCTCGACTATCCCTCTGCGGAACGGGAATTGGAGATCGTCCGATCCAAGGACACCGGTCTGAACGATGCGGTGGCCGCGCAACTGGTCGACGTGGTCCGCGGCCTGCGTGATCTGGACCTGCGCAAGGCACCGAGCATCTCCGAGACCATCGACTGGGCCCGCACCCTGGCGGTGCTCGGCATCGGCGAGCTCTCGGCGAAGGTGCTGTCGGACACGGTGTCGGTGGTGGTCAAGTACGACAAGGACATTCGCAAGTCGCTCGATGCGCTGCCGCGGCTCGTCGACCCCAATGCGACGGTGCCCACCTCGGCCCACAACGGCCACGATCACGCGCATGGCCACGCGCACGTGCATGGCGAGCACACCCACACCCACGCGTCGGTGGACGCCGAACCCGACGGGGCGGCCGTGCGGGAGGCCAAGGACAAACCGGGCCGATTCACCGACGGGTACTACGGAACACCCAAGAAGAACGCCTCGCTCGGCCGGCGTCGGCCCTTCTAGGAACGACGTGGAAGCGACCCTGCACCGTTTCGTCCGGCTCCTGAGACTCGGGGGTCTGCGCGTCTCGATCCCCGAAGCGCTGGACGCGATGCGGTGCGCCGGCCAACCCGGTGTGCTCTCCTCGCGAACCATCCTGCGCACCGCGCTGCGGGTGGCGCTCGTGAAGGACCAGCGCGACGAGCCGGTGTTCGACGAGATATTCGACGCGTTCTTCTCGTTGGTGCGCGTCGGTGGTGACGACGGAGCGCGGGGCCACGGTCACGCGCACGACGATCTCGTCGACTCCGGTGAGCTCGAATCGTTCACGCTGTCCGACGAACCGAGCGACAAGCCGGAGGAAGGCCACGAGCACGGCAAGCCGGCCAGCATCCGGGAGTACTTCAAACAGGAGGATCTGGCGCAGCAGTACAACCTGCACCAGGAGGCCAACAAGATCGACATCGCCGCGCTGACCGACCAGATCGTCCTGTCCAAGGAGAGCGCCGGACCCGACGAGAACAAGTACCGCGTACAGCTCTCCGCGGACCGACTCCACGGCGGCGGGCCCCCGGGCACGCTCTCGACGTCGACCGGCACCAGCGTCGAGGCGTCGCTCACCATCGCCGAACAGGACGCCCTGCTCGGCTGGCTCGACGAACTGACCGACGCCGACGACGGTGACGAGGCTGACGCAGCGGCGTTGCGCCGCAGGCTCACCGGTGTGCTGGAGAACCTGCCGCAGGCCCTGAAGAAGCACCTCGAGGCGTTGCTGGCGCTGGAGAACAAGGTCGTCGAGACGCGCACCCACCGCGAAGCCGCGCTGGCGGGGTCGGCGCGACTCCCGGAGGTCGAGCGCGCCGAACTCGAGGAATCGCTGCGCAGGCTGGCGCGCAGCCTGCACGGGGCGTTGACCCACCGGCGGCGGACCGCGGCCGCCGGTCGAGTCGACTCCGGGCAGACGATGCGCCGCAACATGCGATTCGACGGCATCCCGTTCGTCCCGGTCACCGTGCGGCGCGCGGAGGACCGGCCGCGGCTGGTGGTGCTCGCCGACGTGAGCCTCTCGGTGCGGGCCACGTCGCGGTTCACCCTGAACCTGGTGCACGGTCTGCAGGACCTGTTCACCCAGGTCCGCACGTTCGCGTTCGTCGCCGACGTCGCCGAGACCACCGAGCTGTTCAGAGACTACTCGGGCGACCGTGCGCTGGGGATGCTGTTCGGCGGCGAAGTCATCGACGTCGACGCGAATTCCGACTACGGCAACGCCTTCGGGGAGTTCCTTGCCGAACACGCCTCCGCCGTGACCCGACGCACGACGGTGGTCGTGCTCGGGGACGGCCGAAACAACGCCAACGATCCCAACCTGGCGGCGTTCGAGGAGATCACCCGGCGGGCTCGCGAGACGGTCTGGCTGACGCCGGAACCACGGTATTCCTGGGGGCTGGGCAGCTGCGACCTTCCCGCCTACGCCGAATACTGCACCCGGGTGCGGGTGGTGCGCGACCTCAGTGGGCTCGAGCGGACGGCGCACGACTTCGCGACCGATGCGACGCACCGATGAGCGCGCGGCCGCCTCGATTGGCCGAGCCCGGTACAGGTCGTACTGTGGGTCAAACGGTGTTGTCTGGGTCACACCCGGTGTCCCAGCCGAACGGTGGTCGAGGCGGGATCGTGGCGAACGCGGAACGGGTGCGGTACCCGGTGGCGGTGCCATTGCCGCACCCCGAGCATCCGCACGACTCGGGCGGGTTCGCACCGGGCCGGGTGCTGAAGTTCCATGCGCCGGAGATCGTCTTCGGCGTCGACTCGATGGTGGAGGCGGCGCATGCGGCGCTGCGACTGGGCGCGCTCCGGCCCATGCTCGTCACCGACTCCGGACTGATCGAAGCCGGCTGGGTCGACGAGATGACGGGGCACCTCCGCGAGCAGGGCGTGGAGGCGATGGTGTGGAGCGACCTCACCCCCAACCCGAAGGACCACGAGATCGCCGCCGGCTACGAGGTCTACCGATCCAAGGGTTGCGACGTCCTGGTCGCCGTCGGCGGCGGATCGGTGATCGACGCCGCGAAGGGCGTCGCGATCTTGGCCGCCAACGGCGGAAACATCCTGGACTACGAGGGCGTGGACAAGGCGTTGATGCCGATCCCGCCGTTGGTCGTGGTGCCGTCGACGTCGGGGACGGGCGCCGACGTCTCCCAGTTCTGCATCGTCACCGACACCACCCGCAACACCAAGATCACCATCCTCGGTCGGTCGTTGGTGCCCGACATCACGGTGATCGACCCGCGGCTGCTGACCACGATGCCCGAATCACTGAACGCCGCAACGGGTTTGGATGCCCTCACGCACGGTATCGAGGCGTTCGTGTCGCTCGGGCACAACCAGCTCACCGACCATCACGCGCTGCGGGCGGTGCAGATGGTGACCGACAACCTGGTGGCCACCATCGACCGGCCGACGGACATGTCGGCACGAATACTGATGGCCCAGGCCGCGTTGGAGGCCGGGCTGGCCTTCACCAACGCGATTCTCGGCGCCGCGCACGCGATGAGCCATCAGGTCGGCGGACTACTCGACCTTCCGCACGGCGTCATCAACGGGGTGCTGCTGCCCCACGTCATCCGATTCAACGCCGAGGACGACCCGCAGCCCTACCGCGCGATCGCGGCCTACCTCGGGATCGTCGACCCCCGCGCGCCCGCGGCGGAAGCCGCTCTCGCGCTTGCCGATCGGATCGAGCAACTGGCCGTCCGGGTCGGGGTGCCGCGCGGCCTGGCGCAGCTCGGAGTCGACGATTCCGATCTGCCGCGACTGGCGGCTGCCGCCATGCAGGACGCCTGCATGACCACCAATCCGAGGCAGGCCGACGCCGTCCAGATTCAGGCACTGTTCCGGGCTGCGATGTGACGTCGGAACTTTCGCGCACCCCCGACCGCCGCCCCGACCTCGAGCGGCTGACCGGAGTGCGTTCCGGCAAGGGCACGTTCTACCCGGAACTGCGCGTCGCCGCCCAGCGGCTGAACCGGGTGGTGGCGGCCTTCGACATCATCTCCCGCGCGCTGGTGCAGACGACGGAGGGGCCAGAGAACCTGGTCCGGGCCGTCGCCGAGGCCGCGCGCATCCATCTCGACGCCGAGTGGATCCTGATCGCCCTCGCCGACGGCGCACTGCCCGAGGCCAGCCCGCGCCACCTGATCCTGGATTCGGCAGGGGTTGCCTACGCCTTCGAAGGGCTTTCCGGGGCAACCGATCCCGGCCAGCACCTTCCCGACGCGGTGCTCAACCGGCTCAACGACATCCTGCGCGGCCAGCTGGCGCAGTTCCGCCTCCCGGTCATCGAGCGCCAGCACGCCCACGTGCCCATCGAGCTCGACGGCGTCGTCATCGGGGCCTTCGCCGCCTGGACTCCCCGCAGCCGTGCCCTGGACACCTCCGACGAGGTGGTGATGCGCATCCTGTCGAGTCAGACCGCGGTCGCACTGCAGAACTGCTCGCTGTTCAGCAAGTCCCAGGCGCTGCTCGCCGAGTCGGAGGCGCGCAACGCCGAACTGCTTGCCACCCAGCGTGAGCTGGGCGCTGCCCAACGCCACCAGGTGCTCGACTCCGAACGGCACCGCATCGCACGCGAGTTGCACGACAGCGTCGCCCAAACCGTCTTGTCCGCAGGCATGCAGATCGAGGTGTGCCGCGGCGAATTGGAATCCCAGTCGGCGTCGAGCGACCTGATCGACCGACTCGACCTGGCGAAGGACCTGAGCCGATCGGCCGTCGAACAACTGCGCTCGGCGATCTACGCGTTGAACCATCCCGGCGACGCGCAGCGATCCAGCTTGCCGGAGATGCTCGACCAACTGGCCACCGTGCACATGCCGGAGGACCTTCGGGTAACGCTGAAGGTCGTCGGCAGTCCCGTCGAGATGCCAAGCGACGTCGAACATGCGCTGCTGCGGATCGCCGGCGAGGCACTGTTCAACACCGCGATGCACGGCCATGCGACGAGGGCGATCGTCCGGTTGAACTACACGCCGACGGCGGTGGCACTGTCCATCGCCGACGACGGCACCGGCGAGCCGGAGAAGTTGCGGATGATGTTGCGGCTGTCCGAAGCCGCCGACGTCGACGGACACCACCGCGGATTGGCCAACATGCTGGCCCGCGCCCGAGAACACGGCGGCACCCTCGAGGTGCTGCGGTCGAGGATCGGTGGTGTGCGCGTCGTCGCCACCGTGCCGGCACCCAACGAGAAGAGGACCGGCCATGACGACTGACGTCACCACGGGAACGATCAGGCTGGTCCTCGTCGACGACCACGCCATCCTGCGCGAGGGGTTGCGCTCGGTGCTGGAACGACAACGGGGACTCGTCGTCGTCGGTGAGGCGTCGTCGGAGGCAGAGGCGGTCGCCGTCGTCCTTGCGACGACTCCGGATGTGGTGCTGCTGGACCTCAAGCTGTCGGCGGGGTCGGAGTACGAAGGTCTTTCGTTGTGCGCCAAGCTCTCTGCTGCCCACCCCGGCATCGGCCTTCTGGTGCTCACCACGTTCCTCGACGAGGAT
>Ga0209051_1001288_pt1 | contig 22184 bp, 18 predicted proteins | sample AraplaCvi_mMS_r2_2_FD_184286 | JGI IMG/M metagenome (GOLD analysis project Ga0209051, IMG submission 184286) | Arabidopsis root microbial communities from North Carolina, USA - plate scrape MF_Cvi_mMS_r2 (SPAdes) (version 2) | ecosystem: Host-associated > Plants > Roots > Endosphere | place...
TGTAGACGCCTTCGGTTATGTCGCTCCCTGCCGCAAGGATGTTGGAGCGCGCAATGTCCTCGGTGTAGGCGAAGTCCATGGTCTGACTACCGTCGCCGAAGATCAGCGGTGGCAGTCCGTCGACGATGCGCTCCATCCAACGAACGAGTACCTCGGTGTAGAGCCCGTGGACGTCCATGCGCGGGCCGTAGACGTTGAAGTACCGCAGCGCGACGTAGGGCAGGCCGTTCATGGCGTGGAAGCTACGCAGCATGCCCTCGTTGAAGCTCTTGGCGGCCCCGTAGAGGGTGTCGTTGTTGTGATGGTGGTGCCGTTCGCCGGTCGGGAAGTGCTCTGCCATGCCGTAGACGGAGGCCGACGACGCCGCCACCACCTTGTGCACCCCGTACCGCGCCGCCGCCTCCAGCACCGAGAACGTGCCGTCGACGAGCACTTCCAGCGCCAGCCGAGGTTCCTCGGCGCATTGCGTGATTCGGATGGCCGCTTGGTGGAAGACCACGTCTCGGCCCTTGGTGACGTCATGGACCAGGTCGACGTCGCGGATGTCTCCCACGACCAGCTTCACCCGCGAATCGTCAAGGGCCGCCGACAGATTCTCGCGTCGGCCACGCACCAGGTTGTCCAGAATCAGCACGTCGCCGACGCCGGCGTCGAGCAGTTGGTCGACGATGGTCGACCCGATGGTGCCGGCTCCGCCGGTGACCAGCACGGACGCGCCCGCCAAAGTACTCACGCCAGAACTCCGTTCAGCAGCAACTCAGGATGATGGGGACGCATCGGTTGACCGTGTGCGGCCAGACTCTCGGAGATCGCCTCCAGCACTGAAAGAACCCTCAGCCCCGCGGCGCCGTCCGTGCGCGGCGGCCGTTGTTCCCGAATGGCGGCAGCGAACTCGGTCACCATCGAGGACAGTGCCTCGGTCTCCGGCAGGGCAGGCACGGTGATGTCACCCAGCCGGTAGGACACCGCGGAAGCACGCCGCTTGTCGACGTCGCCGACGTCACGACTTGCCGCGAGGTCGATGCCACGATCGTGGATCGCCACCCGTTGCTGCGGATTGAGGTCGTCCCACACCAGGGTGCGATGACTCCCGCCGATGACCATTCGCCGAATCTTGGTGGGCGACATCCAATTGACGTTCACATGCGCTACTCCCCTGTTGGCGAGCGGCATCGTGGCGTACCCGACGCACGCCTTCCCCGCGCCCAGCGGATCGGCACCGGTGGCAGACACGTGGTCGGGAAGCAGCCCACCCGGAAGGGCGTAGTCCAGAATGGCGAGGTCGTGCGGCGCCAGGTCCCAGAACACGTCCACGTCCGGCTGGACGAGGCCCAGGTTGATGCGGGTCGAATCGACGTAGAGGACGTGGCCGAGGATGCCCTTGGCGACGATGTCGTGGATGTACTCGACGGCCGGGGTGTAGCAGTAGGTGTGGTCGACCATCAGCGTCAGGCCTGCTGCAGCTCCGGCCTCGACCATCCGTGCCGCGTCGGCAGAACTCGGGGCGAGCGGCTTTTCGACGACGACGTGCTTGCCGGCATCGAAGGCCGCCAGCGTGAGCGCGGCATGGCTGTCGGCCGGCGTTGCGATCGCGACGGCGTCTATGTCGTCGCGCGCGAGCAATCGCTCGACTGACGTTTCGACCTCCACCGTCGATCGCGCCCCGACGATCTTCCTGGCCCGACGTTCGTCCAGGTCGCACACCGCGACGAGGTCCCAGTCGGGTGAGCTGCTGAAGTTGCGCACCAGCTTCGGTCCCCAGTAACCCGCACCAATGACGGCAACGCTATAACGCCGCTTCACTTCGATGTTCCCCCGTTCGATTCGTTGCATCGGTATTTATTCGCTAACTTTGCATCCCGATGCGCAGAAAGCATAGCCCCTTCGGGCGGGTGGCAACAACACTTGCAGTGATATCGTGCTCTCGAGCTCGCTATATCCGGCAAGAAGATGGTGGTGCCACGTGTCCAACAACGACCGAGTTGACGTCTTCGTACATTCGCTCGGACTTTGCGAAAGTGCAAGTGTTGGGTCGGGCACCCGCATCTGGGCCTTTGCGCACGTGCTCGCAGGCGCCAAGATCGGCAATGACTGCAACATTTGCGATCATGCGTACGTCGAGAACGGGGTCTCCATCGGCGACCGTGTGACGATCAAGAATCGCGTGCTGCTCTTCGAAGGCGTCACCGTGCAGGACGACGTCTTTCTCGGCCCTGGCGTCATCTTCACCAACGACCTCCATCCCCGCGCTTCCATCAAGCGCAGCGGATCCGAGTTGAGCACCACCGTGGTACGGCGCGGCGCGACCCTCGGCGCGGGCGTCATCGTGGTGTGCGGAATCTCGGTCGGCGAGCACGCCTTCGTCGGCGCCGGTTCCGTCCTCACCCGAGACGTTCCCGCTCACGCCTTCGTCGTCGGCAATCCGGGTCGGATCATCGGATGGGCCTGTGAGTGCGGCCTGCGCCTGTCCGAGGACCTGAACTGTTCCTGCGGGCTTCGCTACCGGCAGGGGGACGCAGGGCTGTCGAGGGCGACGTAACCAACCACCTACTGCCGCACGATCCGCTTCCTCCCATACGCGCGCCTGCGTCAAAATTAGCTGCGGCAACCAACCGCGACGTGTTTACCGGTTTCGACGAACATCGTGGTGCGCTCTCTTACCTGGCGCTACCTGGCGCTTTCGCGCATGACCCCGAACTTTTGCAACGTATTGCGCATTTTTGGCAATGTGCTTAACATTGTCCCGCCGGCGCGCGGGGAAGCTGGTCGACGAGACAACGGGGAGGGCTACGCCGTGGAGGTCACATCACTAGCCGGTGAGGCAACGAGCCCAAGGGCATACTCGATGCGACGAAGCAACGTCGACGCCCGGCCGTCCACCATGTCCGGCGACGAGGTCTTCACGCCAATGGTGAGCGTGTGCATCCCCGTGTACAACAGCGTCGACACGATCGCGCGGAGCATCGAAAGCGTTCTCGCGCAGACGTATCCGAATTTCGAATGCCTCGTCGTCGACGATCATTCGAACGACGGGACGGCCGAGGCAGTCGCGGCGTTCACGGATCCGCGCGTACGACTCGTCCGCAACGACACGAACCTTGGCATGGTGGGCAACCACAACAAATGCGTGCGCATCGCGCACGGCGAACTCATCCAGTTCGTCGGTGGCGACGACTGGCTACTCCCCCAATGCCTCGAGGTCTTGGTGCCTTCCTTCGAATCTCCCAGTGTCGGGATGGCGTTCGCCCGCAGACGCGTCGAGACTACGAACACCTGGTGGCGGGAACACTTCGCCATCCTCGACGGCCCACTCCAACCACTCGCTCCGGTGAACGAGGGCCGCGACCTCGTGCGCAAATATCTCGACGCAGGCGCAAACGGCAACCCGATCGGTGAACCGACGACGGTGATGTTGCGACGCGAAACGCTCTTCGCGGCGGGTGGCCTCCCACCGGAGGTTCCGCAACTGTCCGACATCGACACCTGGCTGCGCGTGCTCTGCCGCTGTGAGGCGGCCTTCGTGGAAAGGGAACTGTCGGTGCGTTGGCACCACGCCGGTTCTGCCACCGACCAGTTCGCCGGAACGACGACGCTCGACAAACTGTGGGTACTCTCGAGCCTCGTCCGCTCCGATTCGCTGAGTTCGGAACTGCGTCTGCGGGCCTTCGCGCTATGGCTGAGAACCCTTGCAGCACTTCCCAAGTTGATGGCCCACACACCTCGCGACCTCAGGTCGAGGCGTTTTCGTAGTTTCATCGCCAATGTGCGATACATCAGCACCGGTCGTCGTTTTCGACTCGAAGAACTCAGCTGACCTGATCGTCGTCGCGTGCCATCGCACGCGCGCCACCACTGCTAGGAGAACCGCCTTGTCCACGAACGACACACTGGCGTCACAGGGCGTCCACGTCGACCCGACCCTGAACCCGCCTGCATCGCAGACATGGCATCCCGACGTCGCCGAGGCTGTGAACAGCCCCGAGATGGCCACCTTTCGGTCGGTGCTTGCGGTGGGCGATCAGGACATCCGTACCTCGGTACTGCAGGAGCTGGCGGAGTACCACGGCTACACCCCGGACGAATGCTTGGAGCGCTGCCTTCACTGGGAGGACTGGAGTGTCGAGGAGTGGTCCGCCGCCGATCGCTCCACGCCGGAGGCGATTCAAGAGTTCTACCAGTCCGTCGAATCCTGGGCGTTCGACCTCATGTGGTACGCGTACTTGCAGTGCTCCGGTCACGGTTATCCGGCGTCGGTCATTGCCGTGCGGTTCGCCAAGAGGATGGTGACCGGCCGGGACCACCTGGATTTTGGCTCGGGCACGGGAACCACGGCCCAGTTGTTCATGCGTTTCGGTTTCCGTACCACGATGGCCGATATTTCGGCGCCGCTGCTGAAGTACGCCGCCTGGCGCATGGAGCGGCACGGCGACCAGGCAAAGCAGATTCATCTGACGACCGCCGACCTACCCACCGATGCCTACGACGTCATCACTGCGCTCGACACCTTGGTCCACGTCACCGACTTCGACGCCACTGCCCGTGACCTCCACCGTGCACTCCGACGCGGTGGATACCTACTGGCGAACTTCGACATTCGCAAGGACGACGGCCACGGTTCCCAGTGGCATCTGTACGACGACGCCTACGACGTCGACCATCGACTCCGTGCGGCTGGATTCGTCCGCACCCACAGGTTCGCCGACGTCACGAATTGCTACCGGGCGGTTGATCCGACGAAGCGAGGATTCAAGTTGGCGATCGCGGCCGACAACGCCGTCGTGGCCCTGAAGCGCACGAAGGACCGCGGCCGCGCCAAGTTGCGCGGCGTCCGGAACCAGCTCCGAAACAGTCTGCGCGGCAATTGATCCGACCGACCACCGGCTGACCGACGGCAGCAGACGACCTGCTGGAGTCAGCCGTGCGTCAAGAATCGACGGCCATTGCCGAGGCCCGTCGGGCAGGCTCTGAATTCTCGGATTGGCGATCCGTCTGCGGGTTCAGTGGTGGGCGCTCGCGCTGCGTACGCCGCCCGGCGCAGCGCGAATGCCCTACTGCGACACCGTCATCCGCGACTCACTGCCCGGCAGTGCATCCCGCTGGCGGAGCGCAACGGCAGACTAACCGACGCGAACGGGCTCGGATTGCAAGTGGCCGACGGTCATGGCTGCGTCGTTCGTCGTTCGCGAGATTCGGTATGCCACTGCCGACAACGCGATCAGCATCCACATCAACGTCCAGACCTGGAGAAACCCAGCCATGTCGAGAAACAGACTGACCACGGCGAACGCGGAGAACGACGCGGCGATGCCGACGAACAGTTGGGCGTGTCGCCGACCGGCATGCGAGTTGCGCGCGTGCTTGAACGCACGAAACGCGAAGACCAAGGTCATCCCCACCAACAGCAGATAGGCGACGAAACCGAAGACACCCGTCTCGGAGAGCGCCTTCAGGTACTGGTCGTCCAGCGTCGGAACTCCTGCGCCGGAGGAACTTCCACCGGCCGCACGCGCGTACATGCCGAACGGCGTGATGTCGAAGGGCAGAGCGCTCGTCACTGCTGCGCGCTGCGCGACCGAACTGTCGGCGCTGAAGATCGTCACGTACTTCGAGATGAACGGCACCTGCAACACGACTGCGCCGGCAACGAGCCCACCAGCCACTGCGAATACGGTCAGCGTTCGACGAATGGGCCAGTAGCACGCCATGACGGCAAGCCCGATCACCAACCCAACCGCACCCGACCGGGAGAGGGTGACGGCGATCCCGGCCACGATGACGGCCGAAGCCGCGGCCCAAGGCCACCACCGCTTGCCTTCGGCCCGAAGGCTGAGGGTCACGGCGAGCGCCAGGGGAAAGATGACCGTGAGCACGCACGCGAGTTCAAGTGGGTGAGAGGCACTTCCCTGCGCCCGGATCATGCCCCCGCGAAAGACGTCGTCGACGGTGAAGGGAATGCCGGCCCCGTCGACGAGCCCCGGAATGCGCAGATGAAGACCATCCGCATTGCCCGTGAGACTCGTCAAGACCGCCAGCGTCGCGCTCACGACGCCACCGGCGACCAATCCCTTGACTACTCGCAGCAACCCGTCATATCCGTGAATCACGGTTACGACGAAGGGGACGACCAAGACGAGAAGGACTTGAGCGGCGAAGATGGGATCGGTGTTGGGCGCCTGCGCCGGACGAGTCATCTGGGCGCCATAGGCCACGATCAGGCTCAACGCATAGATCGTGAGAATGGGGCCGAGCGCCGGCACCCGGTAACCGGACCGCTGCCCCATCACACGGGTGAGCACCCATGCTGCCGCGCCTGCAATCAGGATGAACCGCGCCGGGCTGAGTCCCAGGGGAACGAGTGGAAGCAGGTCGGTCTGCCGCAATGCGATCAGCAGGAATGCCGCTACCGCCACGATCCACGAACCTACTTCGGTCCGAGACGAACGATCAACGGAGCTCGGCACGTCCACCGTTTCACCGCCCACAGGCCCCGTCTCCATCTTCGTAATCCCTTGCAGCCGAGCGCGAATCAAAGGGAGCGGCGTTGCTCCTCGAGTGCTGCGCCATACTTCGATGACCACGGTGAACAGAAAGCCGACGATGAAGACCACGGCCATGGCGACATGCCATGGATTGACGCCATGCGCTGCACTGGTCATGGTTCATCCAAGCGCTCAGTCCGGTCAGTTAGCTGATTCCTGAACGTAGTGTCCGTTCCTCACCAGCGGGCGAGACTCTTCCTCGAGCGGGCGGTCGATTCTTTCGTGCGGGTGAGCGCTTTCTTCATGACGGCCCGAAGCGGCGTCCTTGCCGTCGAGGTCGCTAGTGCTGGAACGGCGTCGGCGATCAAGGATGGCCTCGACACCCCATGCCAAGAGCAATCCGGCGATCAGCGTCGCCGCAGCGAAGCTGGCGGCAGCACGAATCTGCTGCTTGGCAACCGCCGACACCGTCTCTTGAGGCGGAACGATCTCCTGCAACTTCGCCATGTTCGTCGGTTGGCCGACCGCTGCATCGATCTGCAGGGAGGTGAGGATCTGGCCCGCCTTGACGGCCAACCTCAGCGCTCCCGCGTGTGCGCTCTGTGCATCAGGTCCGGTCACGTCGAACTGGATCACCGACGTGGGCTCGGGAAACCGAAGGTTGTCCCTGAGGTTGGTGACCGAGTAACTGGTCGCACCGGCACCCTCGACGAAGGTCGCGGTGTCGTTGGCCTGCAGCGCAACCACCAAGGTGCTTGCCAACTGCGTCGTTCTGTCGGTGAGGTTGAGCATCGGGTTTGGCGCCGTCGTGTCTTCGAGGTACCAGGGCGGGACCACCAGGACCGACATTTGGCTCTGAGCTTCGCCGTTGGTGCTCTTGAATCCGGTATATCCTGCGGCAGCAGCGAAGAGGACGATGATCACCAATACGAACGGTCGCCGTACCAGTCGTCGCCACAACGTATTGAGACTCATGGCTCTCCTGCGCTTTCATCAGCTTAGATGTCGTGTTTCACCACAGACGATAACACGTGGCCGGGCTGACAGCTAGTTTGCTGTAACTGCATGAGCAACGAATTCGCCGATCTGGCCGCGCGTTCCGCCCACTCGTCGTTTGCCAGCGGTCAGCCGGATTCGCGACGGCAACTCGGCACCGGTTCCGCGCACGGCCAACACTCCCTCAGACGTGCCGCCAGTACCTGGTGCGCGTCAGGGCCGGCCCAAGACCTCGAACGTCGAGCCCGTTTCCGTCATGTTGGCCCTCGCCCAGGCAGCGGCCTCGTCGATCGTGTAGGGCTGACCGTTCTGCATCAGCGTGCCCGACTCCAGCTTGACGTCGTTGTCGGAGAACACCCATCCCGCAGGCCTCGGCGCCACGGGGTCGTGATAGACGTAGGAACCCGACGCACCGGTCACGCGATTCTTCGTCACGACGATGTCAGCCGGAAGCACCCAGCCGTAGGAAACGAACTGCGCCCGGTTCTCCTGGTCGGGTCGAGCGGGCCCGCCCCATCCGCCGCCGCCGTCGACGAAGTCGTTGTCGTCGATCAGAATCTGGTGAAGGCCGCCGCCCGGTTCTTCCGTCCAGAATTCCAAGTTGTGTGCGTTGCCATGGAAGAAGTTCTGCGTCACCCGAATGTTGGTGGTCGTGCCGGATCCTTGACACGTGAATGCCGAGTCGTAGACGTCGTGAACTTCGTTGCCCTGCACCAGCCAGTCGGCGCAGGAATCCAGGCATTCGATGCCGTTGCCGTAGCGGACCGTGTCGTCGGCGTAGCCGATCAGGAACGAGCCGCCAATGTGATGGATGTAGTTGTTCAGCACGCGCACGTTCACCACGGGATCGTCTTCGCCGCGGATGGCATGTCCGCCACAGTCCTTCATCTCGATGCCGTCGATCTCGGTGTTGGAGTGCAGTCGAATCAAAACCGAGTCAGGAGCAGCCCGCAGACCGGGCGCAACCACGGAGGGATTGTTCGACGACTTCACGTACAAGAACGTGCTGTCGTCGTAGAAGTCCCACTGCGCCCGAAGGTCGCCGAGCGCAGTCTTCTTCGCCGGGTGAATGGTGTCGCCGGAGGTCAGGAAGCCCACGTTCGTGCCGTCACCGTCCCACCCGCCGTGCGTCGTCGCGTCGTTGAGGTTGATCCGCCAGACGTTCGGTGCGGTCGGGGTCCACGCTGCAGAGTCGTTCAGAATCTTCGCGTTGCTGATGACGGGCTTCGCGCCCTCGCCATACGCGCCGATCAGCCATCGACGAGAACCATCGGGTGTGGGCACTCGATCGATGATCCCGAAGTACTCTCCGCCGCGCTCGAAGAGCAGTTGATCACCGGCGGTGTACGTCTGCGCCATGGCCCTCGCGATCGTTCGCCATGGCTTTTCGAGAGTGCCGGGATTGTCGTCGTCGCCCTCGGGTGAGACGTGGTACGCCTCGTGACCTGGGGGCGGCGGCGGAACGGGAGTGGCGGTCGGCGTGGACACGGCCCGCCCATCCTGCGCCTGCTCGGTCGCGCGCTGCGTGGAGTGCGTGGCGAAGATGGCAAGTCCCAGAAGGAGGACGACGGCGGCGACGATGCCGTAGCCGAATCGACGGCTACGCAGGCGCCGTCGCGGCGGCGTTGAATGCTCGGACATGGAATTCGATCGAGCTCCGATTCGTGTGGCTGTCGGGAGGCTGCCCGGTGTAAAGCCAACGCCCCCAAATATTCACGCAGTCATCTACATCATGCCGCAGAATCCGTCGTGGTGCGGGCGCCGGAATCACCTGGCCCCTAGGACACGGGTGCGTGAGCGGTCACGTCCTCGAAGATCTCGAGCAGCCGCCTCGCCGCCACTGGCGAGTCGTAGTGGTTCCGGTAGTGCTCCTGCGCCAACTTGCCCTGAAGAACGGCCTCCTCGGGATTGGCCAAGGCATCCATCGCCTGGGAGAGCCCCTGGACGTCGTCTATGCCCGTAACGCTGGCGCCGTACGGCTGGTATTCGGGCAACGCGCCGGCGTCGGACGCCAGTGTCGGAACGCCGAGTTGCATCGCCAACACTTGAACCCCACTCTGTGAGGCGGTGCGATAGTGCGAGATCGATCCCTTGGCCCGCGCGAGTTCCGCTATGACGTCCCGGTATTGGAACTCCGACTGCTGCCACCGCACGTGCTTCGGCAACGGACCCGCGAGGTCCCCGCCTCCCAGCAACACCAATTCATCGCCCTGCCAGGCGGGGCCACGGGTGTGGGCATCCCATGCGGCGAACACCACGTCGTGATTCTTGTAGGGCTGCTGCCTGCCGATCAGAAGGAAGTTCTTCCTCTCCTCGGCGGAGACGAACTCAGGCATCATCGCCGGAGCCAGATCACTGATCAGGGGTGCGACGTAGAGCGGTGCCGCCGCTCGCCCCTGCGCACGTAGGCTTTCGGCGACGTAGTCACTGAAGACGATTGTCGCGTCGGCCCTTTCGTCCCAGCGGTCGAAGAAGAGCCGGTTCCACCAGGGAAGGACGTGGGTTTCGTCATGAGGTTTGTCGTCATGCAGCATCCGGACACGCGGAGCGAGCCCTGCGAGCAGACGCCACCGCGGATCGCGGAACATCTCGGTCACGACGACGTCCGGTTGAAAGCGCTGCGCGGCGCGGTATGCCTCGATGAACGGCAGCCAGCCGGCCCAGGGAATGGGGCGACCGAGAAGCACGGTCTCATACGGACGCGCCTGGTCGGACTCGAAGTGAAGGTTGGAAGTCACCATCATTACTTCGACGCCGAGAGACTGAAGGTTCTCTGCGTGTATCCGCGCCAAGGGCCGCAGCCATGGCGCCAACAGGAGGACTCGCACTAGATACTCTCCAAATCGAGGTTTTGGACCATTGCATTGGTACTGAGGAGATCTGGGTGACCGACGGGCGCGACCGCTTCGACGCGAACGCCGTCACGACGGAACCGGAACACCCGTGCAGACATTCGTTCCCTCTTCGTCGTTCCCGTGATGAGCACGGTTGACGAGTCGCCCGGCCAGGTCCGCGGCCACCACCACGGTCTCCGCAGCAAGCGGATCGACGGCGACAATTCACGTGGCAGAGTGCCAACTCCGCGAAGCGACACCACCGTGACCGCGTGACCGTCTTGAGCCAACGCGGAAGCGCGGGAGACCAATTCGGGCGCCGTCGCCGATCTCGGTCCGTCGACGATGACCACGATGTCAGAGGACGAACGGCCCAGACCACCCCGGCGGAGGGCACGTTTCAGGGCGTCGACCGCGTAGACACCGGCAATGTAGAGTTCGGCGGCCCGTACTCCATGGCGGTACTCCACCTGCAGCGCGATACTGGCATCGACCAGGTCCCGTGACCGAGTGGAAGCCTTGGCGTCACCGGCAACGGTGCCCTGGGCCGAGTGGCGAACACCGTTCTCGTTCTCGAGGCGCACCCGCCAGCCTGCGGCCAGCGCTCGAGTCTGCCAGTCGGCCTCCTCTCCGTACAGAAAGAACTCGCAGTCGAACGAGCCGAGGGAGTCCCACGCCTCGCGACGGATCGCCAGGCATGCGCCCGTCAGATATCCCTCGACGTCCCCTGGCCGAGACCAGTAGAGGTTGGACAGGCACGTGCCGCGAAGGCGCTCGGCCGCAACGGCTCTCTCACCGAGAGCATTGAGAACCGTTCGACGACGGTGCGCGACGTCCCAGGGTTGGTGCCTGCGGGACAGGGGGCGCGACGGCCCGGGTTCGTCGTCTTCCAAGATCATGGGCGCAGCAGCGGCCGTGCCCCGTTCGGCGATCGCAGCGCGGGTCAGTGACAGCGGTCCGACGAGCTCGGCATCCGGATTCAGTAGGAGGAAGTCTTGGCCGGGAACCATTCCCGCAAGATTGTTGACCGCGGCTGCGAACCCGATGTTCGCACCATGCAGATACCAGCGGACGTCCGGCATGCGGGACGCCAGGTCACGAACGTCCGAACAGTCCGGCCCCGAGTTGTCCCAGACGTGAACCTCGAGTTCCGGCAGGTACCGTTGCACCGACTCGATGCAGCGCTCCAGCTTGTCCGCCGAGCGGTACGCGACGACGAGGACCGCCATGGCGCGAGATGGGGAGTCAGCCACGCCGGTCACCGACCAAAGACTTCGACGTGCTTGTCGACTACGGTGTCCCAGCTGAAGTTCTTCGCCACGTGAGCTGAACCCTCGGCGGCAAGTTTCGCCAGGTCCGCGGGAGCATCCAACGTCCACTTCAACTTGGCCGTCAGATCCTGGACGTCACCCATACCGAAGTACGTGCCGTATTCGGCTATTCCATAGTGGTTTTGGGGAATGTCACTGCACACGATGGGCGCCCCGACGTAGGCGGCCTCCAGAATGACCGGAGACAGACCCTCGATGGCAGACGGCTGCACGTACGCGTACGAGTTGTGCATGAGCGCGTGCACCTCTGGGCCGTAGAGGAATCCGGCGAAGACGACTCGCGGATCGTCCGTGGTCTTCAGCTGGTCTTCGTAGGCCGACCCGTTCGGCGAGCCACCAACGAGCACCAACTTCTTGTCGGTCTCAAGCGCTTCGAAGGCAGGCAACAGCCAGTGCAGTCCCTTGTCGGGAATGAAACGTCCGACGAAGAGGAAGTAGTCACCCGCCTCGAGACCTAGTCGTTGGAGCACCCTTTCGGCGTCTTCGTCGTACTTGACGTCGGCGCCGAACGGAATGAAGTCGTACTTCTTCTTGAAGCGAGTCTCGAAGGCTTCACGCGCGTAGATGTTGTCGAAGATCACCGCGTTGTGGACTCGGGCAGTCAGCAACGACGACAACCACAGAAAGACCTTGGCGTACCAGGACCACTTGTCGCGCTTCCAATCCAAGCCGTCCTGACTCAGGAACGTCTTCTTCCCGAAGAGTCGCAACACCGCGCCGAAGATGCTGTTGCCACCGTTCTGGATGTGCACGACGTCGGCCCGGTTGTGCCTGATGATGTCGTAGGTGACCTTCGCGGAGTGCAGGATCGTGTCGAAGCCGCTGCGTTTCGTCGTGCGGAACGATATGACGTCCACGCCCTGGGGGGCGGTCGAGACGTTGGCCTCCATACCGGGGTACAGGCGGTTGTAGGCGACCACCTCGTGCCCGCGGGCGGCAAGACGGGGCAGTAGTTCCATCGCGAACTTGTCAGCTCCCGCGCTACCCGCGCGCGGCGGGTAGCTGCGAAAGCCGAAGGCAGCGACGCGTAGCGGACGCATCAACTCACCTTGAGCCGCTGCTGGAATGCCGGCGCGAAGTGCTCGACGTATTCGGCGTAGTAGTCGGTGACGTAGTCCTCGAGGGCGATACGCCAATCGCGCATCTGGTTCAGTCCGCGCAGGTTGAGCTTGTTGTTCACCAGACGTTCGCACGGCGGCCTCGGCGCGAAGTAATCCTTGGCGAAGTAGTCCGACCCGACGGCCCTGATCTCGACGTGGTTCTCGAGACCGAGGATGCTGACGAGTTCTTGAGCGACCTCCAAACGTCCCGTCTCACCACCGCACACCATGTTGTACAAGCCGTAGAACTCGGTACCGATCAAGGTCTCCAGATTGCGTGCGAAATCGACTGTGTAAGTCGGTGTCCCGAGCTTGTCGTCGACCACGTTGAGAACCGTGGCGCCGGCAGCGAGCTGGTCCATGATCTTCGAGATGAACTTCTTGTCCTTGCCGGGGCCGCCACCCATCATCCAGCCCGCACGGCAGATGAAGTGCTTGTCCACCCGCCGTTGGACGAGGATCTCGCCAAGGTGCTTGCTGCGGGCGTAGACGCCGAGTGGTGCCGGCGTATCCCAATCGTCGTACAGCTGCTTTTCGCCGTCGAAGATGCCTGCCGTCGAGATGTACACGAGCGGGATGCCGTGAGCATTGGCCAACGTCGCCGCATGCTCCACCGCGAGTGTGTTGGTCCGGTACGCGTCATCTGGATTCTGTTCGCAGTACTCGAGACTGGTGTGGGCGCCCAAGTGGAACAGCGCGTCCGGGCGGAAGGCCTCCACGGACTTCTTGTAGGCGTCGAAGTCCCGGAAGTCACACAGGTCGAGCCATGGCACATTCAGGTCGATGTCGGTGCACTTGAGCTCGTGGCGCTCCGAGAGAACGCGATGCATCGCCTCTCCGAGCATTCCGCCACTGCCGGCAACATAGATTCTCATTTGTTCCTCTCTTGACTGAGCAATCGCGTTGATGACGTCTTGACACCAAGGCTCGAATAAAGGGCGAGCGTTGCGTTCGCGTAACCCGCTGGGTTGAAACGTTGTTCGACGAGTGCCCGGGCAGTCCGCCCCGCCTGAGCGACGCGGGAATCGGGCATCGCCTCAACCGTGCTCAGCACCTGCGCCAAGCCCGCGATGTCCGCGCTGTCGAAGGTCCAGCCGTTTTCGGCCTCGTCGATGGTTTCCGCGATGCCGCCGATACGGGCACCGATCACCGGCTTTCCAAGCGCGAAGCTCTCCAGCACGCTCAAGGGCGCGTTTTCATACCACTCCGACGGCAACACCACAGCACGCGCTCCGCGAACGAGGCCATGCAGAGTCTCACCGGTTTGAAAGCCGAGAAACTCGGTGTCGCTAGGCAATTCGACCTGCAGAGCCTTCAACTCGGCTTCCATCGGTCCCGAGCCGGCGATCTTCAGCGGGACGCCGGCCAGCTTGGCCGCCCGCATCAGCGTGGCGATCCCCTTTTCCGGCGCCAAACGACCGAAGTAGAGGAAGTAGTCGCCGGGCTCGAAGTTGGGCGTGAACCGTGGCGAGTCGACGTAGTTCGGAATGTGGACGAACTGTTCACGCGGCCAACCCCATTCGACGAACTTCTCGAGATAGAACCGACTTGGCACCACGACCTTCGCAAGGTGCTTGCGGTAGGTCTTCATCGAGCGCTGCAATCCGCTCTCCGTGGCCACGATCACGCTGGCCGTCAGCGAATCCCGCACGCAGCGATTGCGAATCACGTTGAGCACCGAACCGTCCCTGCAGCGCTCGCAGACCCCGGTTCGGTTGAGCATCTTGTAGTTCGGGCACGCGATCTTGAGGTCGTGCGCGGTCATCACGACCGGGATTCCTGCCTCGCTCAGCACCGGCAGAATCGACGGGGAATGGTGATGGTAGATGCCGTGCAAATGCGCCACGTCGGGTTGGAAGTCGTGCAGCAACGTTCGTAGCTTTCGTTGCGCCTCGAAGGAATACACCGACTTCGCGGCCATCGACATCTTTTGGGTCAGCGAGTAGGCACCGCCGAATTCGAGTTCGTCGATGAAGTACCGACTCCACGGGGTCGCAAGATTTTGGGGGTGGTGCATCGAGAAGAAGCCGCTGCGCCAACCAAGGTCTTCCATGAGAGCGGCATGGTCCAGGTAGACCCCGTCGCCTCCACCGCGGCGGTAGTGGTAGTTGTTGATACTGAGCAATGAGGGCATGTTCCGTCACCCACCAGTTCCGCGACGGCGGTCGGTGACCAGGTTTGGCGTGAGGCCGACATCCGCTGCGGCCACTGCGATTTCGTCCTCTGACTCCTTGCCCCGGAATCGCAGCATCAGTGCTCGCAGTGGGAGGCGCGGCAGATAGTCGAGCTTCGTACCGAGGGTGATGTAGACGATGCAGAACACCACCGTCGAGGCCAGGAACGGTCCGACTGCTTCACCGCGCGTTTCAGGTGCCGCCCACAGGTTGATCGGTAGCGCCAGCACGGTTGCGAAGATCGCCAGTCCGAACGGTCCGGCGACGGCGCTGAGGAAGGTCCTTAGCGAGATGCCGACCCGCGACTGCAGAAACCACACTCCGAGCAAGTTGCCCAGCGGAATCCAGCAGGCATATGCGGCGACGAGACCGTTGAATCCGAACGCGAGGGCGCAGGGGACGGCCAGGACGACGGAGACGGTGGCGAATACCGCACCCTCGATCCCGGCGAGGTCTGGTCGTCCGATGGCGTACATCGTGGCCGCGCATACCCCGGTTGCCACGTTCACGGCGATGCCGAATGCCAGTGCGCTGGCAACGATTACCGCCGACTGGTGTCCACCGCCGAGCCACAACGGCACCGCGGATACCGCCGTCGCACCGAGTAAGAAGGGCAGGAATATCGCGACGGCCGCGTTTCGCCGCGTAAGCCTCGCGAATTGCTCCCGGATGCCATCCATTCCCGCCGTGGCATACGCCCGGGTCAGGTGCGTGTTGATCGCGACGGAGACGGCGCCGCCGAAGGCTTGGACACCCTGCACCAGACGGATTCCGAGTTCATAGGCACCAGCTGCGGCGGGCCCGATCAAGATGCCTGCGATTAGCTTTCCGGACTGGAACAGGACGACGTCGGAGGCTCCGGCAACCTGGCTGTGCACACCGAAGATCACGACCTCCTTGGTGAGACCGATCCGTGGCCAGCCAATGGTGATTCGACCTTCGTCGAGGTAGATCCCGATGAGGACTGCACAAAGCCCGACGACGGCCCCACCGGCCGTGCCGATCGCAAAGCCGCGCAACGTGCCCTCGACGGCTAGTCCCGTGACCCCGCCGGTCATCTGCAAGACGCCCAAGAGGGCCAGCCCGATGTTCGGCGGGAGCTGCCGACCTCGACCAAAGGATGCTGCGGCCAGTACTCGAGCCACCAGACCGCACGTGAGGATGCAGACCGAGCACAACAACAGGAAGCGGGTGAGCGCCGAATCGCCCGTGTGCAGAACGGCCTGGGCAAGGTCGGCTCCGAAGAAGACGATCGTTCCGAGTACCGCCCCGAGCCCTAGCGCGAGGCTCACGCAAACCCCGACGACAGCACGGTCGTTCTCGGCTTCTCCACGAGCATGGAACAACGCCACGAATCGCTGCGCCGCTCGCGCCGCCCCCATGTCCAGGAGAGCGGCGTACTGCGCCATCGCACCGGTCAGCGCCCAGATGCCGAAATCGTGTAGACCGAGTCGACTGACGACGTACGGCGTCGCGAGCAGGTTGAGGCCGTAGCTGGCGAGCAGCGGCAGGATCTGCGACGTCGCGCCGACGCTCAGCGATTGGACCCTCCCGGATTTGGTCCTCGCACCCGAATCGGTGGATACCGGAGAGCCCGTCGGATCCGTGATCATCGGCGTCTCGCCTTGCCCACGGGGAGGCCATCTGTAGCTACTGCTGAATGATTCACTAAATCTCTGCCGCCGTGTTCAAGTAGTCGACCGTCTGGTTGGAGGCCGATATGGCCTTGGCGGAGTCGAGCCGAAGCGCGCGCCGCTGCGCTGAACGTTTTCACTTCCCCACCACCTCCCCCGTCGACCGACTCCACGCAACGCGATCACGCTTGCCTGGGCCAGCCGTCACATAGTATGCGCGAGTTTGCCAAAATCGGCAACCGTTGTCGTGTAACCGCAGCTAAAACTGATCTGTACTGGCTATATGGCTCGTCACCGTCGGCCTCCGTGCCCGTCCAGATATGTACTAGATCTGCATTGCGTTGCACGTTTTCGACAGGAAGTTCCACTTCATTTGCCAGCTTCGGACCGCGGCGGACATCGAGCCCGTCGCCCGCTCGCGCGATACCCCGATCCCGAACCCACACCTCGATACGGCACACGAGGCAGACTCACTGCGGTAGGCCAATGTCGGTGAGGAAAGTTCGCAAAGTAGCCCAGCGAATGTTTGGCAAACCGGTTTTTTCACGATTGGAGTTGATATCCGGGGGCTGGACGGGTCACACTCATACCCATGCGCGGCATCATTCTGGCCGGGGGGACCGGCTCTCGACTGCACCCAATAACCGTTGGCACCAGCAAACAGCTGCTGCCCGTGTACGACAAGCCGATGATCTACTACCCGTTGTCGACCCTGATGCTCGCCGGCATTCGCGACGTCCTGGTGATCACGACCCCGTCCGACGCGACCGCCTTCAGTCGACTGCTGGGTGACGGGTCCCAATTCGGAATCTCGATTACCTACGCCGTCCAATCGGTTCCAGATGGTCTGGCGCGAGCCTTTACCATTGGGCGAGAGCACATTGGGACCGAAAACGTCGCACTAGCGTTGGGTGACAACATCTTTCATGGCGCAGGGCTGGGAACGCAGCTCGGCCGATTCAGCAAGTTCAGCGGCGGAACCATCTTTGCCTACCGTGTCGCCGACCCGACGGCGTATGGCGTGGTGGAGTTCGACGGGAATCGCCGCGCCGTGTCACTCGAAGAGAAGCCCAAGCGGCCCAAGTCGCAGTATGCGGTTCCGGGGTTGTATTTCTACGACAACAACGTGGTCGACATCGCCACGGACATCAAGCCGTCCGATCGCGGTGAGTACGAGATCACCGACGTGAACCGGGCATACCTGGACGCCGGAAAGTTGTCGGTCGAGGTCCTGCCGCGCGGAACCGCTTGGCTGGACACGGGGACCTTCGACTCCCTTCTCGACGCCGGCGCGTACGTCCGGACCATCGAACAACGACAGGGTTTGAAGGTGGGCGTGCCGGAGGAATCCGCATGGCGGCGCGGTTTCATCACCGACGACGAACTGCGAGAGCGTGGCGAGTTGATGTACAAGTCGGGGTACGGGGCCTACCTACTCAGCCTTCTCGACGAGATCGAAGAGCCCTGATGCGCAAGCCTTTCCGGGGCACCCAGCTGACGACTCCGTCCGGCGGGACGCAGTGATGCGGTTGTTGGTGACCGGTGGTGCGGGTTTCATCGGGTCGAACTTCGTGCACCACGTGGTCGCCCATACCGACCATCACGTCACCGTGCTGGACAAACTGACCTACGCCGGCAACCTCGCCTCACTGGACGGTCTACCCCAGGACCGCGTGACCTTCGTTCGGGGTGATGTCGCCGACGCACCCCTGGTCGACGCACTGGTCGCCTCCGCCGACGCGGTGGTCCACTACGCCGCCGAATCCCACAACGACAACTCCCTGCACGACCCGAACCCGTTCCTGCAGACCAACATCGTGGGCACGTTCACCTTGCTGGAAGCCGCGCGCACCCACGGCACCCGGTTTCACCACGTCTCCACCGACGAGGTCTACGGCGACCTCGCCCTCGACGACCCGGCGAGGTTCACCGAGCACACCCCCTACAACCCGTCCTCGCCCTACTCCTCCACCAAAGCCGGCAGCGACCTGTTGGTACGGGCCTGGGTGCGGTCCTTCGGCGTCGCCGCGACCATCTCCAACTGCTCCAACAACTACGGCCCCTTTCAGCACGTCGAAAAGTTCATCCCCCGCCAAATCACCAACGTCCTGAACGGAATACGCCCCAAGCTCTACGGCGAAGGCCGCAACGTCCGCGACTGGATCCACGCCGACGACCACTCCTCGGCCGTGCTGACCATCCTGGAGAAGGGCCGCATCGGCGAGACATACCTCATCGGCGCCGACGGCGAAAAGGACAACAAGACCGTCGTCGAACTGATCCTGCACCTGATGGGCGAACCCGCCGACGCTTACGACCACGTCACCGACCGCGCCGGCCACGACCTGCGCTACGCGATCGACTCGACCAAACTGCGCACCGAACTCGGCTGGCAACCCCGCTACGGCGACTTCACGAGCGGCCTGGCCGCCACCGTCGACTGGTACCGCCACCACCACCACTGGTGGGCCCCCACCAAGGACACCACCGAAGCGTTCTACGCCCAACTCGGCCAATGACCACGACGATGACAAAGACCAGGAAGACGCCGACGTGACCGAGTACGGAAAACCGTTGCAGCCCACCCCCACGGCCATCCCCGGACTGACACTGTGGGACCTACCCGTCCACGGCGACAACCGCGGCTGGTTCAAGGAAAACTGGCAACGCGACAAGATGGTCGCCGCCGGGCTCCCCGACTTCGCACCCGTACAGAACAACATCTCCTTCAACGACGCAGAAGGCACCACCCGCGGCATCCACGCCGAACCCTGGGACAAATGGATCTCCGTGGCCTCCGGTCGCGTCTTCGGCGCCTGGGTCGACCTGCGCGCCGGCCCCACCTTCGGCGCGGTGGCCACCGCCGAACTCGACCCGTCCCGGGCGGTGTTCGTGCCCCGCGGGGTCGGCAACGCCTTCCAAACCCTGGAACCCCACACCGCCTATGCCTACCTGGTCAACGACCACTACTCCCCCGACGCCACCTACACCTTCCTCAACCTCGCCGACGACACCGTGGCCATCCCGTGGCCCATCCCCCTGGCGGATGCGGAATTGTCGGCCAAGGACCGCCACCACCCCCGGTTGGCCGACCTCACCCCCATCCCCCCACGCACCACCCTGATCCTCGGCGCCAACGGACAACTCGGCCACGCGCTACGCGAGGCCTACGCCGACCAACCCAGCGTCGAATTCGCCGACCGCACCCAAATAGACCTCTGCGCACCAGATCTGGACACCGCCCGACGCTGGCAGGACTACGACACCATCGTCAACGCCGCGGCGTTCACCGCCGTCGACGCCGCCGAAACACCCACCGGACGCACCGCGGCCTGGACCACCAACGTCACCGCAGTAGCCGCGCTCGCCCGGATCGCCACCACCCACGGCATCACCCTGGTCCACGTCTCCAGCGACTACGTCTTCGACGGAGCTTCCGAACGCCCCTACCGCGAAGACGACCCCGTCTCCCCACTCGGGGTCTACGGACAAACCAAAGCCGCCGGCGACCTCATCGTCACCACCGTGCCGCGGCACTACATCCTGCGCACCTCGTGGGTCATCGGCGACGGCACCAACTTCGTCCGCACCATGGCATCACTCGCCCAACGAGGAATCAACCCCACAGTCGTCGACGACCAACACGGACGCCTCACCTTCACCACCGACCTCGCCCGCGCCATCCGCCACCTCCTCGACCACCACTCGCCCTACGGCACCTACAACCTCACCGGAACCGGACCCGTCACCTCGTGGGCCGACATCGCCACCCGCGTATTCACCCTCACCGGCCACGACCCCCACCGAATCACCAAAGTCACCACCGCCCAATACTTCGCCAACGCCACCCACGCGATAGCCCCACGGCCCCCTAACAGTTCCCTAGACCTGGCCAAGATCGAGTCGGTCGGCTTCACACCCGACCACGTGGACGTGACGTTGACCGCATATGTGAAGGCAGCGCTGCCCTAGCCGCCCGTCGGCTCGTCGACCGCTCCGTTCATGATGTACGGGAGCATCGCAAAATAGGCGCCATGGGTTTGCCAGAATTGCTGGACAGCGTTACGTTTGAGATCCATACTCCTAGTACGAATCAAGGGCATCAAATGATCGCGCACGTCTACGGCAACGACATTGAGGCGTACAGATGATTGTTCATGTGGACGAACAGATCCCTATGGCGACGTTGGCACATCCCGTGACGCTCACTGCACGTGGAATCAAGTCCGAAGTACCGCAGCCCGTCGATCACGGTTGGAATGTGCCAAAGTTTGCGGAAACAACGGGTGACGAACAACGACGAGGCCAAAGGTGACCGACTTCAAGGAGACCGACCTCGGCAGCGCTCGGGAGTCCGTTCTGATCGGCGGCCTGCCATTCGAGGTCACGGACCTTGACACCGCGGTCCGCGACGTCGTGACGATCGCAGCGGGGTCGTCGGACCGGGGTCTCGTGGTGCGATTGTCCAGTGCACACTGCGTGACGCGGGCCAGCCAAGATCTCGAGTACCGCGAACTGGTGACAAGACCCAGCGTGACACTTCCCGACGGAGCACCGTTGGCATGGGCGATGCGCCTGCGCGCCCGCTCGCCGCGGAAGGGTGCGCGGGTACACGGGCCGTCGTTCTTCGTCGAGGTTCTCGACAACGGACGCGACAACCAACTGCGCCACTTCATGATCGGCCCCAGCGATGACGCGCTGACCAAGGTCGTCGACGACGCCACGATTCGCTGCCCGGGCGTCACCATTGCAGGCGCCTACGCACCACCGCCCAGCGGCGCGATGAACGTCGTGAACGACGACTGCATCGAGCGCATCGGCGAGGCCAAAGCCGACATCGTCTGGGTTGGCCTGAATTCCCCGGAGCGGGAACTGGCCGTCGCAGCGCTCGCGGAACGCTTACCCGGCGTCTTCGTCGACGTCGGTGCCGATCTTTGCTCCGTCGCCAGATCGGTGCGCCCGACGCCGACGTGGATCGACGGCACCGGCCTTTCCTGGGCCTACCGATTGCTCTTCACCGGCAAGCCAATTCGGCAACGGCACCTTCTCGGCAATGCCAGATTCATCTTGGCAGTCATCCGCGGGAAGTGACTCCGAACTCGTCGTCCACCCTGCCCGGGAAGCAGAATGCGTCCCGGGAAACGACTTTGATCCACCTGCTCCGCACCCGGCGTGTTGCACGGGTTTCGAGCGCTCATCGCCGCTGCGGGATGCTGGGCTTAGCGATTCACGCGATTGCGCCGACCCGCCGCATCGTCTCGTCTAGGACACCCCGTGCCGTGAGCCATTTCAGCCGCTTGAGTCGCGTAAAGGACTCGTCGAAGTCGTTGCCGTTCAGGCTGTTCGCCAGGTACGCCTCGTAGAGTTCGGCGGCGCCGTCGGCTACCGACCACGTCGCCTCGAAGTCCAGCTCGGCCCGCGCGCGGCTGAAGTCCATGCGGTAGGAGCGCGAGTCGGACCCCATCTCCCCGGCGATCAGCAGGGTCGAGCCGGGCACCGTGTCCACGACGATCTGCGCGATTTCGGCGACGGTGAGGTTGTTGGTCTCGGCTCCCACGTTGTACGCGCGGCAACTGACAATCTCGGCGGGCGCGGTCAGGCACGTCTCGAAGGCCCGCGCGATGTCCTGCGCGTGC
>Ga0209051_1001289_pt1 | contig 22159 bp, 11 predicted proteins | sample AraplaCvi_mMS_r2_2_FD_184286 | JGI IMG/M metagenome (GOLD analysis project Ga0209051, IMG submission 184286) | Arabidopsis root microbial communities from North Carolina, USA - plate scrape MF_Cvi_mMS_r2 (SPAdes) (version 2) | ecosystem: Host-associated > Plants > Roots > Endosphere | place...
AGAAGACGTTCGCCGCGATCAAGGCCGGGCGGCCCACTCCCGAAATGCTGGCCTACCAGTATCTGCAGACCTTGCCGGAGATGGCCAAGGGCGAAGCCAACAAGGTGTGGCTGGTGCCCAGCGACTTCGGTTCGGCACTCGAGGGCTTCACCAAGATGCTCGGCGCCCCCGGCTCGGACGGCGTCTTCCGCTACACGCCGTCACCGGTCGAGGAGGACCTGCCCAAGCCGGAGGACGACTCGGCGGAGGTCGCGGAGTGGTTCAACACGAAGTCCGATCCGGAGATCGCCCAGGCCGTCGCGCAGGCGGTAGCCGAGGCGCGGACGCCGGTTCAGGGTGCCATCGACGGGCCCCCGCAGTACGCCCCGCTGTCCCAGCAGGCGCAGCCCCCGGCGACGGACTACTCCCAACCACGCCACGGGAACCGAGACCACGAATGAGCGCGCTGACGTCGTCGCGGACCTACGCCGCGCTCGCGGCGATGCAGGCCGGCGACGCGGTGGCGTGCGCCCTGATGGTGGCACCAATCAAGAAGGCCTTCGACGACGTCGGCTTGGCCGAGGAACTACGGCCGGTGATCCCGGTGGTCAAGGCCGCGTCCGCCGTCGGCCTGCTGTCGGTCTACCGGTTCCCGCGGCTGGCCCGACTGACCACGTTCATGTTGACGGTGTACTTCGTGCTGGCCGTGGCCTTTCACGTCCGGGCCAGGGACTGGAGCCCCGGGTTCGTGGCGGCGACGTCGTTCCTCGGGTTGTTCGGCGCCATGACCGTCACGGGGCCGGAGTCGCGCTAGGCAGCGGATCGGCGTCGGCCGTGCGGTCGTGGCGGCGATGGCTGCGGATCTCGTAGACCAGCCCCGCCACACCCAGGCTGGCGGTGGCCGCCGACACCAGGAACAGCAGCGGACTCACGTTTCCGGTGAGGGCGTCGCCAAGGATCACGATCGCCGCCGTGCCGGGCAGCAGGCCGACGAAGGACGCGACCGCGAACGGCACCAGCCGCACGGCCGAGGCGCCGGCGGCGTAGTTCAGTACCGAGAACGGTACCGCGGGGATCATGCGCATGGAGAGCACCGTCGGCCAGCCGCGCTGCCGCAGCCGTGCGTCGACCATCGCCACGCGCGGGTGCGACACCAGCCGGTTGAGCTGAAGTCCGGCGGCCCGGACGAGGAGCAGTGCGGCCACCGCGCTGACCGTGGACGCCACGACGGCGAGTGACACCCCGAGCAGCGGCCCGAACAACAGGCCCGCCGACAGCGTGAAGGCGGTGCGCGGGAACGGGAAGATCGTCACCACCACGTGGGCGAGGAAGAACACCAGTGGGAACCAGGGCCCGGCGGAGGTCGCCCAGTCGCGCATCTGCAGCGCGGTGGGCAGCGGCACCAGATAGGCCACTGCGACGAGAATCACAGCGGCAGCCACGATGGCCGCCAACTTGCGGCGGGGAACCTGGGCCGCGGTCGCCGAGATCGCGCCCCGCACCGCACCCAACGTGCTGAGTATCCCCTTCACGTCTTCCGAGACTACGGGTCGTCGAGCCGTCCCTCGAGACGACGCGGGGGAGCTACCCGTCAGTAGCCTCGAGCCTGCCGGTTCGCGCCGTGACGGCGATCATTTAGCCTGTTGGACAGTTGTCAAGTCACACGCTGCATCAAGGTCGATGACAGGGGAGTCAACAGTGTCCGAACAGGTGTCCAGTTCGCCTCTTGGCGTTGCCGAGGCGAACCGCGACCAGTGGCGCGCTGCCGTTGCCGGGGTGCTGGCCAAGAGCAGCCGCAAGGATCCCGCCGACCTGGGTGCCGAACCCGAGCGGCTGCTGGACTCGCCAACCTACGAGGGCTTTCCCGTCCGCCCGCTGTACACCACGATCGACGCGCTCCCCGAGCCCTCGTTGCCAGGTCAGTGGCCCTACGTGCGCGGCGGCGACGCGCGTCGCGACGTCACGTCGGGATGGAAGGTCGCCGAGTCCTTTCCCCTCGCCGGGCAACAGGCGGTCTCGGACGGCAACGAGGCGGTACTCAGCGCCCTGGTCGACGGGGTGAGCGCACTGGTGCTGCGGGTTGGCGGCACCTCGGGTGGTGTCCCCGTCGCCGAGCTCGACCGGTTGCTCGAGGGCGTGTTCCTCGAGTTGGTCCCCGTGATCGTCGACGCCGGTGCGGACTACGCCGCCGCCACTGCGGCTCTTCTGGCACTGGTGTCCAACTTCGACGACGACAAGCGCCGGAGTCTGTCGGTCGACCTCGGCGGCGACCCACTGACGGCGTCCCTCACCGACCGCACGGCCCCGACCGTCGACGAGGTCGTCGCAACCGCAGCCACGCTGCCCGACTTCGGCGGCGGCGTCCGGGCGATCACCGTCGACGGTGCCGGTCTGCACGACCTCGGCGCCAGCGCCTCGTGGGAACTTGCCGCCGCCGTCGCGGCCGGGGTGTCCTACCTGCGCCTGCTGTGCGACGGCGGCCTCTCCGCGCAGGACGCGCTCGCGCAGATCTCGTTTCGCTACGGCGCCGACGACGACCAGTTCATGACCATCGCCAAGTTGCGGGCCGCCCGTCACCTCTGGGCCAGGGTGGCCGAGGTCGTGGGACACCCCGAGGCGGGTGCGGCCACCATTCACGCCGTGACCTCGCGGGCCATGATGGCCCAGCGCGACCCCTGGGTGAACATGCTGCGCACCACGCTCGGTGCATTCGGCGCGGGGGTGGGCGGCGCCGACACCGTCGCAGTGCACGAGTTCGACAGTTCGATCCCCGGCGGATTGCCCACGGTGGCAAGGACTTTCGCGCGCCGAATGGCGCGCAACACCCAACTCCTGCTGCTGGAGGAGTCACACCTCGGCCGCGTTCTCGACCCGGCCGGTGGCTCCTGGTTCGTCGAGGACCTGACGCGTCGGCTCACCGAAGAGGCCTGGCGACACTTCCAGGACGTCGAGGCCAGGGGCGGATTCGTCGACGCCCGAGACCACGTCGCCGCCCAGATCGCCCGGGTTCGCGACGCCAGGAGCGAGGACGTCGCACACCGCCGCGCCGCCCTGACCGGGGTCAACGAATACCCCAACCTGGCCGAAGCCCCACTGCCGCCGAGCGACTCGACGTCGTCGGTGGCCCGCTACGCGGCGGGTTTCGAGGCGCTGCGCGACCGGTCGGATGCCCATCTGGCCGCCCATGGCAGCCGGCCCAGGGCGCTGCTGCTCCCGGTGGGTCCGCTGGCCGAGCACAACGTCCACACCTCCTTCGCCGCCAACCTGCTGGCGTCCGGGGGAGTCGAGACCGTCAACCCCGGCACGGTCGACGCAGCGGGCGTGGCCCGGGCCGTGGCCGAGGCCGGCAACCCGGCAGCCGTGGTGATCTGCGGGACCGACGCGCGCTACGCCGAGGAGGCGTCCGAGGTGGTGCGCGCCGCCCGCGACGCCGGCGTCACCCACGTCTACCTGGCCGGACCGGCCAAGGCGGTCGCCGACTCGGCCGACCCGCCCGACGAGTATCTGACCGCCACGATCGACGCGATCGCCGCGCTGTCGACCCTGCTCACCCGATTGGGGGCCTGACATGACCGCCCTGGAGCCCAGGATCGTCAACTTCGCCGACGTCCCGTTGGACGGGGGCGGCACCGCAGCTGCGGCGACGCATCAGGACGTGGACGACTTGGTGTCCGCCGCGGCGTCCGCGCACGGGTACACCGCCGATCAGCTCGACTGGCTGACCCCGGAGGGCGTCGAGGTCAAACCGGTGTACGTCGCCGCCGACCGGGACGCCGTCGTCGAGGCCGGCTATCCGCTCGACAGCTTTCCCGGGGCCCCGCCGTTCGTGCGCGGACCGTACCCGACGATGTACGTCAACCAGCCGTGGACCATCCGGCAGTACGCCGGCTTCTCGACTGCGGCCGAGTCCAACGCCTTCTATCGGCGCAACCTCGCGGCGGGACAGAAGGGGCTCTCGGTCGCCTTCGACCTGGCCACCCACCGCGGCTACGACTCCGACCACCCGCGGGTGGCGGGTGACGTCGGGATGGCCGGGGTCGCCATCGACTCGATCCTCGACATGCGGCAGTTGTTCGACGGCATCGACCTGTCGACGGTGTCGGTGTCGATGACCATGAACGGCGCCGTCTTGCCGATCCTGGCGCTGTACGTCGCCGCCGCCGAGGAGCAGGGCGTCGCGCCGGAGAAGTTGGCGGGGACCATCCAGAACGACATCCTCAAGGAGTTCATGGTCCGCAACACCTACATCTATCCGCCCGAGGCGTCGATGCGGATCATCTCCGACATCTTCGGCTACACCAGCGTCAAGATGCCGAAGTACAACTCGATCTCCATCTCCGGGTACCACATTCAGGAAGCCGGCGCGACGGCCGACCTGGAGCTCGCCTACACCCTGGCCGACGGCGTGGAGTACATCAAGGCGGGCCTGGACGCCGGGCTGTCCATCGACAAGTTCGCGCCGCGACTGTCCTTCTTCTGGGGCATCGGGATGAACTTCTTCATGGAGGTGGCCAAGCTGCGCGCCGGCCGCCTGCTGTGGAGCGAACTCGTCGCCCAGTTCGACCCGAAGAGCGACAAGTCGCTCTCGCTGCGCACGCACTCCCAGACCTCGGGCTGGTCGTTGACGGCGCAGGACCCGTTCAACAACGTCGCCCGCACGTGCATCGAGGCGATGGCCGCGACCCAGGGGCACACCCAGTCGCTGCACACCAACGCCCTCGACGAGGCGCTCGCGCTGCCCACGGACTTCTCCGCGCGCATCGCCCGCAACACGCAGCTGCTGCTGCAGCAGGAGTCCGGCACCACCAGGCCCATCGACCCCTGGGGTGGCTCGTACTACGTGGAGTGGCTGACCCACCAGCTGGCCGAGAAGGCCCGCGCCCACATCGCCGAGGTCGCCGAGCACGGCGGCATGGCCCAGGCCATCAGCGAGGGCATCCCGAAGCTGCGCATCGAGGAGGCGGCGGCGCGCACGCAGGCCCGCATCGACTCCGGGGCCCAGACCGTCATCGGGATCAACAAGTACCAGGTCGACTCCGACCAGGAGGTCGAGGTCCTCAAGGTCGAGAACAGCCGGGTGCGTGCCGAGCAGATCGCCAAGCTCGAGCAGCTCCGCGCCGACCGAGACGAGTCCGCCACGCAGGCGGCACTGGCCGAATTGACCAGAGCCGCAGGGGCTTCTGGAACCTCGGGCGACGACGGGCTCGGCAACAACCTGATGGCGCTGGCCATCGCCGCCGCGCGGGCCAAGGCCACCGTCGGCGAGATCTCCGATGCGCTGGAGAAGGTCTACGGACGCCACCAGGCCGAGATTCGCACCATCGCCGGTGTCTACCGGGACGAGGTGGGGAAGGGCCAGAACGTGCGAAACGTCTCAGCGGCAACGGAACTGGTCGAGAGGTTCGCCGACGCCGACGGCCGTCGGCCCCGGATCCTGGTGGCCAAGATGGGCCAGGACGGGCACGACCGGGGCCAGAAGGTGATCGCGACGGCCTTCGCCGACATCGGGTTCGACGTCGACGTCGGTTCGCTGTTCTCCACGCCCGACGAGGTCGCCCGGCAGGCGGTCGACAACGACGTGCACGTCGTCGGGGTGTCGTCGTTGGCGGCCGGGCATCTCACGCTGGTGCCCGCGCTGCGCGACGCCCTCGCCGAGGCGGGCCGGCCCGACATCATGGTGGTCGTCGGCGGGGTGATCCCGCCGGGCGACTTCGACCAGCTGTACGCCGCCGGTGCCACCGCGATCTTCCCGCCGGGCACCGTCATCGCCGACGCCGCGATCGGCCTCCTGGAGAAGCTGGCCGAGCGGCTGGGATACGACCTCTCCTAGATGGACTCCTCCGAGCTCGCTTCAGCCATCCGCGGCGGGGACCGGTCCGCGCTGCCCCGGGCGATCACACTCGTCGAGTCGACCAGGGCAGACCACCGCGAGGGCGCCCAGCGGCTGCTGATGGAGCTGATGCCCGACGCGGGCAAGGCCGTCCACGTCGGCATCACGGGCGTGCCGGGGGTCGGCAAGTCGACCATCATCGAGGCGCTCGGCATGTCCCTCATCGAGCAGGGCCACCGGGTGGCGGTCCTGGCCGTCGACCCGTCGTCGACGAGGACCGGCGGGTCGATCCTCGGCGACAAGACGCGCATGGCCCGCCTCGCGGTGCACCCGGACGCCTACATCCGGCCGTCGCCGACCTCGGGCACCCTTGGCGGCGTCGCCAAGGCCACCCGGGAGACGATCGTCCTACTCGAGGCTGCGGGCTACGACGTCGTGCTGGTGGAGACGGTGGGCGTCGGCCAGTCGGAGGTAACGGTCGCCAACATGGTCGACACCTTCGTCTTCCTGACGCTGGCGCGCACCGGCGATCAACTGCAGGGCATCAAGAAGGGCGTCCTGGAACTCGCCGACGTCGTCGTGGTCAACAAGGCCGACGGGCGGCACGCCACGGAGGCCAAGGCGGCCGCCCGAGAGCTCAGCGGTGCGATCAGACTGCTCTATCCACGCGAAACCCTTTGGCGCCCACCGGTGCTCGCCGCAAGCGCGCTGGAGGGCACGGGTCTTGCCGAGCTCTGGGCGACGGTGCTGGAGCACCGGCGGGTACTGACCGACGCGGGGGAGTTCGACGCCCGCAGAAGCCGCCAGCAGGTCGAGTGGATGTGGTCGATGGTCCGCGACGCGGTGCTGGACAGGGTGTCATCCAATGCCGGGGTGAAGGCCATCCGCGCCGACGTCGAGCAACGGGTGCGCGACGGGTTGCTGACCCCGGCGCTCGCCGCCCAGCAGATCCTCGACCTCGTCTACTGAGCGGCACCGGGGCGGCCCAGGTGGAGCAAGACCGCCCGAATCGCTAACGGATCGGTAAACGGCCGTCAAGTTTGCCGGGTTGCCGGTAATTTCGATCATCGTGATTCCTGCCATCGTCGGCGAGCGCAGTGCCGCGCTCCCGCGCAACGTCCGCGGAGAGGCGGATCCCAGTTTTGCCTGCGCCGTCCGGGCCTTCGCCCAGCTGTTCCCGGGCAAACGCTTCGGCGGGGGAGCGCTGTGCGTCTACCTCGACGGGCAACCCGTCGTCGACGTCTGGACGGGGTGGGCCGACCGGCGGGGCACCAGGCCGTGGACCGCCGACACCGGCGCGATGGTGTTCTCGGCGACGAAGGGCATGGCCTCCACGGTGATCCACCGGCTGGCCGACCGCGGTGTCCTCGACTACGACGCACCCGTCGCCGAGTACTGGCCGGCCTTCGCTGCCAAGGGCAAGGGCGGGGTGACGGTGCGCGACCTCATGCGGCATCGCGCCGGGTTGTCGCAGCTCAACGGTGTCAGCGGGGCCGACCTGATGGACCACCTCCTGATGGAGGAACGGATGGCCGCGGCGCCGATGGGATGGCTCAAGGGCAAACCGTCGTACCACGCGCTGACCTATGGCTGGCTGATGTCGGGTCTGGCACGCGCGGTCACCGGCCGTGGGATGCGGGAACTGTTCCGCACCGAGCTCGCCGAGCCGCTGAACGTCGACGGCATCCATCTCGGGAGGCCACCAGCCGACGCACCGACCCAGCCGGCTCGAATCATCGGTCCACAGAGCAGGTTTCAGAATCCGGTCGTCAACCTGGTGACGCCACACCTGGCCGCGCTGCCATTCTCCGGCGGCCTGGGGTCGATGTACTTCCCTGGCATGAAGTCGACCGTCCAGGGGGACATGTCGCTGCTCGACACGGAGTTGCCGGCCGCGAACGGCGTCGCGACCGCCAGGGCGCTGGCGCGGATGTACGGGGCGATCGCCCATGGTGGCCAGATCGACGGCGCCACGTTCCTCTCGCCCGAGCTGGTGGCCAGGCTCAGCGGCCCGCCGAGCCTGCATCTCGACGGCGGGCTGATCATGCCGCTGTCGTTTCACCTCGGGTACCACGGCCTGCCACTGGGGGGCATCCTGCCCGGTTTCGGCCACGTCGGCCTGGGCGGATCCCTGGGGTGGGCCGACCCCCGCAGTGGCCTGGCCTTTGGTTTCGTGCACAATCGGCTGCTGACCCCGATGCTGGTGAGTGACCAGGCGGGGTTCGTGGCCACCGCCGCCTTGATCAGACGAGGTGTTTTCCGAGCTCGCAAGGACGGGTATAACGCTGTCAACCAGCTGGGCGCTGCATTCTCCGGGCTCTCCGCGGCGGTATAACTCCGTCGGGCAGTTGAGTCGTTCACTAATTTTCGCCCGGACCTCGAGATGGGCTTACCAGCCGACAACGCACGTTGTCCGTCCAGATCGCTTGGGACGCAAGCACTTCGAGCAGATCCGGCGCATCAGGCGCCAGAATGGACCGGAAAATTGACGCGCATGTTCAGCAATGTTGCCAGAGTGACGGTAGGTGCCCCTGTCGCTATCGGTCGCGACATTGCCAGGATCCCGGCCCCGGGCGGCGGTCAGGTGGCGCCCACCGCACCCCGCAGCGGTCCGTGGCGGCGGTCAGGCCCGGAATACGAGCCAGTTGGCGACACCACGAGCTGGGCAGATGAACGGCAGATGAATGGCTGACATCCATTTGCGACCACATTTGACAACGTCGATGGTCGAATTCCCGCGTCGTCGGCATGTGTTTGCTGAAAATGCCTCCGGCGAAACTTAGGATGCACTCCGAGACCGTCGCTAGAAACGAGCATCCGCGTCAATATTCGGCGTTTCCGCAGCGTATGCGCCTAAACGAGGTTGTTGGGACGAATAGGTAGCTGTCGGTGTAGTGTCCCGACCGAAGAATGTTGAAGTGGAAAGGGCGGTAACGGATTTGCCGAATTTTTCGTACTAATGGTTCGTACTAAAAGTTCGGTTTGCTGGTCCGGAACTCCTTACCAATACTCAACCCCAAGTGCAAATGGAAAGGTCATACAACTGATCCACAGCGCTGGAGGGCCGACGTCTTCGTGCAGCACAACCGGGTCGGGAGCCTTGGCTCGTTCGTTGGAGAGGGTGAAGTAAGTGGCAGAGACACCGGTCTCCCCAATAGCCGTGATCGGCATGGGGTGCCGACTTCCCGGTGGCATCGATTCGCCAGCGGGTCTGTGGGCTGCGCTGCTGCGCGGTGACAATGCCGTGACGACGGTGCCGCTGGATCGCTGGGACGCCGAGGAGTACTACGACCCGGAGCCCGGCGTGCCAGGACGGTCGATCTCCAAGTGGGGCGCGTTCATCGACGACGTCGCCGGATTCGACAACGACTTCTTCAACATCAGCGAGCGCGAAGCGATCGCCATCGACCCCCAGCAGCGGCTCCTACTGGAGACCGCATGGGAAGCCGTCGAGCACGCCGGCATCGACCCGGCCACCATCTCGGAGTCCCTCACCGGGGTCTTCGTGGGGATGACGCACCAGGACTATCAACTGCTCGCCGCCGACGCCAACGCCGTCGAGGGCCCGTACGGCTTCACCGGAAGCAACTTCAGCTTGGCCTCCGGACGCATCGCCTATCACCTCGGAGTGCACGGTCCGGCGTTCACCGTCGACTCGGCCTGTTCGTCGAGCCTGCTCGCGGTGCACATGGCGTGCCGCAGCCTCGACGACCGCGAGAGCGACATGGCGCTGGCCGGTGGCGTCTCGATCATGCTCGAACCTCGCAAGATGTCCTCGGGCTCCGCCCAGGGCATGCTGTCGGCGACCGGTGCCTGCCATGCGTTCGACGTGAGCGCCGACGGCTTCGTCTCCGGCGAGGCGTCCGCGATGCTGCTGCTCAAGCGCCTCGACGACGCACTCGCCGACGGTGACGACGTGCTGGCGGTCATCCGCGGCACGGCGGCCAACCAGGACGGTCACACCGTCAACATCGCGACGCCGTCGCGGGACGCTCAGGTCAAGGTCTACGAAGCGGCCCTGGCAGCCGGCGGCGTCGACGGCGCCACCATCGGCATGGTCGAGGCACACGGCACCGGAACGCCGGTCGGCGATCCGATCGAGTTCGCCAGCCTGGCGGCCGTATACGGCAAGTCCGGACCGGTCGCACTGGGTTCTGCGAAGACCAACTTCGGGCACGGTCAGTCCGCGTCCGGCGCGGTCGGGCTCATGAAGGCGATCCTGTCGCTGCAGCACGGCGTGGTGCCGAAGAATCTGCACTTCACCTCGATGCCCGACGAGATCGCCGCCGTCGAGAGCAATCTCTTCGTGCCGACCGAGGCAACGCCGTGGCCCGTCGAGGGTGACCACCCGCGGCGCGCGGCCGTGTCGTCCTACGGCCTGTCCGGGACCAACGTGCACGCCGTCCTCGAGCAGGCGCCGGCCGGGAAGCCGGCCCGCACCGTCGACTCCGCGACCACACCGGAGCGGGTCGACGGCCCGCAGCTGTTCCCGCTGTCGGCCACCACGGCCGACGAGCTGCGCCGCACCGCAGGCCGGCTCGCCGACTGGGTCGAGAGCAGGGCCGAGGTCGAGGATCCCGACACCGAACTGGCCGACCTGGCCTACACGCTGGCGCGGCGACGCGCCCACCGTCCCGTCCGCACCGTCGTCCTGGCGCGGGACCGCGCCGAGCTGGTCGCCGAACTTCGTGCCGTCGCCGACGGGGACGCCCCGTACGAGGCCGCGGTCGACAAGGGTCAGCGCGGCCCGGTCTGGGTGTTCTCCGGACAGGGCTCGCAGTGGGCCGGCATGGGCTCAGCACTGCTCGCCGCCGAACCGGTGTTCGCCAGGACCGTCGCGGAGATCGAACCGCTGATCGCCGCCGAGTCGGGATTCTCGGTCACCGAGGCCATGTCCTCGGACCAGGTCGTCACCGGCATCGACAAGGTGCAGCCGACGGTGTTCGCCGTCCAGGTGGCGCTGGCCGCCACCATGAAGGCCCACGGCGTGACGCCCGGTGCTGTGATCGGCCACTCCATGGGCGAGGTCGCCGCGGCCGTCGTCTCCGAGGCGCTCTCCCTGGAAGACGGCGTCAAGGTCATCTGCCGTCGGTCGGTGTTGATGGCCACGCTCGCCGGGTCGGGAGCGATGGCTTCGGTGGAGCTGCCCGCTCAGCAGGTGCTCTCCGAGCTCGCCGCGCGCGGCGTCAACGACGTCGTGCTCTCGGTGGTCGCCTCACCGCAGTCCGCCGTCGTCGGCGGCGCCAAGGAGTCGGTCCGCAAGCTGGCCGCCGAGTGGGAGGCCCGCGGCATCATGGCCCGCGAGGTCGCCGTCGACGTGGCCTCGCACTCTCCGCAGGTCGACCCCATCCTCGACGAGCTGACCGAGGCACTCGAGGACCTCTCGCCGGGTGACCCGACGGTGCCGTACTACTCGTCGACGCTCTACGACCCGCGTGACCCCGCCGACTTCGACGCGTACTACTGGGCCGACAACCTGCGACATGCGGTCCGCTTCGCCGCCGCCGTCCAGGCCGCCCTGGAGGACGGCTACCGGGTGTTCGGCGAGCTCTCGCCCCACCCCCTGCTGACCTACGCGGTCGACCAGAACGCCCGCAGCCTCGACGTCCGTCTGGCGGCCCTGGCCAGCCTGCGCCGCGAGCAGGAGCTGCCGAACGGCCTACGCGACTTCGTCGCCGCCCTGCACGGCGCCGGTGCCGCACTCGACTTCGCCGCGCTGTGGCCGGTCGGTGCGCTCGTCGACGCCCCGCTGCCGACGTTCCACCACCCGCACCTGATGCTGACCAGGGAGGGACAGGAGCAGGGCGCGTCGACCCTTGCCGTCCATCCGCTGCTCGGGGCACACGTCCGGCTGCCCGAGGAGCCGGAACGCCACGTGTGGCAGTCCGACGTCGGCACCGACGCCCAGCCGTGGCTCGCCGACCACCAGGTGCACGGCGTCGCCGCCCTGCCCGGCACCGCCTACTGCGAGATGGCCCTCGCGGCGGCCCGCACCGTCTTCGGCGACGCGTCGGAGGCCCGCGACATCGCGTTCGAGGAGCTGCTGCTGCTCGAACCACACACGCCCATCTCCGCGGTCGCCGCGGTCACCGCGGACGGCCAGACCGACTTCCAGGTGACCACCCGGCTCGAGGGCGAGGAGGTCCGGCGCGCCACGGCGGTGCTGCACACCGTCGAGGACGCGTCCGAGCCGACCACCTACGACGTCGCCGCGCTGCTCGCCGAGCATCCCGTGGAGCTGACCGGTGCCGAGATGCGGGACTGGTACGACGCCAGGGGCATCCAGTACGGACCGGCGTTCACGGGCCTGACGTCCGCGCACACGACCCAGGGGCCCGGTGGCTCGGTGTTGGCCGAGGTGGCGCTGCCCAGCTCCATCCGGTCGCAGCAGGGCGCCTACGGCATCCACCCCGCGCTGCTCGACGTCTGCTTCCAGGCCGTCGGCGCACACCCCGACCTCCACACCGACGCCACCGGCACGCTGATGCTGCCGCTGGGCGTGCGGCGGCTGCGGGCGCATTCGTCGACGCGCAACGCCCACTACTGCTACGTGCAGCTGGTGAACGCCAGCGCCGGTTCGGTCGAGGTCGACGTCGAGGTCCTCGACGAGCACGGTGCGGTCGTGCTGACGGTCGCCGGCCTCCGCTTGGGCACCGGCGTCTCGGAGCAGGGGCTGCGCGACAAGCGGCTCAACGAGCGACTGTTGACCATCGACTGGCGCCGCCAGGAGCTGCCCGCCACCGACGTCGTCGGACACGGGCACTGGCTGCTGGTCAGCACGTCCGACGAGTCCGACATGCTGGCCCACCAACTCGCCGACGTGCTGAAGGCGGGCGAGGCCGACGTGACGGCGATGTCGTGGAGTTCCGACGGCGACCACGCCGCCAACGCCGAACTCCTGCGCCGGACGCTCGTCGCCCGGCCCAGCGCGGCCGTCGTGGTGATCCAGGACCCGCGGGCGGCCGAGGCCAACCTCGTCGCCGACGGAGCGGACCACGTCCGTCACCTGGTCCGCGTGACCAAGGTGCTGCCCGACGTCGCCGGCGAGCCGCCGCGGCTGTTCGTGCTCACCAGGGGTGCACAGACGGTGCTCCCCGGAGAGGTGCCGAACCTGGCCCAGGGCGGCCTGCGCGGACTCGTCCGGGTCATCGGGATGGAGCACCCGCGGATGCGGCCCACCCAGATCGACGTCGACGACGCCACCGACGTGAAGCTGATCGGCGCCGAGCTGCTGTCGTTGTCCGACGAGGACGAGACGGCCTGGCGCGACGGTCACTACTTCACCGCCCGTCTCAACGTCACGCCGCTGCAGCCCGAGGAACGCCACAGCACCGTGGTGCATCCCGACCGCGACGGCATGCGTCTGCAGATCCGCACCCCGGGAGACCTGCAGTCGGCCGAACTGGTCAGCTACGAACGGACCCCACCGGGACCCGGCCAGATCGAAGTGGCCGTGTCGGCGTCGAACCTGAACTTCGCCGACGTCCTCGTCGCCTACGGTCGCTACCCGTCCTTCGAAGGTCGCATGCCCCAGCTGGGTGCGGACTTCGCGGGCGTGGTGACCGCCGTCGGTGCGGGCGTGACCGACCACGAGATCGGTGACCGCGTCGCGGGCATCTCGGCGACGGGCGCCTGGTGCACGTTCGTCACGTGCGACGCGAACCTCGCGGTGCGCATTCCCGCCGAGTTGCCGGACGCCACTGCCGCCGCGGTTCCGAGCGCGCACGCCACCGCGTGGTACTCGCTGCACAACCTGGCCAGGATCAGCTCTGGCGACAAGGTCCTGATCCACTCCGCCACCGGCGGCGTCGGTCAGGCCGCCGTGGCCATCGCGCAGGCCGCAGGGGCGGAGATCTACGCGACGGCGGGCAGCCCTGATCGCCGAAAGATGTTGGCGGACATGGGTGTTGCGCACGTCTACGACTCACGCAGCACCAAGTTCGCCGAGGAGATCCGCCGCGACACCGACGGCTACGGAGTCGACGTCGTGCTGAACTCGCTCCCGGGTGCGGCACAGCGGGCCGGGCTGGAGTTGCTGACCTTCGGTGGCCGGTTCGTCGAGATCGGCAAGCGCGACATCTACGGCGACACCAAGATGGGGCTGTTCCCGTTCCGACGGAACCTGTCCTTCTACGCCGTGGACCTCGCTCTGCTGACCCTCGTCGCACCGGACACGCTGCGAAGCCTGCTCGAGGTGGTCTACCAGCAGATCGCCGACGGCGTCCTGCCCCCGCCGCAGACCACGCACTACCCGTTGGCCAACGGCGCCAACGCCATTCGCGCAATGGGTGCCGCCGAGCACACCGGCAAGCTGGTACTCGACGTCCCGCGCACGGGTCAGTTCGCCGCCGTGGTGCCCGCCGAGCGGGCGCCGGCGTTCCGGACCGACGGCGCATACGTCGTCACCGGCGGACTCGGTGGCCTCGGACTGTTCCTGGCCGAGAAGATGGCGGCGGCCGGGTGCGGCCGCATCATCCTCAACGGTCGGTCGGCACCGAAGCCGGAGACGCAGCGCGTCATCGATCGGCTCCGCAAGTCGGGTACCGAGGTCGAGGTCGAACTCGGCGACGTGTCCGACGCGGCGACGGCGGCCCGAATGGTGGCCGCGGCCACCGCGACGGGAATCCCGCTGCGCGGTGTGCTGCATGCCGCCGCGGTGATCGAGGACGCCACGCTCGGCAACATCACCGACGAACTGATCGACCGGGACTGGGCGCCGAAGGCGATGGGCGCGTGGCGACTCCACGAAGCCACCGCCACCGCGCCGCTGGACTGGTTCTGCTGCTTCTCGTCGGCCGCCGCGATGGTGGGTTCGCCGGGACAGGGTGCCTACGCAGCCGCCAACAGCTGGCTGGACTCCTTCGCGCGGTGGCGCCGCGCCCAGGACCTGCCCGCCCAGGTGGTCGCATGGGGCGCGTGGGCCCAGATCGGCGCCGGACAGGCCATGGCCGACAACGACGGCATGGCCATCGCCCCCGACGACGGGGCGTACGCCTTCGACACGCTGATGCGCCACACCCGGGTGTACAGCGGATACGCCCCGGTCGCAGGGGCGGCCTGGCTGACCGCGTTCGCGCAGACCAGCCCGTTCGCCGAAGCCTTCGCCTCGATGGGCCAGGATCGCTCCGGGTCGAGCGAGTTCCTCGAGGAGTTGCGGCTGTTGCCGCGCGAGGAGTGGGCCGCCCGCGTGCGGCGCCTGATCTCGGAGGAGATGAGCCTGATCCTGCGGCGTTCGGTCGACGCTGACCGGCCGCTGTCGGAGTACGGCCTAGACTCTCTCGGGACGTTGGAGTTGCGCACCCGGCTAGAGTCCGAGACCGGCGTGCGGATCGGCTCGACCGACGTCACCACGGTGCGCGGTCTCGCCGAGCGGCTCAGCGAGATGATCGCCGTGGATCTGGACGTCGACCCCGCCGTGCCGGCGGTGTCGCCATGACCATCGAATCAGCGCCGATGACGTCGCTCACCGAAGTTTCAGGACCAGGGGAGAGATAGATGGTTGCGATCAAGGCGATCCACGACTGGATCGGGACGTGCGGTGACGTGGTGTCCTGGCACCCGTCGCCCGCCAGCCGGGCGAAGGTGATGAACGCCCCGGTCAGTGCCGTGCCGCCCAGTTACCAGCAGGCTCAGCACATCCGTGGCTATCTGGACCACCTGTCCAAGGGCAGCGACATGGCCCGGCTCAACATCCCCGCCTGGGACATGCCGGGACAGTGCGACCTTCGGGCGATGTCTCACGTCGTCAACGCCTACCTGCGCCGTCACGACACGTACCACAGCTGGTTCGAGATGACCGACGACGGCGAGATCGTGCGCCGGACGGTCCAGAACCCCCGTGACATCTCCTTCGTGCCCACCAAGTACGGCGAGATGACGGCGACCGAGTGGCGCGAGCACGTACTCGGCACGCCCAATCCGCTGCAGTGGGATTGCTTCTCGTTCGGCATCATTCAGCGCGCCGACCACTTCACCTTCTACATCAGCGTCGACCACGTGCACACCGACGCGATGTTCATGGGTCTGGTGCTCGTCGAGATCCACATGATGTACGCGGCCCTGGTCAGCGGAGCGGGCCCGATTCCGCTTCCCACGGCGGGCAGCTACGACGAATACTGCGTTCGGCAGAGCACCATGCTGTCCAGCCTCACGCTGGAGTCGCCCGAGGTACGGGAGTGGATTCGGTTCGCCGAGGCCAACGACGGCACGTTGCCGCACTTCCCGTTCCCGCTCGGTGATCCGCCGTGGTCGAAGACCGGTGACCTGCTGACCGTCCGACTGTTGGACAAGCAGCAGTCCGACCGGTTCGAGGCCGCCTGCTCGGCGGCTGGCGCCCGCTTCATCGGTGGCGTATTCGCCTGCGCGGCAATGGCTCAAGAGGCACTCACGGGCTCCACGGACTACCACGTGATCACCCCGACCACGACGCGGTCCACGCCCGAGGAGTTCCAGACCACCGGCTGGTTCACCGGTGTCGTCCCCGTCTCGGTGACCGTCGACCCCGCGTCCTTCGGCGACACCGCCCGTGCGGCGCAACGCTCGTTCGACGATCGGATGTCGTTGGGGCCCATTCCCTTCGACCGCGTGCTCGAACTGGCCGGCGAAGAACACGGGTTGCGCGCGCCGGATCCCGGCGTGCCGATGGTGTCGTTCCTCGACGCCGGCCTGCCGCCGCTGTCGCCGAGCATCATCGCCGAGTGGGAACGGATGAACGGCAGGGTCTTCAGCGACGCCCGTTCCGCGTACCAGATCGGGCTGTGGGTCAACCGCGGCGAGCGGGAGACCTCCGTCACCGTGGCGTTCCCGGACAATCCGATCGCCCGGGAGTCCGTGGACCGCTACCTGGCGGCCATGGTCGCGGTGTACCTCAGCGTCGCCGACGGTGCGCTGGCAGCACCCAGCCGTGCTCACGTGCGGCATGGGGAGGCACTGCGCCGCAACGCCGTTCGTGACCGCGAGCCGCTGTTGCCCATGGCCAAGGGCTGAGCACCCGTGTCGACGGAGACTCGGCCGGACACCGACTCCCTGCTCGACTACGTCGACCAGGCGTTGTTCCTCGGCCTGCGCGCCACCGGACAGTCCGCGGCCATGCAAATGGTTTGGGTCTACGAGGACGCGCCCGACTGGGCTGAACTGCGGCGTTTTCATCAAGACTTCGGCTTCGGCTTGGCGGGCAGGCTGATCGAACCGTCGGTGCTCCCGTTCGGCAGGCACCGCTGGGTGTCCTCGCTGGGTCCCGCCGCTCCGCTGGACGTGGCCGTCACCCCACGGCCGCGGGCCGAGCTCAGCGACTGGATCGACGAACGGGCCCAACTGCCGATCGACCCGGAGCACGGACCCGCCTGGCACATGGCCGTGCAGCCGCTGACCGACGGGGCGACGGCCGTCACCCTGGTGGGCTCGCATTGCATCGGCGACGGGGGAGCGGCGTTCCTCTCGGTGTTCGAGGCCGTCATGGGCGCTCGCCGTGACCTGGGGTATCCGTTGCCACGGTCGCGCACCCGGCGTCAGGCGTTGATCGCCGACGCCCGTCAGACGGTGCGTGACCTCCCCGAGGTGGGGCGGACCCTCGTCGCGGCCGCGAAGTTCCTCCGGGCCAAGCGCCGGGAGAGCGTGGGCACCCCCAAGCCGGCACCGAAGACCGCAGTCGACCGCCCCAACGAGACGGTGATCGTGCCCGCCGTCTCGGCATTCGTCGACTTGGCGCAGTGGGATGCCCGCGCGGAAGCCCTTGGTGGCAACGGCCATTCCCTGCAGGCGGGTCTCGCGGCGCGGCTTGCGGTGCATCAGGGCCGGGCGCTCTCCGCCGACGGCACGGTCGGGCTGATCGTTCCGATCAACGACCGCACCCTGGAGGACACCCGGGCCAACGCGGTGAAGTTGGCCTACGTCCGCGTCGACCCGACGCACGTCGCCAAGGACCTCACCGACACCCGCACCGCGGTACGGGAGGCGCTGAAGGTGATGCGCGAGCAGCCGGACGAGGCGCTGGCCCTGCTGCCGTTGAACCCGTTCGTCCCGAGGGTCGCCGTCCGGCACACCGCGGACCTGGCCTTCGGCTTCACCGATCAGCCCGTGTCGAGTTCCAACGTCGGGGACCTGCCGGTGCAGGTCGCCAGTCCGGGTGGCGCGCCGGCGCAGCAGGTGATGCTGCGCGGCATCGACCAGCACATCACCCGCGGGGTGCTCGAGGAGCGCAGCGGGTTGTTGACGGTCGTGTCGGGACGGCTGGACGGCAAGGTCACCATCACCGTCGTCGGCTACCAGCCCGGTGCCGAGAACACCAAGCAGGCCCTGCGCGACCGGCTCGCCGCCGTGTTCGAGGAGTTCGAACTCACCGGGGTGATCGTGTGAGCGACCGGTTGGCCTACATCGACCAGGCGACGTTCCTCTCGATGCAGGCGACCGGCCGCTCTCAGTTGGTCCAATACGTGTGGGTCTACACCCATCCGGTCGACATGGAACGGTTGCGGCGGTTCCACCGCAACGTCGGACACGGATTTGCCGGGCGCCTGATCGAGCCGTCGATTCTGCCGTTCGGACGGCATCGTTGGGTCGCCGCGACCGGCCCGGCGGCGCCCCTCGACGTCGACGACGCCCGCGCTCCCGGCGAACTGGGCACGTGGCTCGACGAGCGGTCCCAGCGTCGCGTCGACCCGGTCGCCGGACCGGGGTGGCACCTGGCCGCGCTCCCCATGACCGACGGCACGACGGCGGTCACCCTCGTCGCCTCGCACTGCCTGATGGACCACGGGGCGTCGGTGAGCACGCTCGTCGACGCCATCTGCGACGCGCCGCGCGACTTCCGCTGCCGCCTGCCTCGATCGCGGACACGGCGTGCGGCCCTGGCCGCCGACGCCCGACAGGTGGCCCGCGACCTGCCCGACTTCGGGCGCACCGTCGTCGCCGCGGCGAAGTTCGCCTACCGCAGTCGCCACCAGATCTCGGCCTCGAACGCCGCGCGGCCGCAGGCGGTGGCCGACGGCCCGGACGGCCCACTGGTGCTGCCCGCGGTGTCGGCCGTCGTCGACGCCGCGGACTGGGACGCCCGTGCCGGCGAACTGGGCGGGACCACCTACTCGCTGCTGGCCGGTTTCGCGGCCGTGCTGGGGGAGCGGATGGGTCGGGCGCGACCCTCGGACGGCAAGATCACGCTGCTCATCGCGTTGAGCGACCGCGACGGGCCCGACGACCGACGCGGCAACGCGATGCAGATCGCCACGGCCACGGTCGACCCCACCTCGGCCACCGCAGACCTGACGACGGCCAGATCGGCTGTCCGAGAAGCGCTCTCCACCGTCCGGGAGGGCCTCGACGACAAGCACGCGCTGCTGCCCATCACGCCGTACGTGCCGCTGCGGGCGGTGCGGCGCACGGCCGAGGTCATCTTCGGCGATCTCCCGGTGTCGTGTTCCAACCTCGGCGAGGTCCCGGCTGAGATGGCCCGCGCCGACGGCACCGACGCCGAGTTCATGCTGTTTCGGCCCGTCGACCAGGGCGTCACCCGGGCCGCTCTGGAGCGGGCCGGCGGCCAACTCGTGGTCGCGGCCGGACGCATCGCCGGCAACGTGTCGCTCAACGTCGTGGGCTACGAGGTGGGCGCGGCGAACACCCGGGAGTGGTTGACCGACACGGTCAGTCGCACCCTCGCCGACTTCGGCCTGAAGGGCACCGTCATCTAGCCTGGCGGCGTTCTGCCGCCGCCTCCAGCAGATCGGCCGCCGTGGCAAGGCTCTGCGCCGGGGTGGTCATGCGCTGGGCGGTGACGCGGGCCCGCTCTCGGTAGTCCGCACTCAACGCGGTCTGCAACGCCTTGGTCAACGTCCGTGCCGAGGTACGCGAGAACCGTTGAGCGACACCTACCTTCATGCGGTTGATCTGATTAGCCCACACCGGTTGGTCTGCCGAGACCCAGAGCACCACCGTCGGGACGCCGGCGCGCACGCTGGCGGCGGTGGTGCCCGCACCGCCGTGGTGCACCACCGCGCGGCAGGCGGGAAAGATCTTCGAGTGGTTCACCGCGCCGACGAGCTTGACGTCGTCGCCGTGCGGCACGTCGTCGACGTCGAGGACCCCCGTGCTGATCAGCGCCCGTTCGCCGAGTTCGGCACACACCGACGTGATCATCGCGATCGCCTTGGCTGGTGATTCGACGGGCATGCTGCCGAACCCGAAGTAGACGGGCGGGGTGCCCGCCGCGACCCAGTCGGTGAGTTCGTCGTCGCCAGAGGTGGGCAATTCCAAGGAGATCGACCCGATCAACGGCCGGCGGCCGCCCCATTCCTCCTGTAGGCCGGGGAAGAACTGTTCGTCATAGGCCTGTAGTTCCAGGGTGCCGCCCTCCACGATGCGACGGACGGCCCGCACGTGGGCCTCGGGTAGCCCCAACGCCCGGCGCTGGGCGTCCTCGGCCGCCTTGAGTACGTGCCAGTGCCCCCATTCGACGGCCGACCAGCCCGTGCGAAGCACCGGCTCCGGCAGCCGGACGGGAAGCACCCGGGTGTTCATCCGCATCGGAAAGTAGTGCAACGCGGCCAGCTGAACGTCGTGCGCCTCCGCGACGTTCGCGGCAACCTCCTGATACGTGGTGCCGGTGAGGATCAGGTCGGCGTCCGCGGCGAGGCCGGCGAGCGTCTCGCTCATCTCCGCCCAGCCCTCCGTGACGTACTCGCGGCTGCGGCGCAACACCGTCAGCGGGTTTTGAAGCTTCCACCAGTCGCGGAAGACGTCGGCATCCAGTTGCTGCTGCGAGTCGACGCCGTACTCCTCGGGCTCCGGCAGACCGGCGGACTCGACGAAGCCAACGAGGTTCGGCGGGACCGCGATTCGCACCTGGTGGCCGCGACGGAGCAGTTCCCGGGCGACGGCGGCACACGGCTCTACGTCGCCCCGGGTGCCGTGCACGGCGACGGCGAATCTCATCGAGCCAGAACCGGTCGATTGGTACGAAATGTGTTGATTTTCAGACGATCTTCCCGTTTCGTACGTGGCACACACGATTAGAGCACGCGGCCCCTGCGAACGTCACCGCGAGTGCGCTGGGAGCCTCCGTCGCTTCGACCGGCACCGTTGCTGGCCGGTGTAACCTCACATGATGCTTAGCCGCGGCGGAATTCGTGGCGTCTCCGTTCACGAGGCGTTCGAGTCGCTGGGACGTTTCGTGGTCCGGCGGCCGATCGCGATCATCGTCTTTTGGCTGGCCCTGCTCGGTGCGCTCTTCTTGTTGATCAGTCCGCTGTTCGTGGTGGCACAGCAGAATCCCCCGGATCTGCTGCCGAAGGACTCGGCCTTCCTGGCGGCCAGCGAGCACATGAAGTCGGCGTTCAAGGAGGCCGACGGCGGCAATCTCGCGATCGTCGTGTTGACCAACGAGAACGGTCTCACGGCCGCCGACGAAGACACCTATCGGAAGCTCGTCGCCGCCCTTCGTGCCGACACCGCGAACGTCACCTCCACGCAGGACTTCGTGGCGATTCCCGAATTGCGCGACACGATGACCAGCAAGGACAAGAAGGCCTGGACACTTCCGGTCAGCCTGCCGGGGGTCATGGGGTCCGGCCCCGGACAAGCCGCCTACCAAAACGCGATAGCCACGGTGAAGCGGGTCACCGAGGGCTCGGACCTGAAGGCCAACGTGGTGGGGGCTGCCGCCACCCTCGACGATCTCAACAAGCTGGGCGAGCACGACCAATTCATCATCGAGGTCTCCACCGTCGTGACGATCTTCACCATCTTGGTGATCGTCTACCGCAATCTGGTGGCGATGCTGATGCCGTTGGTGACCATCGGTGTGTCGATGGGTGTCGCGCAGCAAGTCGTCGCGGGCCTTGGCGAACTCGGCCTCCCGATCGGTCCACAAACCATCGTGCTGATGACGGGCATGATGATGGGCGCTGGCACCGACTACGCGGTATTCCTCTTCAGTAGATACCAGGAGTGTCTGCGCAGGGGCATGCCATCCGACGACGCGGTGGTCTACTCGCTGGGGACCATCGGCGAGGTGATCGCGGGGTCCGCGGCGACTGTCGCGCTGACCTTCATGGGTCTGTCGTTCGCCACGCTCGGGGTCTTTCTGACCGTCGGCCCGTCGCTGTCGGTGACGATCATCATCGCCGTGGTGGCGGCCATGACGTTCCTGCCCAGCCTCATGGTGCTTGCGGGACGACGGGGCTGGATCAAGCCCCGCAAGGACATCACGGGCCGGTTCTGGCGAACGTCGGCCGTGCGAATCGTGCGCCGGCCCAAGCAGTATCTCGCCGTCAGCCTGGCGATCCTGCTGGCCCTCGCGGGATGCGCCACGTTGGTGAAGTACAACTACGACGACAGGAAGAACCTGCCGGCCGACGCGGA
>Ga0209051_1001290_pt1 | contig 22141 bp, 20 predicted proteins | sample AraplaCvi_mMS_r2_2_FD_184286 | JGI IMG/M metagenome (GOLD analysis project Ga0209051, IMG submission 184286) | Arabidopsis root microbial communities from North Carolina, USA - plate scrape MF_Cvi_mMS_r2 (SPAdes) (version 2) | ecosystem: Host-associated > Plants > Roots > Endosphere | place...
TTTTTCGCTTTCTTCAACTTCTTGTCGCACCCCGCAACCTTCGCTGCGAGACGCTGAAGCTGCTTCAGCGGAGCCTTCGATTATGCACTGCTTTTTCAAACCGCGTCAACTTCGAAGAAGATTTTTTCGACTTTCATCTTCTTGCTTTCCGCTCCTGGGAGCGGCTGCCTGAAGTGCTTTGCAGCGTTGTCAGCCGAGCCCACGAGTATATGCCAAATTCCGGGTCCTGCAAGACTGCGGTGAACAAAATCGGCGTCGGGGCCTTTCCCTCCGGGGACGGCGCTTCGCGCCGCCCCCGGAGGGAAAGGGAGGCTCCTCCGATAATCCATGCCACATGGCACTCATCACACTCCTTAACGCCCAACTCGCGTTCGGTCACGTCCCGCTGCTCGATCATGCGGACTTCTCTCTTCTGGAATCGGAGCGTATCGGCCTGATCGGGCGCAATGGTGCCGGCAAGTCTTCCCTGCTCAAGATACTGGGTGGCCTGGAGAAGACGGACGACGGCACGCTCCAGCTGCAGCAGAACTTGCGCATCGCATTCGTCGCCCAGGAACCCCAGCTGGACATGGACGCCGACGTATTTACGGCCGCAAGCCAGGGGCTGGCCCCAGTCATCGCCATACGGGATCTCTATCTTTCCGGTGCGGAGGGCCTGGACTTGGATGCGCTGCAGTCCCAGATCGAAGCTTTCGACGCCTGGAACTGGGAGCAGCGCGTGGAGGAGACGCTGCATCGGCTCCACCTGGACCGCGACGCCCGGATCGGCTCTCTCTCCGGCGGCACCCGCAAGCGGGTCGCGCTGGCCCAGGCGCTGGTCGCCGCGCCGGACGTTCTTCTATTGGACGAACCCACCAACCACCTGGACCTGGACTCCATCGAATGGTTGGAACAATTGCTGATCGACTTCAAGGGAAGCGTCGTCACCGTCACCCATGACCGCAGCTTCCTGAACCGCGTGGCCACCCGCATCGTGGAGCTGGACCGGGGCAAGCTGAATTCCTACCCAGGCAACTTCGAGCAGTACCTGCTGCAAAAGGAAGAGCAGCTCGCACAGGAAGCGGTCATCAGCGCCAAGGCGGACAAGCTCCTTGCACAGGAAGAGATCTGGATCCGCAAGGGCGTGGAGGCGCGCCGCACCCGTAGCCAGAGCCGCATCAGCCGCCTGGAAGCCCTGCGCGCAAGCCGCGCGGCGCGCCGGGAGGTGCAAGGCAGCGTCAACATGGACGTGGCGTCGGGCCAGAGCAGCGGCAAGATCGTGGCCGAGCTCGCCGAGGCGACCAAATCCTTCGGCGAAAAGACCGTGATCCGCAAGTTCACGGGCACCATCCTGCGCGGCGACAAGGTTGGCCTGCTGGGCCCGAACGGGGCGGGCAAGACCACGCTGCTCAAGCTGATCCTGGGCGAGCTCGAGCCGGACAGCGGCAAGATCCGCCGCGGCACCAACCTGCAGGTGGCGTATTTCGACCAGATGCGCGACAAGCTCGACCTCGATGCGACGCTGGAGGACTTCATCAGCCCGGGCAGCGAATGGATCGAGATCGGCAGCCAGCGCAAGCACGTGAAGAGCTACCTTTCGGACTTTCTCTTCTCCCCCGCGCGCGCCAATTCGCCGGTTCGCTCCCTGAGCGGCGGCGAACGCAACCGGCTGCTGCTGGCGCGCCTGTTCGCGCGCCCTGCCAATGTGCTGGTGCTCGACGAACCGACCAACGACCTGGACATCGACACGCTCGAACTGCTCGAAGGCCTGCTGCAGGACTACGACGGCACCGTGTTCCTGGTCAGCCACGACCGCACCTTCCTGGACAACGTGGTGACCAGCACGATCGCCTTCGAGGGCGACGGCCACTGGCGCGAGTACGAGGGCAGCGTGCAGGACTGGCTGATCCAGTCGAAGCGCGCGCGCGAGATCGCGGAGCAAAGGCAGGCCGCCGGCGCCGCGCCTGCCTCCTCGCCGCCCGCACCGGCACCCGTCGCCACCGAGCCGGCGCCCGCGCGTCCGGCCGGCGCCGCGCGCAAGAAGCTCAGCTACAAGGAGCAGCGCGAGCTCGAGGCGCTCCCGGCGCAGATCGAGGCGCTCGAGGCCGAGCAGAAGCGCATCGGCGAAATGCTCGAGCTCGACGGCGGCGCCATCTACGCCACCGACGCTTCGCGCGCGGCCGAGCTGAGCCAGCGCCATGCCCAGATCGACGACGAGTTGCTGGCCGCGCTGGAACGCCAGGAAGAGCTGTCCGTCGGGCGCTAGTCCATTGGTTCTACGCCGGACTGTCCCGCCGTCCCACGCCGGGGCGGCGCCGACTGGGATATATATGCGGCTTCCAAGCTCCGGGAACGCCGCATGTCTTCCTTCTACGCGCTCTTTGGCCGATCCATTGCGCTTCTTGTCCTCGTCCTGCAGGGCGCCTGCGCACAGCTGCCCGAGCACGTCGACCGGCCGGTTTCGACCGCGCTTTCCTCGCCCAACGGCACCGCGCTGGAGGCCTTGGTGCAGCAGCGGCGCAAAGCCGACGGCGCGCGCTTCGAATCCGGCTTCCTGCTGCTCGCGGGACCTCCGGCCGCCTACGGCAGCCGGCTCGCTCTGATCGAAGGCGCGCAGAAAACGCTCGACCTGCAGTACTACGCCATCCATGCCGACGCCAGCACCGGCCGGCTGGTGCGGGGAGTCCGGGCGGCGGCCGAGCGCGGCGTGCGGGTGCGGATTCTGCTCGACGATCTGCACAGCACCGGGCGCGATGCGCTGGTGCTGGGCCTGGCTTTCGTGCCCAACATCGAGATGCGCCTGTTCAACCCGCTGGCCGGCGCGCGCGGGTCTTCGTTCGCTCGCGCGCTCAACTCGATCGGCGATGCCTCGCGGATCCAGCAGCGGATGCACAACAAGCTCTTTCTCGCCGACAACGTGCTCGGCGTCACCGGCGGGCGCAACCTGGGCGACGCCTATTTCGGCAATGCGCTGAAGGGCAACTACATCGACGTCGACATCCTGGCGGCCGGGCCGATCGTGCGGGACCTGTCGCGCAGCTTCGACAGCTACTGGAACAACGAACGCGCCTATCCCGTCCAGTCGCTGGTCAAGCGCAGCGAACTGGAAGCCATCCGCGAGCGCGCGCAGCAGGCCGACCGGGAACTGGCCGACGAATCGGCCCGTGCGCAGAACTCACCGCCGCCGGCAACACCCGAGGCAGAACCGAAACCAGGCGCCGCCCCCACTCCGGCACAGCTCGCCCGCGCCTGGGACGAAAAACCGATGGACCTGCAAACCGCCCGCTTCGTCTGGGCGCCCGCGGTGATGCTCGCCGACCAGCCCGGAAAGATCCCGGCCGACAAGGGCGCCGAGACGACGAGGGCGCCGGGCCTGGTCGTGAGCCAGCCCGGGGACGCCGCCAGTTCGTCGCGGCGCGCGGCGGCGCTCGAAACCAGCTCCGACCTTGCCGCGGGCAGCGACACGGTGGTCGAAGGCCTGCTGCAGCTGATCGGCCAGGCCCGCAACGACCTGCTCATCATCTCGCCCTACTTTGTGCCCGGCCCGGACATGAAGCAGGCCTTCGCTGCGGCTCGCAGCCGGGGCGTGCGCATCCGCGTGCTGACCAACTCGCTGTCGTCGAACGACGCGCCGGTGGCGCACGTCGGCTACTCGCGCCATCGCGAGGACCTGCTCAGGATGGGCGTGGAACTCTACGAGCTGCGCAGCGAGCAGGCCAGCGTCGGCAACGCCTTCGGCTCGTCGGGCAGCGGCGGCAGCCTCGGCGAATCGCGCTCGATGCTGCATTCGAAGGTGCTGGTGATGGACGGCCGGCTGCTGGTGGTCGGCTCGATGAACCTGGACCTGCGCTCGCAGCTGCAGAACACCGAGATCGCGCTGCTCGTGCGCAGCGCCGAGCTCTCGCGCGCGGCGTCCGCCCAGATCGAGCGCGGCATGCGCGAGGGCTCATGGCGGGTCGAGCTGAACGATGGCTCGCTGGTCTGGCGGGCGCCCGAAGGCAGCGGACTGAAGGACACTTCCACCGAGCCCGACGCCAGCCTGACCCTGCGCCTGCTGCTGCGGCTGTTCGGGCCGCTGGCGCCGGACCAGCTGCTGTAGGGCGCAGCCGTCAGTGCTTGTGCTGATGGGCCGGCGCGGCGGCGTCGGCCCCTTCGGGCGCGCCCACCGGCAGGTTCAGCTCGAGCGAGCTCTTCTGGCCCTTGGCATCCTCGAAACGCAGCGTCATCGGGACGGTCGAACCCTTGGCCAGCGCCTGCTTCAGGTCCATCATCATCACGTGGTAGCCGCCCGGCTTGAGCTCGACGGTCTGGCCGGCGGGCAGGTCGAGGCCGCCCGGCAGCTCGCGCATCTTCATGGTGTCGCCTTCCATCTTCATCTCGTGCACCTCGGCCACGCCGGCGGCCGGCGTCGTGATGCCGACTAGCCTGGCGCCGGTGGGCGCGGTGAGCTTCATGAAGGCCCCGGTGCCGCTCTGGCCCGGCACCGACTGGCGCACCCAGCCATCGCGCACGTCGACCGTGGCCACGCCCTGCGCCACCACATCGAGCCTGGCGGCAGGGCTCTTGAGCCCCGCGGTCGAACTGCCCGAGGCCGGCACTTCCGCCCAGTCGATGCTGCCCACGTCGCAGGTCTGCAGCACCTTGAACCACAGCGGGCCGGGGGTGCCGGGCACCTTGCCGCGCAGCACGAACTCGGCGCGCTCGCTGGCGGGCAGCGCGGCCTGGGGGCTTTCGGCGGTCCAGCGCACTTCGCCGTCGCCGGCGTTCTTCTGCACGTCGAGCTTCCAGCCCTTGCGCGCCTGCGCGTCGCTCAGCAGGAAACCCTTGGGCAGGCGCACGGCCAGGCCGGTGGTGGCCTTGGCGCCTTCGCAGGCGTGGCCGACACGGAAGGCCGCGCTGTAGTCGCTGCCGACGGTAACGCCGCCGCGAGGCAGGGTGACATGGGCGAACGCGGCGGCCGTGCCTGCCAGCAGTGCGCATGCGGCAGCGGTCTTCAGGATGAGGCGTGGGTGGTTCATTGCGGGAACTCCTTGAAAAAATCGGTGAAGAGAATCAGAGGTCGAACTTGAGTTCGGCCACATAGGTGCGTTGCGGATAGGGGTGGAAGGCCCAGTACTTGTTGTTGTTGAGGTTGTCGATGCCGAAGGCGGCGCTCCATTGCCGGTCGATCCGGTAGCGGATGCGCGCATCGACCACGAAGAATTTCGAGAAGCCCATGTAGGCCGCGCCGTTGCCGTCGATGTTGTCGAGCGTGCCGTACTGCTTGCCGCTGTAGCGTGCGCCGACGGTGTAGCTCCATCTCGCATCGGGCCGGTAGGTGGCGAGCAGCGTGGCCCGCAGCTTCGGCACGCGCGGCTGTTCGCGGCCGACGCTGGCGGGAAAACCGCTGTTGGCCGCGATCTTCGAGCGCGTCAGCGTGAGGCTGCCGCTCAGGTCCAGCCCCTTCACGCCCACGTCGACCGCGTTGAGCGCCACCTCCAGCCCGCGGGTGCGGATGGCATCGACGTTCTGCACCGTGCTCACGAGATTGGTGAGGGCCTGGCTGTAGAGCGCATCCTTGGTGTTCTCGAAAAAGAGCGTGGTGCGCAGCACGCCGTCGAGCCCCCGGCCTTTCAGATCGCGCTCTGCGCTGAGCTCCGTGGTCCACGAGCGCTCCGGACGCAGGTTGGGATCGGTGTTGACGATGCGGCTGCCGTCGATCGAGCCCTGGTAGAGCTCGCTCACGGTCGGCATGCGCACGGCCCGGCCGGTCGATGCCTTGAGCAGCCAGTCCGGCGTGGCCTGCCAGGCAAGCGCGGCCTTGGGCGAGTCGTAGCTGTTCCTGCGCGGTGCAAAGTCGAGCAGCCTCGTGGCGTTGCCGAGCTGGCCTCCATAGGCTTCCCAGCGTTCGTGGCGCAGGCCGAGCGTGGTCTTCCAGTCCTTGGCGAAGCGCCAGGTGTCCTGCACGTAGAGCGACTGCAATCGGGTGTTGCCGTTGAAGGCGGAGAACGGCGACACGGCCGGCCCCGCGATCCAGTCGAAGGTGTTGCCGACGCCGGTGCGCAGGCGGGCCGTGTCCTGCTGGAAGCCGAAGTCGACCACGTGCGCGCCCACGCCCTCGGTCGAGCCGGTGGGCCGCCATGTGCCGGCGGCCTTGAAGGTGTGCCAGCCGGAGCCGCCCATGTCGGTGGTGCGGCCCGGTCCGCCGTTGAAGGCACCGGGCAGCGGCGTGGTGGGCGTGCGCGAGGTGTCGCGCGCATAGTCGAACAGGCTCGCGGCCACTTCCCAGTCGAACACGCCCCCGGTGTGGCTCTTCGCCGAAAGGCCATGCATGTAATGGGTGAGCGCGGTCTCGGTCGGCGCCAGCGCGGCGCTCGGCGCATCGAGGTTGTAGCTTCGCCCGGCGAAGTTCACGCGCCCCGAATACACCGGCCGGCCGAAGGCATCGCGCAGGTAGGTGTCGACGCCGCCGTGCGTGGTGTTGTTCCAGGCGCCGAGCGTGTAGGTGGCGCGCACCGTGGGAGAGAAGTCGTAGGCCAGCTTGAGCTTGGCCTGCTCCTGCGTGGTGTCGTAGATCGTCGAGCCGCCCACCAGCCACCAGGGCTGGTTCGACGGGTTCAGCCCCGGCACCGCGCCCGTGACCGGCGTGCCGGCGTTGCCCAGGGCGCCGGCGCTCGCGAGGCGGTTGCCGAACACCAGCGCCTGCCCTTTGCTGTGGGTGCGCGAGGCGCTGAGCCACCACGACCAGTCGCCGCTGCGGCTGCCCAGCGAGAGCTCGAGTTGCTGGCCGGCGGGTGAGGAATGGCTGCCGTACAGGTCGAAGTTCGAGGCGAAGCTGCTGAGCTTGGCGTGCGCTTCGAGTTTCGTGGGCATGCGCGTCACATAGTCGACCACGGCGCCGACCGAGTTGCCCGGGTAGGCCGCCGAGAACGGCCCGTACAGCACGTCGACCCGCTCGATCTCTTCGGGCGACACCATGCCCCAGCGCGGCGCGTAGGTCGCGCCGTTGCCCAGCGGGTTCGACAGCATGATGCCGTCGGCGTACACCATCGAGCGCGCGCTGTTGCCGGTGCCCGAGGCGCGTGTGGCAAGCACCGCATGGTTGAAATCGCCGATGTAGCGCTTGCGCACCACCAGGCTGGGCAGGTACTTGAGCGCGTCTTCGCCGTCGGTGGCGTTGACGGTTTCGGCGATCTGCTCGTGCGTCACGCCCTCGATGGTGGTCGGAATCTGGGTCGGCAGCGAGGTCGGGCGGCCGTCGCTGACCGTGACGGTGCTCAGGGTGCGCGCAGCGCTGCCGCCGGATGGATCAGGCGCGTCCTGCGCCCACGCGGGCGCGCCAAGGGGAAATGCCATGGCGATCGCCACGGCGCGGGAATGCTTTTTCACTGGAAACCTGCTCCACGAACTTCAAGCCGGACAGGCCGCATGCCCCCCTCGAATCGGGCGCAGTCGGCGACGGTTTTGACAGCTTCAGGAGAAGGCGGGAGGTCCGCGCGCCGGCAGCGGCGCGGCGGTGGCCGCGGCCAGGCGCGCGGCGGGAATGGACTGGACCACGCGGCCCAGCGGCAGGGGAAGGTCGAAAGCGGCGGCGGCCGGCGACGGCGGCGGTGCGCCGGTCAGCACGCACAGCGGGCAGTCCATGTGCGATGCGCCCATCTCCTGCACGCCGTCTTCGGTGTGGACCACCGCCTTGATCGAGCCGGCGCTCGAGCACACCAGTTCGACGGCCTGCGGATGCACGATCGGCGAGGCCACCGCCGCGCCGATCGAGAGCGCAAACCACAGCAGCACCCAACGGCCGACGAGGCCGAGGAAGCGGGGATGGTTTCGCAGCAGGTGCATGGCGCTGGCGATTATCGGCGTTGTTTGCTCTTTGGTGCCGGTGCGCGCTGGGCGGACCTGGCATTGCCCGTGCTCCGGGTTCCCGAGGCCTTGGCGCCGGAAGCTTTGGCGCCGCGATTGCTCCTGGCCCCTTGCGCGCCGCGGGCGCTCGCCTTTGGCGCGGGCGCCGTCGGCACCGCGACGGGCGGCTGCGCCACCAGCGGAACCGCCGCCACCTGGAATCCGCGCGCCGCCAGCAGCGCCGGCAGCCCCTGCGGGCCGACCATGTGCAGCGCGCCCACCGCAGCGAACACGCGCTGGCCGCCCGCGTGCATGCGCTCGATGCCGTCGGCCAGGCCGGGATTGCGCTCGTCCAGCAGGCGCTTCATGAGCCGCTGCTCGGCCGGCGTGTTGAGGCAGTTGCACCACTCGGGGTAGCGGCCGAGCCTGTCCGCGTCGCCGCGTGCCCAGATGTCGGCCAGCTCCTTCATCTGCGCGCGCAGCTGGCCCGATTCCAGTTCGGTCAGGGCCGCGTCGATCTGCTCGGCCTCTTCGGCCTCGGAACCGCCGGTCAGCGCCTTCAATTGCGCGGCGGCGTTTTCGAGGGCGAACACCGGCTTGCTGTTGTTGCGCGCGGAAACCGCCAGGGCCTCGTCGGCGCCGAATTCGGGGTACAGGCCATCCGCGCGCGCCACCAGGCCCGCCAGCGACATGACCTGCAGGATGGGCTGCAGCCCCGCGGTCTGGCCGGGCGGCACGCAGGCCGCCTCGTTCTGGCGCGCCAGCCGCTGTGCGCGCTCGCCGCTGAGCAGCCGCGCGACCACGGCCGGGTCGGCCTGCTGCGTCAGGGGCTGCATCGCGACCGGGTCGCGCACGTCGAGTTCCAGCGCGAGCGCATCGCTCTGCTCCAGCGCCTTCTGCACCGTGGGCCCGGGCCGCACCCACTCGGCGCGCCCGAGATGAATGGTTCCATAGAGCCAGGATGTGCGCCCGTCGCGCTCGGCGCGCCACAGCAGGCCGCGGTCGGCCGCATTCCACTGGCCGACGGCGGCACCGGGCTTTCCGAGGCTGGCAATGGCGGACGGCGGGCAGGCGCCCTGCGCCGCCAGTGCGAAAACGCAGCAGGCGCCGGCCAGCGCGAGGCGCGGCAGGCGCAAGAGTACAGACGCCTGCATGCGCGCCTTCAAAAGGGTGTCGCGCCTCGGCGCAACCAGGATCCGGAGTATCCGCAAGGCTTGCTCCACGATGAAAGAAAGTCCGGCATTCTCACAGCACCGCTGCCCATAATCCGGAACATGCAGAGCATCTTCCATCTTGCCTTCCACGTCCGCGATCTCGATGCGGCCCGCCGCTTCTATGGCCAGGTTCTCGGCTGTGCCGAAGGCCGCAGCACCGACACGTGGGTCGATTTCGACTTCTTCGGCCACCAGATCTCGCTGCACCTGGGCGAACCCTTCGCCACCTCGCGCACCGGCCGCGTCGGCGACGCGATGGTGCCGATGCCGCACTTCGGCATCGTGCTTGCCCTGCCCGACTGGCAGGCACTTGCGCAGCGGCTGAAAGACGCAGGCACCGACTTCGTGCTCGAACCGCAGGTGCGTTTCGAGGGCCAGCCGGGCGAGCAGTGGACCATGTTCTTCTGCGACCCGTTCGGCAATCCGATCGAGGTCAAGGGCTTTCGCTCCCTGGCAGCGCTCTACGACAAATGAACCCTCCGCCCCGAGCCGCTCCCAGCCGGCTCGCAGCCACTGCGGGCAGCGGTACAAGCGCATTCCGGATCGCGGCCGCCGCACTCTGGCTCTTGGCGGCGGGCCCCGCCCACGCGGTCCTCGATTGCGAGCTCAACGACCGCAAGGTCAATCCCTCCGACGGCAGCAGCACCTCGGGCAAGACGGGGCTGATGCGCTGCAAGGAGCGCGAAACCGGCGAGCTCCAGCGCGAGCAGCAGATCCAGAACGGCGTCTTCATGGGCCTGGCGCGCTTCTATGAAAAGGGCAAGCTGGCCAGGGAGCACACCCTCAACGCCAAGGGCCACATCCACGGCCTCGCACGCGAGTTCGCGCCCAACGGGCAGGTCGTGCGCGAGGCGGTCTACGACGACGGGCAGGAGCAGGGCCTCGTGCGCAGCTTCTACCCGGGCGGCCAGCTGCGCCGGGTCACTTTCTATCCGGCCGCTGGAACCGACCGCGCCTTCGTCGAGTTCACCGAACGCGGCCAGATGTCGGCCCTGCGCTGCGGCGAAACGCCCATGCTGGCGCCGGCCGTCGACGACGCCCGGCTGTGCGGATTCATCGGCGGGCCGTCGCAGGTCGATCTGTTCGATGCGGGCGGCATCCTGCGCTCGCGGCTGTCGTACCTGTCGGGCAAGCGGGTGCGCTCGCAGAACTTCTACGACAACGGCAAGCCTTCGGTGCAGGACGAGATCGTCGGCAGCCAGCGCACCGAGCGCCAGTTTTCATCCGAAGGCGTGAAGCGCCGCGAAACCGTGTGGCTGCTGGTCGAGCGCAGCGCGGTGCGGCAACGCGAGCAGGAGTTTTCCGAAAAGGGAACGCTGATCCGTGACCAGCGATGGAACCCGGCGGGCGAACCGATCGGCGACGACAGCTACCACCTCAATGGCCGGCCGCGCAGCAAGTCGGTCTACCGCGGAAGCGGCAATGCGCGCACGGTCGAGATCACCGAGTTCTACGAGAGCGGCCAGCGCGCCGCCCATGGCCACTACCTGGTGGCGGGCCGCGGGCACCAAGTGCCGGTGGGCACGCACCGGCGCTTCAGCGAAAAGGGCATCCTGCTGGCGGAATCGAGCTTCGATGCCAAGGGCCGCGTGACGCGCGAGCGCAGCTGGGACGAGAACGGCGAACTGCAGCATGACGAGCACGTCCTGGAAGACGGCTCGCGCAAGGCCTACACGCAGTAGCGCTTCAGTCCAGCTTGATGCCGGCCTGCTTGATGATCGGGCCCCAGCGCCTGGACTCGGCGCGCGACAGCGCCGCGAACTGCGCCGGCGTGCCCGGCATGGCTTCCATGCCGAAATCGTCGAAGCGCTTCTGCACGGCCGGCGTGCCGAACGCGCGGTTCAGCTCGCTGTTGAGCCTGGCGACCACCGCGGGCGGCAGCCCCGCCGGGCCGAGGATGCCCTGGAACGCGAACACCTCGGTGTTGGGCACGCCCACTTCGGCCAGCGTCGGCACGTTGGGCAGCGCCTTGCTGCGCGCGCCCGAGCCGATAGCCAGCACGCGCACCTTGTTGCCCTGCATGATCGGCAGGCCCGAGGCCAGGTCGAGGAACATGCACGGCACCTGGCCGCCCATGACGTCGGCCATGGCGGGCGCGGCGCCCCGATAGGGAATGTGGGTGATGAAGGTGCCGGTGCGGGCCTTGAACATTTCCATGGCCAGGTGGTGCGGCGAGCCATTGCCCGGCGAGGCGTAGTTGACCTTGCCCGGATTGGCTTTCACATAGGCCAGGAACTCCTTGAAATTCTTGGCCGGAAAGTCGGGATGCACCACCAGCGCGAGCGGGAACTTGCCGATCGCGCCGATGTAGGTGAAGTCCTTTTCCGGATTGAACGGCAGCTTGCCGAACAGGTGCTCGTTGAAGGCCAGCACGGCGTTGTCCGCCGAGAGGATGGTGTAGCCGTCGGGCTTGCTCTTGGCGACGAGGTCGGCGCCGATGTTGGTCGAGGCGCCGGGGCGGTTGTCGACCACGATCTGCTGGCCCAGCGTCTGGCGCATGGCTTCGGCCAGCACGCGTGCGATCACGTCGGTGCCGCCGCCGGCCGGATAGGGCACCACCCACTTGATGAGTTGCGCGGGATAGTCCTGTGCGCGGGCAAAGGGCGCGGCGGCCACGGCGGCGCCGGAGGCGAGCGTGGCGAGAAGGGTGCGGCGATCCATGGATCAGTCTCCTTTTTGTTGGGGTTCGGTTGCGGACAGCGATGGTACGGGCAGCGCGTGCAGTGCGTCGGCCAGCGCGGCGCGGCAGCGCGCCTCGTCGCCGACCTGCTCGAACAGCAGCAGCGCGAGGCGGGCGAGAAACAGCGATTCGCGCTCGGCGCCCGCCTCGGTGATGGCGCGCGCGCACTCTGCGTAGAGCCGGTCGCGCGCATCGGATGGAAGCGCTGTGGTCATGCGGAGATCTCCGTGGAAGCGGCGGCCGCGGCGCGGGCCAATGCGGCCCGCAGTGCGCCGCGGGGCATGCGCCGCCAGCGCGCGGCCACATGGCCGTCGGGGCGCAGCAGGTAGACGGCACCGTCGCGCCCGCCCAGCGCCTCGAACACGGCGGGCCCGGCCTGCGCGTCGGCACCTTCGATGCCCGGGCCCGCAATGGTGCGCACCGCGAACGGCAGGAGGCCGCCAAGCGCCTGTGCCACTTCGTCGTCCGGCAGCGGCACGGCATCGGTGCCCGGCTGCAGCACCAGCAGCGTGAACACCGGGCCGATCCAGTCGGTCAGGTGGCCTTGCTCGAGTGGCTGCTCGGCCATGACCTCTCCGGGCAGCGGGCCCGCAGGCAGCGCATCGCCTTCGCTCGACAACGCCGAATCCGCGTAGCGCACGGCCTGGGTCTGGCGCGGATTGATCAGCTGCGCAATGCCGCGGTGCACCTGCGACAGCGAGAGCGCGGCCTCGCGCAACAGATCGAAGCCGCGCGACGGCGGCGACATGAACTCGGTGCTGCGCATGGCGTTCTCGGCGTTGACGTGAAAGGCCGCGATGCGCTCCTGCGAATACGAGTCGAGCAGCGACGCATCCGAAAGCCCGCGCGCCACGAAAGCCAGCTTCCAGGCCAGGTTGTCCGCATCGTCGAAGCCCGAATTGAGGCCGCGCACGCCGAAGATCGGCATCGCATGCGCCGCATTGCCCGCGAACAGCACGCGGCCATGCCGGTAGCTGTCGAGCGTCATCGCCCCCGCGCGGTAGACCGAAGTCCAGACCGTCTTCCATGGCAGGTGGCCTTCGCCGATGGCGTCCAGGTGGCGCTGCACGAATTCGGCCATGGCCGCCGGCTGCAGCGCTTCCTCGGTGCTCTGGCCCGCGCGCAACTGGTAGTCGATGCGCCAGATGTCGTCGGGCTGGCGGTGCATCAGCACGGTCGAGCCCGGGTTCCACGGCGGGTCGAACCAGGCGCGGCGCTCGGTCGGGTGCGTGCTGTGCAGCTCGATGTCGATGATCACGTAGCGGCCTTCGTAGCCTGTGCCCTCGAGCGCGAGCCCCAGCGCCTTGCGCACGAAGCTCTGGCCGCCGTCGCAGGCGGCAAGCCATTGGCTGTGCAGCCGGTAGGCGCCCTCGGGGTTGCGCACGTCCAGCATCACGCCCTCTTCGTCCTGTGCGAGGCCGGTGAGCTCGGTGCCCCAGCGGATGTCGACGAGCCCCGGTGCCGCCTCGTTGCGGCGGAGAATTTCCTCGAGCAGGTACTGCTCGATGTAGTACTGCTCGAGGTTGATCATCGGCGGCAGCTTCTGGCGCTCGTCGTGCGGCATCTCGAAGCGGAACACCTCGGCCGTCTTGTAGAAGCTGCGCCCGCCGGTCCACGGCAGGCCCTTGGCCATGAAGGCCGGCAGCACCCCCAGGCGCTCCATGATCTCCAGGCTGCGGCGCGAGATGCAGGCCGCCCGGCTGCCCACGCACACCGTGTCGTCGGCTTCGAGGATCACGCAGCGCACGCCCTGGCTTGCGAGCCCCAGCGCAAGCGCCATGCCGACGGGCCCGCCGCCCGCAATCACCACCGGATGGCGGCCCGGCTCCATGCCGCCCGGCGCGAGCGCAGGCGTCCGTGCCGGGTAGCGCGTGTAGTGAAAGGCGCCGACGGAGGGCGGCAGTCCGGTGGCGCTGGCCGGTGGCGGCACGGGGCCGCTGGCGGCATCGGCGGCCCGTGTGCCGGGCGGCGGCGCGGCGGCCGCAACGGTGAGGTTCGTCATGCAGCGGGATTGTCCCGATGTGCGGTGCCGGCCATCGTCATAACTTCGTACGAAGTAATTACCCTGACCTACCTGCTTCATGAGACGCTGGCGCATTCAGCCCGCTGCAGACAACGCGTTGTCCGCAGCCATCGTCGGCGACGTGCTCGCGGGCATCGGCACGCCGCACCTGGCGGCCAGCTGCCTCGCGGCGATGCACCGCGTGATGCCTGTGACCTTCTGCACCGTGTTCGCGGTCGATGCCACCGGCCGCATCGAGACGGTGTCGGCCGCCAGCAGCTACGGCACCACGGCCGAACGCACGGCCGAGCGCTACGTGGCGCAGCGCTTCGACCTGCTCGATCCCAACATGACCTGGCTGGCGGCACGCAAGCTGCCCCGGCGCGCGCAGCTCTGGCTGGGCCACCAGCGCGCCGACGAGGTGGCCGACCCGGCCTACCGCGCGGCCTGCTACGGCGACGTGGGCATCCGCGAGCGCGCGTCGGTGCTGCGCCTGACGCCCGCCGGCCAGCGCGTGGCCGTGAGCTTCTACCGGAGCCTTGCGCAGCCCGAATTCGGCGCCGCCGACTTTGCGGCCATCGAGCGCCATGCCACGCTCCTGGCCGACGCCACCCTGGCCCACGGCCGCAGCGCCATGGCTGCCCGGGAGGCGGTGGCGCCCACCCTCGCCTCGCGCCTTCTGACCTTGAGCCTGCGCGAGCGCGAAGTCATCGGCCACCTGATGGCCGGCCGCACGGCCAAGGAAACGGCACGTGAAATCGGCATCGAACTGACGACGGTGCGCACCCACCAGTACCGGGCGTTCCGGCGGCTGGGGATACGCAGCCAGAAGGAGCTGCTGCGCGCCGCGCCCCGCTAGTCAGTCTCCAGCGCCGTTGTCGTCGTCCTGCGGATCGATCAGCGGCACCGGCGCCACCTTCGGCCGCCCCGCCGCCGACACGATCTCCTGGTCGATCGCGCCGAACAGCGAGCGGCCGTCCAGGCCCTTCATCTCGATGCGGATGGTGTCGCCGAACTTCATGAAGTCGGTGACGGGCTCGCCGCCCTGGATGGTTTCGATGCAGCGCTTCTCGGCAATGCACGAATAGCCCTTGGGCCAGTCCATCTGGCCGTTCCTTTCCACGCCCTTGTTGCTCACGGTGCCGCTGCCGACGATGCTGCCGGCGCGCACGTTGCGCGTCTTGGCGATGTGGGCGATGAGCTGGCCGAAGTGGAAGGTCATCTCGGGCCCGGCGTCGCACATGCCGACCTTGCGGCCGTTCCAGCTGCTTTGCAGCGTGAGGTGCACGCGGCCGTGCTGCCAGGCTTCGCCAAGCTCGTCGAGCGTCACGGCCACAGGGCTGAAGGCGGTGGCCGGCTTGCTCTGGAAGAAGCCGAAGCCCTTGGCCAGCTCGGCCGGGATCAGGTTGCGCAGGCTCACGTCGTTGGCCAGCATCACCAGGCGGATGCCGTCGAGCGCCTGGTCGGGCGTGGCGCCCATCCTCACGTCGCCGGTGACCACCGCGATCTCGGCCTCGAAGTCGATGCCCATGGCTTCGCTGGGGACGACCACGTCATCGGTGGGGCCGAGGAAGTTGTCGCTGCCGCCCTGGTACATGAGGGGGTCGGTATAGAAGCTCTCGGGCACTTCGGCATGGCGCGCCTTGCGCACCAGCTCGACGTGGTTCAGGTAGGCCGAGCCGTCGGCCCACTGGTAGGCGCGCGGCAGCGGCGCCATGCACTGGGCGGGGTCGAACGGGAAGGAATGGCGCGCGCGGCCCGTGTTGACCGCGTCGTACAGGTCCTGCAGCTGCGGGCTCATGAAGCCCCAGTCGTCCAGCACCTGCTGCAGCCGGCTGGCGATGCCGGTGGCGTAGTGGGCGAGCGTGAGGTCGCGCGAGACGACGACGAGCTGGCCGTCGCGCGAGCCGTCCTTCAGGGTGGCGAGTTTCATGATGGCAAATGCGTGATGAAGGACACGGCGCGAACACGAGAGCCGGCGCCGCGCCCACTAAACTGGTTGAACGGGCGGCAGTGTACCGAGGTGCTCCCGGTGAACCTCGGCGCCGGCGCTCACTCCACCACCTCATGCCGACGCTCGTCGCCTCCCCGTTGCCTTCCTCCGCCGCCCCGCCCGCGCGCCCGTCGTGGCGCGCGCTGGCCGGGCTGACGCTGGCGGTGGCGCTGGCCCACGTGCTGCTGCTGGACCTCGCGCCCACTGCGATCGGGCCCGATCCCTCGCCGCTCGCGAACAAGTTCATCACCCGGACCATCGTGATTGCACCGCCGGCCGCGGAACAGCCGGCTGCGCCCGCCGCCGCGCCACCCGCTGCCGCGGCCAAGCCGCCGCCGCCTGCAAAGCCGCGGCGGCCGCGCGAGCCATCCAGGCCCAGGCCCGCTGCGGCCCCGGAGCCGGCGCCGCAACCCCAGGTTTCGGAACCCGCCCCGGCGCCCACGCCTGACCTGACAGCGCAGACCGCTATCGACTCAGGAGCAGCCGCTCCCGAGCCGGCGGTGAGCGCCCCCGCAGGCGCCGCCCTGGGCGGGGCGGGCAGCACGGCCAACACCGGCGTCGGAAACGGCGCGCCGGGCGAGGCTGCGGGCGCCGCCAACGCCGCGGCGGGCAATGTCGTCGGGCCCGAGGCGCTGCGCATCCCGGGTTCGGTCAAGCTTGCCTTCGCGGTCACGGGCCAGCAGGGCGCCTCGCCGATGCAGGGGGTTTTCGGCGACCTGGTCTGGCTGCAGGACGGCAGCAGCTACGACGCCCGGCTCTCGCTCAAATTCCTGTTCCGCACCATCCGCAGCCAGCACAGCACCGGCCGGATCGGCCCCACCGGCATCGAGCCGGCGCGCTTTTCCGAAAGCCGCAAGGGCGAGCTCGCCTCGCACTTCCTGCGCGACCAGGGGCAGATCATGTTCAGCAACAACGCGCCCAGCGTGCCCCTGCTGCCGGGCGCGCAGGACCGGCTCAGCGTGGTGATGCAGCTCGGCGGCATGCTGGCGGGCGACCCGGGCCGCTACCCGGCGGGCAGCCGCATTTCCATCCAGACGGCAGGGCCGCGCGACGCGGGCGTCTGGGTGTTCAACATCGAAGGCGAGGAGCAGATGAGCGTGCCGGCTGGCGACTACGCGGTGCGCAAGCTCACGCGCAGCCCGCGGCGCGAATTCGACGACAAGATCGAAATCTGGCTCGCGCCCGCGCTGGGGTACCTACCGGTACGGATGAAACAGACACAGCCCAACGGCGACTTCGCCGACATGCAGTTGCGTGAATCCCTTCCCGCGGGGCCGTCCAGCTGATAGTACAAAACAAGTAAAGAAACACCGTTGTGACCGCAATGCGACAACCCTTCTTGAAACTGGCGCGTTGATTGCTATCTAACCCCCATGAATGCCATCGACATCCTCACAGGCCCCGCAATGAACATGCTCTATGACTCGGAGTCCTTCGTCGTCGTGCACGTGCAGCCGAACGAAAGCGACACACCGGACCAGCCCAATGTCCCGGTGCTGGAACGCCACGGCTTCGAGATCGTCGACAAGCGCTCGGGCAAGGAGGTCTACCTCGACGGTTCCTGGGCCGAACTGTTCCAGCAGCAGATTGCCGCCTGGCAGCTCAACACGCCCACGCAGGAAGAGGTCGAGGACACGCTCGAGGGCTATGCCGAACTGGCCCACACCCCGGTGCTGGTGCACTGAAAACCCGGGCTCTCCACCCCGCCCGATCAAAAAAAAGCGCCCGAGCGGCGCTTTTTTTGCGCCCTTTGAGCGCCTGCCGCTCATTTCCGTTGGTAAATCCATCGGTACATCGGCCCCACGAGCAGCAGCACCGCCACCAGCCGGCAGACCTGGAACGCCGTCACCACCGGCACGCCCAGCTGCAGCACCTTGGCGGTGATCGACATCTCGGCAATGCCGCCCGGCGAGGTGCCCAGGATCATGGTGGCGGGATGCAGCCCCGTCGCCCGGGCCAGCAGCCAGGCGGCACCCGCGCACAGCACCAGCATGCCGACGGTGCCCAGCGCCACCGAACCGAGCCAGCGCGGCGCCGTGTGCAGGAATTCGCGGCTGAAGCGCACGCCCAGGCTCACCGCAATCACGAGCTGCGCCGTGTTCGACATCCAGCCGGGCACGGCCGACAGCGGCTGGCCCGCGATGGTGAAACCCATGGCCACCAGCAGCGGCCCCATGAACCACGGGTTGGTGCGGCCCAGCGCCCGCATCGCAAGCCCGCCGACACCGGTGGCCAGCGCGAGCAGCAGGAGCCCGCCCGCATTCACTTCGCGCACCGTGGACGGATTGACTTCCAGCCCGTGCAGCCCGCTCCACTGCATCGCAAACGGAATGGCGATGGTCACCACCACCAGCCGCAGGCTGTGCGCCGCGGCCACCAGGTCGGTGCGCGCGCCGGCCGATTCGGCCAGCAGCGTCATTTCGGAGGCGCCGCCGATGGCGCCAGAGAAGTAAGTCGTGGCTCTCATGGATCTGGCCGGCACATGCGGCATCCGCCGGGCATGCACGCCGTGCAGCCAGCGCCCGAATCCCCAGCCGAGCAGCAGGGCCCAGGCAATGGCCAGCGCAATCGCCCACCAGACGCCGGCCACCAGCGCCACCACCTGCGGCGTGAAATAAAGGCCCAGCACCGTGCCGATGGTCCACTGCCCGGCATTGCGCAGCGGCGTAAGGCTGGCCGTGGGTGCGCCGGCAATCGATGCCAGCGAGACCGCCAGCAGCGGGCCGATCATCCACGGCAGGGGTGTGTGCAGGGCGAGGCAGATTTCGGCCGCGGCGAGCGCAAGCAACAGCGTGGCCAGCACGCGAACCAGAAAGCGGAGAGACACGGGCAGGAAGAAGCGGAATTGGATGGCGCTGCGGGCGAGCGCCAGCGCATAGTATGGCGCGATGCGATGCCAACCCTTTCCCGCACGGGCTTCCCGCTTCCTGCTGCCCCTGTTCGCTGCCATGGCCCTGGCGGGTTGCACCGCGTTGCTCGACGGCCCCGATGCACCGGTGGCGCGCCGCGCGGCAGCGCTGCTGCCGGTGGACGCGCTGATCCTCGGCGAGCAGCACGACGCTCCCGAGCACCACGCGATCGAGCGCGAAACCGTCGAGGCGCTGGCCGGCCGGGGCCAGCTGGCCGCGCTGCTGCTCGAAATGGCCGAGGAAGGCCACAGCACCCTCCGCCTCGACGCCGCGGCCACCGATGCGCAGGTGCGCGACGCACTGGCCTGGAACGACAAAGCCTGGCCCTGGCAAAGCTACGGCCCGGTGGTGATGGCCGCCGTGCGCGCCGGCGTGCCCGTCATCGGCGCCAACCTGCCGCGTTCGCGCATGAAGAACGCCATGGCCGACGTCTCGCTCGACGTGCAGCTCAACGGCGAGGCCTACGCCGCGCAGCAGGACGCCGTGCGGGAAGGCCACTGCAAGCTGCTGCCCGAGCCCCAGATCGTTCCAATGGCGCGCATCCAGGTGGGGCGCGACCGCGCCATGGCGCAGGCCATCGTCAAGGCCCGCCAGCCGGGCAAGACGGTGCTGCTGGTCAGCGGCGCGGGCCACGCCACCAAGGTGCTGGGCGTGCCGCAGCACCTGCCGACCGATGTGTCGGTCAAGTCCGTGCGGCTGCAGGCCGGGGAATCGCCGGACGAGGACGAAGACAAGGGCGCTTACGACGCCGTCTGGCGCACGGCCCCGCTGCCGCCGAAGGACTACTGCGCGGACATGCGCGCTCGATCGCCGCGGCCTTCGTCCTGAAGGCCGCGCGCCGGCTCAGGCGAACTTCTTGATCGAATCCGCCAGCGTGTTGACCAGCGTGTCGATGTGCTGCTTCTCCACGATGTACGGCGGCGCGATCACCAGCACGTCGCCCGCGGGCCGCACCAGCGCGCCCTTGTGGAAGCAGTCCAGGAAGATGTCGTAGGCGCGTTTGCCCGGCGCGCCCGCGATGGGCGCGAGCTCCACCGCGGCGGCCAGGCCGAGGCTGCGGATGCTGACCACGTTCGGCAGGCCCTTGAAGGTACTGTGGAAGGCATCGCCCAGCACCTTGCCCATTTCGCCGGCGCGCGCGAACAGGTTCTCCTGCTTGAACAGGTCAAGCGTGGCGATGGCGGCGGCGCAGGCCACCGGATGGCCCGAGTAGGTGTAGCCATGGAAGAACTCGACCACGTGCTCGGGCGCGTCGGTCTTCATCATCGCGTCGTAGAGCTTGTCGCGGCAGATCACGCCGCCCAGCGGAATCACGCCGTTGGTCACGCACTTGGCGAAGTTCAGCATGTCGGGCACCACGCCGAAGTAGTCGGACGCGAAGTTGGTGCCCATGCGGCCGAAGCCGGTGATGACCTCGTCGAAGATCAGGAGGATGCCGTGCTTGTCGCAGATCTCGCGCAGACGCTTCAGGTAGCCCTTGGGCGGCAGGTACCAGCCGGCCGAACCGGCCACCGGCTCGACGATGATCGCGGCGATGTTGCTCGGGTCGTGCAGCGGCAGGATGCGCGTTTCGAGCTCCACCAGCGGGTCTTCGGCCCACACCGGCTCCTCGTTGTGGATGTAGGCATGATTCACCGGATCGTGGATGAAGCGCATGTGGTCCACGCGCGGCAGGAAGGCCGAGCCGAACACCTTGCGGTTGCCCGGGATCCCGCCCACCGACATGCCGCCGAAGCCCACGCCGTGGTAGCCCTTCTCGCGGCCGATGAACACGTTGCGGTGGCCCTCGCCGCGCGCGCGGTGGTAGGCCAGTGCCACCTTCATCGAGGTGTCGGCCGCCTCGGAACCCGAATTGCAGAACAGCACCTTGTTGAGGTCGCCGGGCGCCAGCGAGGCGATCATCTCGGCCGCCTTGAAGGCCTTGTCGTTGCTGACCTGGAAGGCGGTGGCGTAGTCGAGCGTGTCGAGCTGCTTCTTGATTGCCTCGTTGATCGGCTTTCGGTTGTGGCCCGCACCCACGCACCACAGCGACGAGATGCCGTCGATCACCTTCTTGCCGTCGTGCGTGGTGAATTCCATGCCGTCGGCGGCCACGAAGACGCGAGGGTCTTTCTGGAAGTGGCGGTTGGGGGTGAAGGGCAGCCACTGGTTGCCCATGTTGAGGTCCTGATAAGCCATCGGTTGCTCCTGCTTAACGCGCACCAAAAAACGGCATTCTGGCACCCCTGCGACAATCGTGCCCCTCATGACGACCACTACGCCCGCTTACATCCTGACCCTCTCCTGCCCCGACCGGACGGGCATCGTGCATGCCGTCTCGGGCTTTCTGCTCGAACGCGGCGGCAACATCGAGGAAGCCGCCCAGTACAACGACCACGACACGGGCCTGTTCTTCATGCGCGTGCGCTTCGCCTGCAGCGACCACCCCGAGGCGGCGCTGCGCGAACAGCTCGCCACCTTCGGCGCCGGCTTCGGCATGAGCCTGCAGCTGCATGCCGCAGCCGAGCCGATGAAGACCGTGATCCTGGTCAGCAAGGAAGGCCACTGCCTGAACGACCTGCTGTTCCGCTGGAAGAGCGGGCTGCTGGCCATCGACGTGCGCGCCATCATCTCGAACCACCGCGACTTCTACCAGCTGGCCGCCAGCTACAACGTGCCCTTCCATCACATTCCCGTGACGGCCGCCACCAAGGCGCAGGGCGAAGCCCGGCAGCTGGAGATCATCGAGTCCGAAGGCGCCGAGCTCGTGGTGCTCGCGCGCTACATGCAGATCCTCAGCAACGGCCTGTGCCAGAGCCTGGCCGGCCGGGCCATCAACATCCATCACTCGTTCCTGCCGAGCTTCAAGGGTGCCAAGCCCTATTACCAGGCGCACGACCGCGGCGTGAAGCTCATCGGCGCGACCGCCCACTACGTGACGGCCGATCTGGACGAGGGCCCGATCATCGAGCAGGACGTGGCGCGCGCCGACCACACCGACACGGTCGAGGACCTCACGGCCCGCGGCCGCGACACCGAGAGCCAGGTGCTCGCGCGCGCCGTGAAATGGCACAGCGAGCACCGCGTGCTGCTGAACGGGCACCGCACGGTCGTGTTCCGGTAGGCGGAGCCCATTCAGGAATACCGCGGGTCAGTTGCGGTTCGGATTGTCCGGACGGCGGTCGTAGCGGTTCGGCACGCCGTCGCGATCGCGGTCCCACTCGCCGCGGCGGTATTCCCAGCGGCCATCGCGTTCGCGCCATTCGGGCGGACGGTAGGCATAGCCCGGACGGGCGCGCACCCACATGCCCCGGACCCACACATGGCGCCCACCACGCCATTCATAGTGCCCCGGGGCCCACACGTAACCACGGCGCGGCGGCGGCGGACGCTCGAAGCGAGGCGGCGGCGGCGGCACCTCGACGAACACACCGGGCTGCGCCTGGGCGGCTGTCGGCACCATCAGTGCGCCTCCCACCGAGAGCAGCGAAGCGGCCGCGATGGAAAGGGTGATTGCGAGTTTTTTCATGGGTGTCCCCTCATGAGTGGTTGGAGCCTTCA